>PDWI01006649.1_pt1 | contig 14423 bp, 11 predicted proteins | sample 1430891 | NCBI WGS metagenome assembly PDWI01 (sample SAMN01162508, study PRJNA174530) | Oral metagenome, whole genome shotgun sequencing project. | biome: Marine environment; feature: Marine mammal; material: Swab sample of the gingival sulcus; isolation source: swab sample of gingival sulcus...
GGGAGCTTGTCAAGCAAATAAATTTAAATTGTTTTAGGTAAATTCAAATTTACTGCTTGACAAAAAACATAGGAGGCGAGGCAAGTTCAAGGAGCATAGGAAAAGCCAACCGGAGGCGTATACAGATACGTTGAGGATTGGCTTTTCCGTAGCGACGCGGAAATTGTCCGCATATTTTCAAAAGACAAAAGCCTAGAGCCATGGAGCATGAACCCACGTCAACTCATGCTTATTAGCAGTCAGATGAATGATTTTTGAATTTGGAATGCTTGCGAATTTTTTGACGGTTTCGTTGTCGGGCTCGCCTTGCATTTTTATCGTACAGATAAAATTTTCGCAGAGGCCGGAATCCATCCATTTTAAAACCCAGTCATAAAGCTTAGGGGGGTAGCAAATTACATCAGAACAAAACCAGTCTATCTTTCCAATTTCTTCAGGCTTAATGGTAAAGACATCGTGCTTTATAAATTCTATATTTTTTTGCTTCATTAAGTTGTCTGCGATGGGGCTTCTATCAACAGCGACTATATCACAGCCCAAATTATTCAGGACCCATGTCCACCCCCCCGGACAGGCTCCTGCGTCAAGGCATCGAGAGCGGGTGCCGGGTAAATCATACCCCCTCTTATTTTTAGCCTTTTCCACCTCGTCCTCTGCATGATTTTTTTTGTATTGCTTTAAGTAAAAATTTAAAAGCGTAAGGGTTTCCCACATTTTCAAATATGCTCTGCTGGGTGGATTTACCTTATCTTCCTCAAAAAAAATCTCCCCACGAGGAAAGGGGCTTGTAGTTTTTGCTGATGCAAAAATTGTGTTCTTATCTAGTAAGGTCCATAAACCCATTTGTGAATCGGGAATATCATATGGAAAGCTCCTAGCTTTTTTGCTGATGTAAGGCAATTTCTCCTCAATTAATGTAGCTCTCCTAAAACAGTTGAAAGGATAAAAAGCCCAGTTTCTCTGAATGGAGCGCAATATATCTGATGCCTCTCTTATGCTTGAAAAATGAGCAATAAAAGGCTCCTCCATACAAAGTCGTTTCCAGTATACAGGATTCTCTTTTGCCTGTTTTTCATCAGTAAATCTTTTTGATTCTGAGTAGACTATATCCCCATAAATTGCAGCCTCTTTAGGAAGTTTTGTAGCGCTCATAGGCTCTTCCAAATGTGGAATATTTAATTCATCAAGTAAATGGTTTTCAAAATTAGGTATGCTTAACCAAGCTTTTCCATTTAGCTTTTCAATTCTAGGATCGGTAATTTTATTGCTTTGTGTTTTGTTCATAATGGGTTTTAAAAGTTATTTGTTCAAGTTTATAGTGCATCAAGCTCTTCGGCTGATAGTCCTGTTAGTCTAGAAATTTCTTCAAGCTTGTAACCTGACTGTTTCATGTTTTTTGCTATGATTCCTGTATTTGATTCAGCAAGTTTAGCTTTAGTTTTCAATAACTCGGATTTTATTTTTTCGGTTTCAGCATGTGCTTCAGAAATTTCTTTTTCAAATATTTCTCTTTGTTCCTCTTTCTGAACCTCCATATCGGTTTTATAATCATATTCGGCAACTAACATATTATTTACCTCCTTGGCTTTACGATTTAAGTATTCTTTTAAGATGTTATTTTTCAAGCATTCTCTTATAGCTTTAGTATAACCGTTTTTGGGGTCTTTTTCAAGGTGTTTTCTGACGGTATCAACGAAAAGGCTATATTCAGACAAAATCGGACATTTTTCCAATGTGTCTCTAACTAGTTTATATGGACTTAAAATCATAGTGGCCAAAAATTCAGGTAAAATTTGAAAAAAAATTTAGGTTTTCAAGACTTTGTAGAAATATCTACGAAAATATAAAAATTTTTCTAGCTATAAAAAGAGTCTACTGATAATAATTTGTATATTCTTATATAACAAGTTCCTTATCTTGCGGGGCTTGGTCTAGGTACTTGATGAGTTCTTTGTGCATATCGTCTATTGTTTTTGCGTTTAGGATTTTGCTTTTTGCAAAGTGGGCAAAGCTTAGGTTGTCGCAAAAATATACATAAAAGCGTAAGGCTCGGCTCATGTAGAATTCGGGAGCTTGTTCTTCTTTTAAATAATTTATAAAATTTTCGCTCACTTTTAGGAGATCAATTTTTGTTTTCCCTACTTTGCTATTAGTTTCTTCATTATTGAAGTTGTCACTTTTTTCTTGTTTATTTTTGAATTTAGAATTTATCTCGTGAAATATCCAAGGTTTTTGAACGGCGGCTCTACCTATCATCCAGCCGGTGCATTTATATTTTTCAGATATTTCTTTCAACTTTTCGTAAGAATTTATATCGCCGTTTCCGTAAACAGGAATGCTTAAATCCGAAGCGAGCCTTGCTGTAAATTCATGCTTGCAGGGGCGGGAGTATTTTTGCTTTTGTGTGCGCGGATGCAGGGTTATTAAATCTACGCCTTCATCAACAAGCGTTTTACAAAATTGCAATAGAAAGTCGTAGTCTTCAGTTTCGCCTAAACGCAGTTTTACGCTTAGCCTAATATTTCTTGCCTCATCCGAATTTTCTTTTTGCTGTTTGTTAAAGATTATAATTTCTTTTTTTATACCGGAAACAAAACTTGCAACTTCGCTCAAGGGTTTTTGCATCCAGGCAAAGCCGGCTCCGGTTCTTACAATTTGTGGAGCACAACAACCCATGTTTAAATCTATCCCGATTCCGCCGTAAGATAACAAGAGGGGGGTAGCTTTTATTGCAGCTTCTACTTCAGGAGATGTAATTTGCCAAATAAGTTTTTCGGGGCTGGGATTGCTGCAAAAGTACCATTTTTCTCTCGTACCCCCTGAAATTGCAGAGGGGGCATGTATCATTTCTGTAAAATATTCGTCAGGCTCAGCAAAATCAGCGATTAACCTTCTTAATGCAGAATGGCTAATTTCTGCCATAGGTGCTAAAATCGTTTTCATTATAAAAGTTTAAGCTATTTCCGTTTCTAATTTTTCGGCAATTGTGTATAAGTCGACTATGGTGTGAATTTGCTCTTTTACTATCATAACATTTTCTCGGAATTGTGCGTTTTTCACACCTTGAATATTTGTCCAGTTTGCCAAGGATGCATATATGCTTGACTTTCCGCCACCAATTATACCTGTAAGTATTATGTCCAGCGATTTTAAAGCCTCAACGGTCGAGAGAATAATTTGTTTAGCCTCAGACTCAACACTCTTCATTAAACCTTCAATTTTATTTTTATTTTTTAACGAGGCTGTTTTTTCTTGGCGTATTTTAGCAAATGCTAAACCGATGTCCCCCGTTGGCGATAAGCGTTGTTCATAGTGGTTGAATTCGGCTCTTCTGTGTTGCAGTACATTGTAGGACGTTGTATATTCGTTTAGATTTTCTCTCTTGTAAAAACTACCTTCTATCAAAATTATTTTTAAAACGCTAGACAACTTTTGTTCATAGAAATTTATAAGCATGGTTTTTAAAAATGAATAAGCCAGTTCTTTTTTGAAAAGACAAGGAATCCAAAGATTCTGCCAAGGTAAGAATTGCACACCTTCTAAGTCATCAACCTTTAAGAAATTAAGCATCTTTAATTTTAAGTTATACTTCTTTTGTTCATAAGACCATTTCATCCATTTTTGATTAAATCGCTCATACCAAGCTTGTTTAAAATATATAAACCAATCTTCGCCACCCTCTATTTTATATGGTTGCCAGTTAATGTCTTTTTTTATGTAACGAGTGATGTCAACTATAGGAATTGCAATATAGAATTTTTTAATGTTTTGTAGAGCCTGAACAGCATCCTTGATGAATTCATCAGCCTCAGTTTTTAGTCTGGTATTGTCGTCAATCATTTTCTCTTGTGAGGCTATTAAAAACATTGCTTGTAATAAGTTTTGAGGAATCTCTTTTCTTGATGTTAAAATGGATGCCAGAATTTCGATTTCCGGTTGTATCGTTAATGTTGGACAAATTAAATCAGAGCCATCCCCTTGCGAAAATTGTAATAAGGTTTTATCAAGTGATAAGGAGCAAAAGGCTCGCATCCATTCTAAGGCTTGTGCCGACTTATACATTTCAGACTTTTCGCTGTCAGTCAAGTTTGCAAAAACCGCATCAATTTTTCGTAAAAAGTTGGTTCTCATTGTTGGAGACACTTCCCCTGCAATTGTTACAGAGAATGGGTCTGTTTCTTTCATCAATTTTTCATAGGTAAGTGGTGTAGTGAATGAACTTAGAAGTAAATAAAAATGACCTTTTGAAGAATCGTAAGAAGACAAAATTGAAGAAAAGAATAGTTGTGTTTTTCGTAATTCTTTAAGCCTTTCATAAAATTTATTTGTGTATATGCTCTTGTTTATAAGAATATAATCTCCGGCAACCTTCTTTAAATAAGCACTAAGTCTTTTTAAAAGTTGTTCACCATAGAGAGCTTCAAGTGGAATGGAGCGTAAAAATGCTTTTAAAGATATCCACAACCTAAGTAAGAATGGTTCTTCTGAAAATGCTACTGCATCCTTTGGTTTTAATTTAACAAAATCAGGTTCTTGATTCGCACCTATACTTTCAGCATTTATACCTTTCATGCCTGCTTGTATACTGCTTAATAAAGCTTGAGTTTCTTCAGTTGTTAAAGATTTAACCAATTGGTCAAATGTCGAGTTATTCTTTTCCATATAGTATTTATCGGACAAATCCTCAAAAAGTGTACTAAGAAATTTATGTAATTTTATTATTTTTAAGGAAATAGTCCCTACGGGAATCGAACCCGTCTTTTAAGATTGAGAATCTTATGTCCTAACCGATAGACGAAGGGACCAAAAAAGAAGATTCCCCAGGGAGGATTCGAACCCCCACAAGCAGAACCAGAATCTGCTGTGCTACCATTACACAACCGGGGAATAATAGACTTGAATACTAACATTTTTAATAAAAAAAGTCAATATCCAAATTTTGTTAATATTTTCTTTTGTATAAATCCCTGCTTTTACTTATTGAATTTTAAAAAAAAATAGTTTATAATGAAACATTAATGGAAGTGGGGATTTATGGAAGCATTTGTTGAAGAGGCGGCAACAGAAAAAGAGTGTTTAGATAAAATATATGGTAAATTCGGCCCTAGAGCAGAAATTACCAGTTCTGAAACTATAAAAAGACGTCATTTGTTAGGATTAATTGAGAAAAAAGTTGTTAGAATGAGGTTTTATATTCCTAAAGCTTCATCACAGCAAAGTGAAATTCCACAACCCATTACAGTACAAACTAAAACTTCAGAAAATTTTATTCCTCCTGATGAAACAGAATCCAAAATGGCTATTATGGAAACCGCAGCTTTAAAAACACCGGGGATTAAAGATCGTATTACTCCATACATGGAAAAGATTCAACAAGAGAAAAAAAAGACTCATGCCGGCTCGGAAAAAACAGCGGAAGCTTCAAGTGAAGAATTAAAAAAACTTGCTGAAACAGTTGAAAAACTTGCAGAGAGGATTACCCAAAAGTCCGATTCATCCAATGAGCATGAAAACATCAGCAAAATAGCAGAACTCTTGGAAGACAATGACTTTACTCCAAAATACATTCGACAAACTAAAGACAGAATAAAGAAAGAATTTAGCTTGGTTCAGCTTGATGATTTTGATTTTATGCAAAGAAAAATAGTAGAGTGGATTGCTGAAAGCATTAAAATAAAAAATGAAGATTTCAGCCTTGAAGACAGGGGGCGGATTATTTCTCTGGTCGGTCCTACAGGTATAGGAAAGACTACTAGCATTGCGAAACTTGCGGCTTATTATGTGATTGAGGTTTCAAGAAAGGTCGACAAGCTTTTGAATGTACAAATTATTACAACTGACGCATATAGAATTGGTGCTTATGCCCAAATAAATAAGTACTGTGAGCATATGAAAATACCTCTTGCACCGGCTAGCACTGCGGCAGAACTGCACAAGTATTTAGATCTTTATAAAGAATCAGCTGATGTTATTTGTATAGACACTACGGGTAGAAGTCCAAGCGATTATGCTAAAATATTAGAAATGCAGGAATTCTTTGAGGTAATAGACAAGAATTTGGCTCAAACTTATTTGGCAATAAGTGCTGTTTCAAAGGCGATGGATATACGGGAAATTATTAAACAATACAAGGGCTTTGATTACACAAGCTTGATTATCACAAAATTAGATGAAACAGCTACAGTTGGAAGTGTTATTAGCGTCTTAAGTGAATGTGAAATTCCAATTTCATTTATAACTACCGGACAGAAAGTTCCTCAAGATTTAAAGCTTGCAAGTAAGAATTTCCTTTTAAAGAAATTGAAGGGCTTTTCACTTGAATATGACTTTTTTGACAAGAATTTTGATGATGAGACGGTTATATCTTGGGCTAAAAAGTTTTGGTAATAAAGACTTGTAAAATTTGTAAAAATGACATATAATATAGATTGTTATATTGTAGAAACTTATAATTTGTATAGTTTATTTAATGGAGGGTAAATGGCAGATCAAGCAGAAGACTTAAAAAAAATGATGCAAGGGAAACCGGAGCAGGGAGCGGAGACTGTAAGCTATCAAACTCCTCCTCAAAGAAAGACTAGAATTATAGCCGTTACAAGTGGAAAGGGTGGTGTTGGCAAGACCAATATTTCTACAAACATGGGCATAGCTTATGCTAAAATGGGTAAGAAAGTTATAGTAATTGATGCTGACTTAGGCTTGGCAAATGTCAATGTTATGATGAATATAATTCCTAAGTTTAACTTATACCATGTTATAAAAAAACAGAAAAAACTGTCTGAGATAATTATTGATACGGACTATGGAATAAAACTAATTGCCGGAGCTTCGGGCTTTTCAAAAATAGCAAATATGTCAGCTGATGAGCGGGACAGTTTTATAACTGAGCTTTATACGCTTGCTGAGGCTGATATCATAATAATTGATACGAGTGCCGGTGTTTCGAAAAATGTTTTGGGCTTTGTTGCTGCCGCTGATGAAGTTGTAATAGTGACAACTGCTGAGCCAACAGCCATAACTGATGCTTATGGTATGATTAAAATAATTGCTACCGAAATTGACAACTATGATCTTAAATTAAAGATGATAGTAAATAGAGTTGGCTCTGCGCTTGAAGGCAAGAAAATTGCAGAAAGACTTATACAAATTGCCGGCCAATTTCTTAACTTAAAGGTTGAATATTTGGGCTTTATTTATAATGACGCTGCTGTTGAGCAATCTGTTTTAAGGCAAACACCGTTTTTTATTAATGCGCCGAAAAGCAAGGCTGCAGGATGTTTGCGACACATTGTTTCAAAGCTTGAGAAGACTGATTATACCGAATATTCGGGGCTTTCAGGTTTCTTACAGAAAATTTTTGGACGAAAATGGGAATAATATAGAAACTAAGCTTGACTATACTCTAAATTTAGAATATGCTGTAAAGGGTATGTCTTAGTAACTGTATGGACTTAGGATTTGAGGAGAGTAGATTGAAAAAAATTAAGATGCCTTTAATATTTTCTCTTATTGCGCTAGCTTTATCATTTTTGATTGGCTTGGTAAATGGCGTTAATTTTTGGTCTATTGTTATGCGTTCAGTGATTTTAGGTCTTATTACGGGAGCCTTTGTTTTGGGTGCAACTATGCTTTTAGAACATTTTGTTCCTGAGCTCTTTGTACAATCTGATTCTAAGGATGATGACTTTGACGAAGATGTGGCTCAGGCCGGTAAGAATTTAAATATAAGTATTGATGAACCAATAGATTTAGAGGACACTGTTAGCGTTGATGCAAGCAAAAGTTCTGCATCTGTAGGTACAGCAAATAATACAGGCTCTATGTCAGGCGGGTCAGAGACTTTAAAAGCAGATGCTTCTGATCTTGCAAAAGAAAATTCAAAAGGCGACGAGTTTGATGATGATATAGAAGAGCTTGAAGAACTGGAAGACGAAGGTGGTGAAGAGGATAACGCTGTTTCGGCTAATGAGGCTAGTGAAAATATTAAGACTAATACCGAGGGAACAGATGGTTTGGGGGATAATGCTGAAAAGGTTGAAACATTGAGCGAGCTACCTGATTTACAGGAATTTGTTCCACTTGAAAATGCGACAGATATGAATTCTGAAGAAAGCGACTTTACACAAGTTGGAACCGGAAAATTTGACGTATCAGCTGATTTGAATTCAGCAGATGTAGATACGAATCTTATGGCAGAGGCAATAAAGACCGTTTTAAGGCGTGATTCATAAAATTTGGAAACAGAAGGTGCGGGGGAATGACAAAGAATAATTATAACGATATACCTGAAGAGGATTTGTGGGCTAAGTACAAAAAGAAAGCTGATCCTTCTATCAGAGAATACTTCATCATAAAATATGCTCCTTTAGTTAAATATGTAGCAGGCAAGATATCTGTAGGTATGCCTACGAATGTTGAGTTTGATGATTTAGTGGGATATGGAGTCTTTGGCTTGTTAGATGCCATTGAAAAGTACGATCTAGAAAAGAAAGTAAAATTTAACACTTATGCAGTAAATAGAATTCGAGGCGCTATTTTCGATGAACTAAGAGCTATTGATTGGGTTCCTCGTTCAGTAAGGCAAAAAAGTAGAGAAATAGAAGAGACTATTGCGATGCTGGAAGGTCGTCTTGGTCGTTCAGCCTCCAATGAAGAAATTGCAGCTGAAATGGGGATGAACCTTGAAGATTATAATGGCTTATTGTTAAAAGTTTCAACTACCAGTGTTGTTTCTTTGACGGATTTAAAATTCTCAACAGATGATGCGGAAGAATTTTCTGTCGGAGATATAATCGAAGCTCCGTCGTCACTTAATCCTGATGTTATAGTAGAGCGGGATGAAGTGAAAAAGATAGTTTTACAATCTCTAAAAGAGCTTCCGGACAGAGAAAAGAAAGTCCTTATAATGTATTATTACGAAGAAATGACACTGAAAGAAATTGGTAAAGTTTTAGGTGTTACTGAATCGAGAGTTTCTCAGATACATACAAGTTCAATATTAAAATTAAAAGCAAAACTTTCAAATGTCAGTAAGGGCATAAAATAGGGGGCCGCATGATTAAGCTAGAACAAATCAAAGAAAAAATGACAGAATTGCATGATTTGGATTCCAGTCGTTTTTTTATTGATATTAGCGGGAACTCTCTCGATGAGGCTCTTGAAAATGCTGCTGTTCAGCTTGGTGTGTCGGCTTCTTCAATAGAATATGAAGTTCTGCAAAAAGGTGTTTCCGGCTTTTTTGCAATATTTCCAAAAGAATGGATAATTCGTGCTTATGAAACTAAAAAGGCTAAAAAGCGCGTAAAAGAAGATGGTTCTGTTGAAGATGCAGAAGACCTCGAAGAAGAAAAAATCTTAGACATAGACGGTAATGCCTATGTATTCTGCGCTGAGGGTGGGGTATATCTCAAAGTCACTGCTCCGTCAGGTATGGGCCGTCCGGCTACCTTAAGTGATGCGCTTGAAAAATTCAATAATAGAAATCTTCCTGCACCTCCGAATGATAAAATCCAAGAAGTTATTGATGAGCAAAGCGGTGAATATGTAAGAGTTGCTCCATTCCAAAGAGTTCTTGGAAATGATGCAACAATGTCTGTAAATATAAGTGACGATGAAATGTCTGCATATTTGTATGCAACTCCACCGGGGCAGGGCGGTCTGGATTTATCTGCTGATAAGATTATTGCATTCTTAAAAAATAACAGAGTTATTGTTGGTATTGATGAAGAGAGAATTCAAGCTTTTCAGGATGAGCCTGTATATAGAGAAGACTATCTTGTTGCAGAAGGAATAAAACCAAAAAATGGTGAAGATGCAAAGATAATATATAATTTTGAAGTTGATACTACTCGTGTGCATCTACAGGAAAATAAGTCGGGAAAAATCGATTTTAAAGAATTGAATATTATTCAGAATGTAGTAGAAGGTCAGCCCGTTGCTGAAAAGGTTCCTGCTCAAAGAGGAAAGGGCGGTAAGACTGTTACCGGCAAATATCTTGAAGCTACAAACGGTAAGGATATTGCTATGCCTCTAGGTAAGAATACAAGAGTTGCTGAAGATGGTCTAACAATTGTTGCCGAGGTTAATGGTCAGGTTCTCTTAGTAAAGAATAAAATTACAGTTCAAGAGATTTATGTTGTTGAGGGTGATGTTTCAATTAGAACAGGTAATATTACCTTCTTAGGTTCTGTATTTGTAAATGGAAATGTTGATGATGGTTTTGTTATAAAGGCTTCAGGAAATATAGAGGTCAAGGGAACTGTTGGTAAGGCTGAATTGGATACTGAAGGCGATATTGTTGTAAGTCAAGGTATTATTGGTAAGGAAGGCGGTTCAATAAAAGCAGGAAAGTCTATCTGGTCTAAATTTATTCAGAATACAGAAACTGTAGAAGCCGGTGACATGGTTGTTGTCTCAGACGGTATTATTAAGTCAAATGTAATTGCGAATCACAAGATTGTTTGTAAGGGTAAGCGAGCTGATATTATTGGTGGAAAGCTTAGCGCTGTTGAATCTATTTCAGCTAGAAACTTGGGAAGTATTTCCGGTGGTAATGATACAATACTTAGTGTTGGCTTTGACCCGAAGAGCAAAGAGCGACTTTCGTTCTTACTACAAAAGCAGGAAATGGATCAGAATAGCCTAGAGGATGTAAAGCTGAATTTGACATCGCTTGAAGAACTAAAAGAGCGCCGTGGGGAACTGCCCAAAGACAAGGCTGAAGCTTACAAGAAAATGAGTGAGCAGAAATATATGCTCGAAACTGAAATCCATGAAGTACAAAAAGAGATAAACCAAATTAGAGAATACTTGGCAACTATAAAGAGTCAAGGCCGAATTTCTGCATCAGGAAATGTATATTCAGGTGTTCGTATTGTTATTAGAGATACAGTTGAAGATATTCGTACAGACTGTAAAGCTACAACATTCTATCTTGATAAGGGTATTGTCCGTTATGGCAAGTATCAAGAAGACAAGAGCGAAGATATAAAGAAGGTGCCTAGTGGCTATTCATCCAATTGATCTACAGACTTTATATGCTCAGATGGAAAAAGTTGGCAGACAGCAAGGAGCTGAACAACAAGCTCTTGCAAATTCACAGGATGCCAAAAAGAAGAATAATAAATTGGATGCAGAAAAACGTCTTACTACCGTTCAGCTTATAGAACAGGGTGGTCAAGAAAGTATGAAGATAAATGAGGATGCTCACAACGATGAAGAACATGAAATCAAAAAGAAAAAGAAAGCTGAAGAGCCTGAGGAAGAAGATGAAAGTCAGGGAGAGGAATATATAAAAGATCCTTTCTTAGGTCAGAAGGTAGATATTTCAGGTTAAGATGCTGGGTTTCGCTATTGCTTTACTTATATTAAATATTATTCTCATGCTGTTTCTGTATTTTAAGCTAAATAAGAAATTTTCTAATGCAAATGTAATTAGAGAAATAAGACAGGATGCACAGAAACTTGTTGCTGATATTGCTTTTCAAACAGACAAATCTATAACTGTTATAGAAAATAAAATAAGGGACGCTAATTATGTAGCTAGTGAATTAGAGAAGCGTATTGTTTTAGCAAGAACTGAGGAAGATAAGAAAAGACGTGAGGCGGATGTTTTTAATAGTCTTGCAGAAAAATCACAAAATACAAAAAGTGACGTTGCTCCTGTAAATTTAGAATCTGTTAATAAAAATCAGCTTTCGGGGGTTTCTAACGAGCATAAAAAGAATGAAGAAATTCCTCCCCAAGCTCAAGCTGATTTGTTTTCAGATAATAAGCCCGAAACAAAAACTTCCTTAGAAAAAAATGGTGAGTCAGTAAAAATATACACCAAACAAATTTTGCTTAATTCAAAAAATAAGGTAATCATGCCTAAAGAGTCATTCCACGAACAAATAGTTGAGATGGCTCGTAAAGGTTTCTCATCTGAGCTGATTGCAGAAAAAGTTCCTCTTCCTCTTGGGGAAATTGAGTTAATAATTTCAATGAATGCATAATTGAATGCATCTGTGTTGCTAAACTTGCTTAGCCGGACTTAACTTGTAAATAAATCTTTTAATTCTTTATCGCTTAATTTTGAAATCCATGTTTCGCCTGAGGAAATACTCATCTTACTTATTTGTCTTTTTGTTTGAATCATTGCGTCAATTTTTTCTTCAAATGTTCCCGAACAAATAAAACGGTGTACGAATACATTTTTTGTTTGTCCAATTCTGAAAGCTCTATCGCTGGCTTGATCTTCAACAGCAGGATTGTACCAAAGGTCGTAATGTATAACTCTGTTTGCGGCTGTTAGGTTTAAGCCTGTTCCTCCGGCCTTTAGCGAGATTAGGAAAATACGGTAAGCCGGATCGTTTTGAAAACTTTCTACGCTTTTCTTTCTTTTACTTGCAGACATTTGGCCGTATAACATCAAAGAATTCACACCCAGTTCTTTGTGTATAATTTCTTGCAGAATTTTTAGCGTGCCTACAAATTGGCTGAATATTAAAACTTTTTCACCCGCTTCTAAAATTTCTTTTAAGAGTTCCACTAGTGCGATGGCTTTTCCCGAGCGTGATATATCTGGGGAGCTTTCCTTGTCGTAGGAACGCGGATGGTTGCATACTTGTTTTAATTCTGTAAGTAATTTTAGAATTTGACTTGTACGCTGATTTTGTTTTTCTGTTTTTGAAATTTTTTCTAATTCGGTGTTTACAAGATTTTCGTATAGCGCAAGTTGTTCGGGGCTTAAGTTGCAATACTGGTTTGTTACAATTTTTTCGGGCAAGTCAGAAATAACTTTCGGGTCTGTTTTTAGCCTGCGGAGTAAAAATGGCGATGTGATTTTTTTCAGTCTTTCTGCGCTTTCTTGGTCGTTGTGCAGTTCAATTGGAATGCGCCATTTTTTTCTAAACTCATCAGCAGAACCTAAATAATCGGGTAAGAAAAAATCAAAGATTGAACGCATATCTTCAAGGTTGTTTTCGATAGGTGTTCCTGTTAATGCAATTTTTGCTCTTGCTTGCATTTGCTTTACAGCCTTTGCTTTTTGTGTTCCCGAATTTTTTATTGCTTGCGCCTCGTCTAAAATAATAAATGAAAGTTTCTTATCTTTGATTTTTTTTATATCTTTTTGCATTGTTTGATAGGTTGTAATTATTACATCGCTAGTTTCTAAAAATTTTCGCTTGTAGCCATGATATATTTTTGTGCTAAGTGACGGCGCAAAGTTTTCTATTTCATGTTCCCAGTTAGAAAGCAAGCTTGCCGGTGCGACAATTAATGCCGGATGCTCAAGCTCTTTATTATTTTTGCAAGTTAGAATTAAACTTATAATTTGAACTGTTTTTCCAAGCCCCATATCATCAGCAAGGAGACAACCGAATCCGCTTTTAATATTTGTGTAAAGCCAATTAAAACCTTCTTGCTGATACGGCCTTAGTTTCGCTTGCAGATTTTTTGGTGCAGGAATATTTGTCTCTCTAAAAATATTATCAAAGACTTTCTTGGCAGACTTTGAATATACCGCATCATTGGATAAAACGGCTTGTATGGCTTCTTGCTTGCTTACCGGTTTTTCAAGAGCCTTAAACATTTTTGCAAGCTCTTCAGGATCAAGCAGTAAAAATTGATCGTTGAATTTAACTAAGCCCGATTTATTTTTGAACAGCTTTTTAAATTCTTCAAGACTAATAGCTGTGTCCCCGAGCATAATACTTCTGTCATAAGAAAGCATATCTTGTATATTCAAAAATGAAACAACATTACCGGCGCCTGTAACCGTTTCCATTTTTATAACAGGTTTTGGTTTTAGAAGGTTTTTCAATTGCTTTGGTAGAATGATTTCGATGCCAAAGCGTTGTAATAGTTTTGCTGCGCTTTGCAAAAACTTTGCCGTATCATCTTTAGAAATTGTAACATTGGGTTTAGTTGCAAGTATTGAAATTGCAGGAAGATAAGCAGAGAGGGTTGCAGGAAATTGTAAAATATTTTCAGGGTTTGCGCTCCTCTTTGCTGCACTGTGTAATTTTATAAAGGGTTTTGGCGCTCTTTCTGCTTCCAGTTTGAAGTTTTCAATTTCGTCTTTTAATTCCTTTTCTGTTTTTAGCTTTTCTTTTTCAGCCTTTCTTACAAGAACGGAAAGAGAAAACACCTCTTCGTCTTTTGTTTGTCTAAGTTCAAGGCGGTATTCATAGCCTGAATTGCTGTAATTTAAAACTGAAAGCCACGAGTAAATAACTATCGGTAGGTTTCGTTTGCCCGGAGCTTTTATGTTTATTGGCTTTAGTGAGAAAAATAGTTGATAAATTTCTTTTTCGCTTGCTAAATATTTTTGCGGAAAGAAATCAAGCTCCGAAACAAACTCCGTTAGCAAGGCTGTTAAAAGTATTTCCGCACAGTATTGCTTGCTCCAAATTTTTACCGGAGCAAAAAAATCTTCATCA
>PDWI01006650.1_pt1 | contig 14423 bp, 11 predicted proteins | sample 1430891 | NCBI WGS metagenome assembly PDWI01 (sample SAMN01162508, study PRJNA174530) | Oral metagenome, whole genome shotgun sequencing project. | biome: Marine environment; feature: Marine mammal; material: Swab sample of the gingival sulcus; isolation source: swab sample of gingival sulcus...
CTGGAATTTTTTAGGCGGCCAGCTCACCAAGGGCGAAACCCAAGCGGCCCTTGCTGTTGGCCTGCTGAACCAAAAAGAAAAAAGCCGCGGCACTTATGACCGGTTTCGGGATCGGGTCTTGTTCCCCATCCATGATCTAAGCGGACGGGTTTGCGGTTTCGGCGGCCGGATCATCGGCGAAGGTCAGCCAAAATACATGAATTCTCCTGAAAGTCCGGTATATAACAAAAGCCGCTTGCTGCTTGGCCTTTATCAGGCAAAAGAGCCGATCAGACAAAGGGAACAGGCCATTTTGGTGGAAGGTAATTTTGACCTTGTTTCTCTGGCGGTACACGGTATTGACAATGTAGTTGCACCGCTCGGCACCGCCGTTACCCGCGAGCAGATCCGCCTGCTGAAAAAGTTTGCCGAAGAAGGCGTGCTGCTTTTTGACGGCGATCAGGCAGGAATCAAGGCGGCGGTTCGGGCTGCTCCCCTGTTTTTGGCCGAACAGATGAAGGGACGGGTGGCCCTGCTGCCGAAAGGGCATGATCCAGACACCTATGTCCGTGAGCATGGGGCAGAGGCCTTGAAAAAGCTGGTTAAGGAAGGGCAGGAATTGTCGGAATTTATCCTGTCTCAGCTAGTTGAACGGCATGGTTTATCGCTGGAAGGAAAATCACGGATTGCCGAGGAGTTAAAGCCCATGATGCAGGCGGCGGCCTCTTCCCTGCAGCGTTCGGTGGTGGTCGCCCATTTTGCCGACAAGCTGAATATCACGGCGGAAGAACTTAGCCGTTTGGCAGGCAATGAAAAAAGCTCAAGAGAGGTCATCCAGCCTGCCCGCCGGAGCCTGGCCGCTAATCAAGCTGCCGCCCTTTCTTCCCAGCAGAAAAAGCTGGTTAGCTTCATGGTGCTGAATCCCGATAAATTTGCCCGCCTGACCGAGGCCGGATTAAGGGAATGTCTGGCCGGAAGCATCGGCGAGATTATTTTTTTGCAGATGCAGGAGCTTTTGGCGAAAAGCGGTATGATTGAGCCGGAAGAGTTGTTAAATCAGCTCCCGTCTGGGGCTGAACGCGAGCTGGTGGCCGGATTTTTGCTGAATATTCCGCTGACCGATGATGCTGATGAAGATTTTTTTCATTTCTTGCGTCAATTTAAGCTAAAAAAACAATCAGATAATATCTTACAAAGCATCTCAAAGGCCCAAAGCGAAGGTAATTTTGAACAATTAAAAAAACTCCTGAGCAAAAAGCAGAAAATCGACCGGCAAATGAAACAGGCCGTCAAACCTTAAAGGCTATTTTGGGCTTAAGAAAACCTTTTTTAGGGTCTTGATGGTATCGCCATCAGCCGCCCTAAAACCGCAGATAAAAGCCAAGCTCCTTTTCAAAGTCCTGACTTTCGGTAAATTCACAGCCGATATGCTCTTCAGCAACGTTTTTTACCCGCACGATTTTTTCAATTCTGGTGGCTTTTTTATTGTCCAGAGTGAAAATAACCTTGGCCTTGTCTCCTGTTTTTATCCGGTGTCTGCCGGAAGCCAGCAAACCAAGACCGGTATGGGACAGATTGTTTACCAGGATTTTTCCCGCTCCTGAAGCCGGCGGCAGAAGAGCGTAAGAGCCGTCAAGCTCGGCATTTTTTCTAAAGTGCTTCCTGAATTCAAGTTCGACCCCAAATTTTACCCCGCAGGAACATTTGACATTCAGGATGTGTTTTTTGCCCTTGAATTTTTCCACCATAACTGTCTTGACCGTACTACAGGCCGGACATTTGATTACTGCCTTACCTTCATCGGTTACAAAGGACTTTGAAATCTTGTTTTCCATATCATCCCCCCATGCTGATTAAAAACTTGAGTTATAAATGATTATATATGTTATCGGTTTATTTTTCCACCTTTTTTTAGCATAAAATTTAACCATGCAGAATAATACCATAAATCGTGTTTTTGTAATGACTAATACCTTTTCTTGTAACACCATTTTATAAATAGTATCATCTTTTGATTCTGCCAATAATTATCAATTGCAAAAAATAGCCCCATTCAATTATTCAAGGGCGGCATATTTTATATCTAGCTGATAATTCTTAGGAATATCTATCTTTTTGCAACCAGTTGTTTTCCCAGTAATAATTTCCAGCAATAATTTTCGCTAAAGCATTGCATCACTTTTATTTAATCTGAAGCCAGCTATTTTGTTTGACTTTTAGCACCAATTTCAACTACTAATGCGGTGCATTATGCAAAGATGCGGGTATTTGGCTTTCCGGTTTATTTTACGGGTAAGGCAAAATCCGTTTGGAGCGGGGCTTCAATAGAGGCATAACCAAAACAAGTAGGAGGTTGATATGGCAGACAAGATAAACAACTCTCTGGATCCGCAATTAAATCGGCGCTGTTTTCTTAAAGGCTGCACCATGGCGGCGGCCGCTCTGGGGCTGTCCGATGCAATGATCCCCAAGATGGTAGAGGCGGTTGAGTCGGGGCAGCGGCCCAGGGTGATCTGGCTGCACTTTCAGGAATGCACCGGCTGTACGGAAAGCCTGCTCAGGGCTTCTCATCCCGACCTTGCCCGTCTGATTCTGGATGTGATTTCACTTGATTACCATGAGACTGTCATGGCTGCGGCCGGACATCAGGCCGAGGAAAACCTGCACGAGACGCTGAAAAATCATCCCGGCAAGTTTATTCTGGTGGTCGAGGGAGCCATCCCGACCAAGGACGGCGGGGTTTACTGCAAGGTATCCAACAAGACTGCCATGGACACCCTGGCTGAGGTAGCACCAAAGGCGGCGGCGGTTATCGCCATCGGGTCATGTGCTGCCTACGGCGGCATTCAGGCGGCCTCTCCCAACCCCACCGGAGCAGTGGGCGTAAAGGATCTGGTGCATGGCAAGCCGGTCGTCAATATTCCGGGCTGCCCGCCGAATCCGGTTTCATTTTTGGGAACCATTGTCCATTATCTAACCTTCAAACGCCTGCCTGCCCTGGATAATCTTGGCCGGCCAATGTTTGCCTACGGCCGCCGGATTCATGATCAATGCGAAAGAAGGGCCCATTTTGACGAGGGCCGTTTTGCCGAGCAGTTTGGTGATGAAGGCCATCGGCTGGGGTACTGCCTGTACAAGGTCGGCTGCCGGGGACCGGAGACTTTTTCCAACTGCTCATCGGTACGTTTTAACGATGTCGATGTCTGGCCGGTCAGTGTCGGCCACGGCTGCATCGGCTGCACCGAGCCGGATTTCTGGGACAGCATGACACCTTTCTATGAAAGACTGCCCAAGGTTAAAATCCCCGGCACCGGAATTATTACCGATGCAGACAACATTGGCCGGGTCCTGCTGGGAGCAACCGCCGCCGGTGTGGGCGTCCATGCCGCTCTGGGCATAGGCAGACATCTGATCAAGGGCAAAAAGAGTAAGCAGGCGGAGACAGCCCCAAAGCAAGAGGCTGCCAAGGAAGTAAAAGAGGAAAGTGCCGCCGAGGAGGCATAGTATCTGCTCTTTTTCATGCAAAATGCAAAAAGTATTGTGAGAATTAAAGCACAATATTTATAATATTATTGGAGGTTTATCATATGGCTCAGCGAATTACTATTGATCCGGTAACCAGGATTGAAGGCCACTTGAGGATAGATGTTGAGGTTGAAAACGGCAAGATAACCAATGCCTGGTCTTCCGGCCAGATGTACCGCGGTCTGGAAACCATCTTGCAGGGGCGGGATCCACGGGATGCCTGGCTGTTTGTTCAGCGGATTTGCGGGGTCTGCACCACCGTTCATGCCCTGGCCTCGGTTCGTGCCGTGGAAGATGCACTGAAACTGGAGATTCCATACAATGCCCAGATTATCCGCAATATGATTCAGGGCATTCACTGCATGCAGGATAATATTGTTCATTTCTATGCCCTGTCAGCTCTGGACTGGGTTGATGTGGTCTCGGCCCTGAAAGCCGATCCGGTCAAGACGGCGGCTCTCGCCGAAAGCCTTTCCAACTGGCCGGGCAACAGTGCCAAGCGGTTCAAGGCCGTGCAGGATAAGGTCAAGGCTCTGGTGGACAGCGGCCAGCTTGGCCCCTTTGCCAATGCCTACTGGAATCATCCGGCCATGAAACTGCCGCCCGAGGCAAACCTGATGGCGGTATCCCATTATCTGGAGGCCCTTGATTATCAGCGTAAGGCGACCATGGCCCTTGGTATATTCACCGGCAAAAATCCGCATATCCAGAACCTTTCTGTGGGCGGCGTAACCACGGCCCTTAACCCGGACAGTGCCAATGCCCTGAACATGGAGCGGCTTAATTATGTAAAGCAGCTGGTTCAGGAGGTCAGGGACTTTATCCGCATGGTTTACACCCCGGATGTAATTGCCGTAGGCGCCCTTTATGCCGACTGGCTGCCGTATGGGGATGGAGTAACCAACTATCTGGCGGCCCCGGATATGTTCCTTGACGCCCAGGGCAACAAGGCCGATCTGCCGGGCGGGGTTATTATGAACGGCAACCTGACCGCTGTAAAGCCAATAACCGGAATAAGTAATCAATATTTCAAGGAAAATGTAGAGGAATCCATTGCCAGGGCCTGGTATGACGGTAGTTGGTCAAAGCATCCCTGGCATGAAACCACTGATCCAAAGCCCGGCGATTTTGACTATGAAGGACGCTATACCTGGCTCAAGGCCCCGCGTTTTCAGGGTAAACCCATGCAGGTCGGCCCGCTGGCTCAGGTGCTGGTCGGTTATGCCCAAGGCCATGAAATGACCGTCAAGCTGGTTGATGCAGTTCTTGCCCAGGTCTCTGCCATAGCCGGTACGCCGGTCGGCCCGTCTGCCCTCTTGGGTACCATTGGCCGTCATGCGGCCAGGGTCATCAGGGCAAGTATGATGGCTGATCTGACCCTGAAAAACATTGATATTCTGGCCGATAACATGGTCAAGGGTGATCTGGAAATCTTTAATCCGCCGACCTTCCCCAAGGGCGAGCAGAGAGGTGTCGGCGTGCATGAAGCGCCAAGGGGTCTTTTGTCTCACTGGATTGTGATTGAGGACGGAAAAATCAAGAATTATCAGGCGGTGGTGCCGTCCACCTGGAACGCAGGCCCCCGTGATGAGGGCGGTGCCCTGGGGCCGTATGAGGCCTCTCTGATCGGCAATCCGGTTGCCGAACCGGAAAAACCGCTTGAGGTATTGCGTACCGTTCACTCCTTCGACCCGTGCATTGCCTGTGCCGTCCATATGCTGGATCCGGCAGGTAGGGAAGTGGTGAAAGTCAAGGCCCTTTAAGGCCGGTAAACACTGAAATCCTGTCTTTCAAGCGGAGGTAAAATCATGGCAGTCTATGAAAAACAATATTGCTGGAGCGTCCTGCTCCGAATTTATCATGTGATGTTTGCTCTCTCCATCGTGATGCTCTGCGTAACGGGCTTTTATATCGCCTCGCCGTGGACCAACACCATGATTGAGGGCAGTGCGGGCTGGCCGATGGCCTGGATGCGGTTTATCCATTTTCTGGCCGGATATGTCTTTTCCGCCGCCGTGCTGATCAGGCTTTACCTGTTTATCTTCGGCAATGCCCAGGAAAGAATATGGGACGTATTGCCCATCAATCCCCGAAACATCAAGAACGCCTTTAGAACCGTGCTGCTCTACACCTATATAAGTGATGAGCATGATCCAAGGCTTGGGCATAATGTTATTGCCGGTCTTTCCTATCTTTTCACTATTACGATGGCTATCTTGATGATTATCAGCGGATTTTATATGCTGTTTCCCGAGGTGGTTATCTGGCAGAAGGTTGGAGAATTTTTGTTCGGCAGCCAGCAATGGGCAAGATTTATCCATCACTTTGCCATGTGGTGGTTTATGATCTTTGCCGTCATCCACGTCTATCTTTGCGTGTGGAATGATGTCAAAGAGCCGGAGGGCCTTATTTCCTCAATAGTTACGGGCGATAAATTCGTCCATAAATAAGCCGCATGAAAGGGGCGGAAATTCTCATCCAGGGTACCGTTCAGGGTGTGGGATTTCGCCCCTTTGTCTATAATCTGGCCGCCCGCTTTGCCATTTCCGGCTCGGTAGCCAATACCGGCCGGGGCGTATTTATCCAGGCCGCAGGTGCTGAACTTTCCTCTTTTTTAGCCGCCCTTGAAAATGAGCCGCCGCCGCTGGCGGAAATTCTTACCATTGAGGTAAGAGAGGCGGAATTTGCGGCAGAGCCGGGGCAGTTTCGTATTATCAGGTCGGATGCCGGACAAAAGCTCTCGGCCACCATTCCGCCGGATATTGCCGCCTGCAAGGACTGCTATCAGGATTTCACCAGCCCTGATAATTTCAGATATAAATATCCTTTTACCAACTGCACCAATTGCGGCCCCCGTTTTACCATTGTCGAGGGCATCCCGTATGACCGCCAGGAAACCTCGATGCGGGCCTTCAAAATGTGTTCTGCCTGTCAGACGGAGTATGAAGATCCGGCCAACCGCAGGTTTCATGCCCAGCCGAACGCCTGCCCGGCCTGCGGCCCGCAGCTTGGCTGGCATGATCAAAATGGTCAAATTCCCTGTGATGACCCATTAGCCAAGGCCGCTGCCGCCCTGAAAGACGGCAAGGTGCTGGCTATCCGCGGGCTTGGCGGCTTTCATCTTGCGGTAAACGCCCTGTCTGCCGAGGCGGTGCAAACCTTGCGGGAGCGAAAGGGCAGACCGGCAAAGCCGCTGGCGGTGATGGCGGCCAGCCTTGCGACTGCCCGTAAATTTGCCCAAATCTCCAGAGAAGATGAGCAGCTAATGCTCTCGCCCCAATGTCCCATTGTGCTGGCTCCCAAAAAACAGCCCTTTTTGCTGCCAGAAAATCTGGCCCCAGGGGTCAGGGAACTCGGCATTATGCTGCCCTATACGCCGCTGCATCATCTGCTATTCTGCCATGATGACTGCCCGGAGCTGCTGGTGATGACCTCGGGCAACCTGAGCGGCATCCCGATCTGCACCGGCAATGATGACGGCGTGGAGAAGCTTGGCCGGGTGGCCGATAATTTTCTTTTGCATAACCGCGAAATTGTTACCAGAATTGATGACTCGGTGGTAAAAAATGTTAATGCAAAACCAATGGTTTACCGAAGAGCAAGGGGTTACGTCCCCTCGCCGCTGGTCAGCTACTGGCAGCTTCCCCAATTGATTGCCTGCGGCGGCGGCCTGAAATCCACCTTTTGTCTGGCAAGGGACAAGCAGATTTTCCCCTCACAGCATATCGGCGATCTTGCCAATCTGGAATCCTTTGAATTTTATCTGGAATCAATCAGGCATTTCAAAAAACTGCTTAATATCGACCCGGCCCTGGCCGTCTGCGACCTGCACCCCGACTATATGTCCAGCCGTTACGCTCAGGAGCTTGATCTTCCGCTGTACAAGGTTCAGCACCATCACGCCCACGCCGCGGCAGTGATGGCCGAGCATGGCATCAGTTCGCAGGTTTTAGCCATTGTCCTGGACGGCACCGGCTATGGCACCGACCAGACCAGTTGGGGCGGCGAAATCCTGCAATGCTCGCTGACCGAATTTAACCGCCTTGGTCATCTGGCAAACTTTATGCTGCCCGGCGGTGATGCCGCTGCCCGCGAGCCGTGGCGGGCGGCCTTGTCCCTGCTGCATCATAGCGGTATCAGCCGTCTGCCCGAAACCCTTAAGGCAATCGGCGGGGAAAAAATCAAACCGGTACAGGCCATGCTGAAAAATGCCTTTAACAGCCCCCTGACCTCTAGCTGCGGCAGGCTTTTTGACGGTATTTCTTCCCTGCTCGGCATCTGTCAGCAAAATAGCTATGAGGGTCAGGCGGCGGTGGAGCTTGAATATTTGGCCTCACAGGCGGCGGTTTCAAACTGGACAGATGAGCTGGATCTTTATATGAAAAAAACCGCCCCCCCCTGCGGCAAAGAGATAAATTCTGCCAAATTTGTCAAAACAGTACTTGATTTAATCGGGAAAGGAACAACTGTTTCCGATGTTGCTCTTTATTTTCATTTTATGGTGATAGACAGGTTCAGCAAGTTTGCCGCACGCCTTGCTGGGGAGACAGGTATCGGTCAGGTGGTGCTGGCCGGGGGATGTTTTCAGAACAGTTTATTGCTGCAGGGTTTTATCCATGCCTTACGCCAAAGGGGGCTGGAGCCGCTGACCGGCTCCAAAATTCCGGTGAATGACGGCGGAATTTCAGTGGGGCAGGCCGTGATAGGAGGTTTGAAATATGTGCATAGCGTTACCGATGAGAGTAATCAAGGTTGAAGGCGACCCGGATGATTTTACCAGCAGCCAGCTAGCTACCGTTGATGCGGACGGCATAGCCAAGCAGGTTCGGCTGGATGTGGTGGATTATTGGCCCAAGGTCGGTGATTACCTGATTATCCACGCAGGTTTTGCCATCCATACCCTGGAAGAAAAAGAGGCGAAAATCAACCTTAAATATCTGAAAGAACTGGCGGAAAACACGCCGGATGAGCTTCTTTAGGGGCGGCGGATGAAACATCTTGACGAATTCAGGGATGCCGCCCTGGCCCGGCCGCTGGCGGCCAGGCTGCAGCAGGCGGTCAGCAGGCCGCTGCGGGTGATGGAGATCTGCGGCTCCCATACCATGGCCGTTTTCAGAAACGGCATCAGATCCATTCTCCCACAGGGGCTGGAGCTGGTTTCCGGCCCGGGCTGTCCGGTCTGCGTAACCTCGGCCTCACATATGGATGCCTTTATTGCCCTGGCGGATATGCCGAAGGTGCGGGTGGCGATTTTCGGCGATTTATTCCGGGTTCCCGGCAGCAAGGGTTCGCTGGCCGAGGCCAGTTCCAGAGGCGCCCGGGTCAGCGTGGTCTATTCGCCTATGGATGCCCTTGAACTGGCCCGCAATAATCCCGATGAACAGGTGGTTTTTCCGGGTGTCGGCTTTGAGACCACCACGCCGGGCATTGCCGCCACCATTCTGGCCGCCAAAAATGAAGGCATTAAAAATTTCAGCGTATTTTCAACCCAAAAGACCATGCTGCCGCCTTTGGAGGCCCTGCTGGGCGACCCGGAACTAAAGATTGACGGCCTGCTCTGCCCCGGCCATGTCTCGACCATTATTGGGGCGAAGGCCTGGGAGCCGCTGGCGGCAAAATACCGTCTGGCCTGCGTGGTGGCCGGTTTTGAGGCGGCCGATTTGTTAAACGCCCTGATTCTTCTAGCTAGGCAGGCGGCGGAGCAGGATTTCAAGGTGGAGAATACCTATACCAGAGCGGTTTCCTACGAGGGCAATATGCGGGCGGTGAAAATGGTTAAGGAAATCTTTACACCAGCCGATACCAGTTGGCGGGGGCTTGGCCTGATTCCGGCCAGCGGCCTGAAAATAAGGGATAAATATGCCGATTTTGATGCCGAGCGGCGGTTTGGGTTAAGTATCCCGGAGGCCAGGGAGCCAAAGGGCTGCAAATGCGGCCAGATTCTAAAAGGGCTGAAAACGCCGCGTGAGTGTCCGCTCTTTGCCAAAAAATGCACGCCGGCAAAACCCATCGGCCCGTGCATGGTCTCCAGCGAAGGCACCTGTGCGGCATATTATAAATACGGGCTTGAGGTATAGCCCGGCGGAGGAGCAAAAATGTCAAATATCCTGCTCGACCACGGCAGCGGCGGCCTTGCCAGTCAGGAGCTGATCGGCAGCCTTTTCCTGAAACATCTTGATCATCCGGTTCTGCATGATCTGGAAGATAGTGCCGTGCTGCCCGGCGGCGAGGGCAGGCTGGCCTTTACCACCGACAGCTATGTGGTCGATCCGCTGTTTTTCCCCGGCGGGGATATTGGCAAACTGGCGGTACATGGCACCATCAACGATCTGGCTATGCGGGGAGCGGTGCCCAAATATCTAAGCCTTGGTTTGATTTTAGAAGAAGGTCTTGATTTGGCCGAATTGGAGCGGGTTATTATCTCCATTGCCGAAGCAGCAAAAAAGGCAGGGGTTCCCATTGTTACCGGCGACACCAAGGTTGTCCCCAAGGGCAAGGGCGATAAAATCTTTATCAATACTTCCGGCATCGGTCTGTTGGCGGAGGGCGTTTGTATCTCATCCAAAAATGCCCAGGCTGGCGATAAGGTTATTCTCTCCGGCACCATGGGCGATCACGGCATAACCATTATGACCAGAAGGGCCGGTATAGCCGTTGAAGGCGGGCTGCAAAGCGATACCATGCCCCTGCATTTGCTGGTGGAAAAGCTGGTGGCGGGTTTTGGCAGTGATTTAAGGGTACTGCGCGATCCGACCAGAGGCGGCGTGGCAACCTCGCTCAACGAAATTGCGGCAAACAGCGGCCTTGCCATTGAACTGGCGGAAGAAAGCCTGCCGGTGCGGCCACAGGTCAGGGCGGCCTGTGAAATACTGGGGCTGGAGCCATTGTATCTGGCTAATGAGGGTAAATGTCTGGCGGTGGTAAGTGCGGAGAAGGCCGAGGAGGTTCTTACCATGATGCACTCCACGGAAGAGGGCCGGGAAGCTGCAATAATCGGCACCATGACCGGCGGTAAAGCAGGCCGGGTTACCATCAATACTCCGGTGGGCGGCGCCAGAATTGTCAGCCCGCTTCATGGCGAACCCCTGCCGAGAATTTGCTGATTATGAAAATGTATATCTTTGCAATTCGTGCTGTCGATGGGGTAATGATATGTCTTTATTTACGCAATGAGCGGAGATTTATATGACTGAATTACTTAAAAAAATAGAAAACAGTCTGCTTTGTCTTCCTTCACGGCAAAGGGCTTTTTTAGCAGATCGTCTATTAAGCTCTTTAGAAGGGGAAGAACACTTAACAGATATGGACACTGCTTGGCTTATTGAAATAGAAGATAGATACGACCAATACAAAAAAGGGTTACAGCAAGGTATTCCCGCAGATATTGTTTTTTCTGAGGCCAAAAGAGTAACAAGAGAATGAATTCTGTAAAATTTTATCCTGATGCGAAAGAAGAACTGATTAGTGCTATTCAATATTATGAAAACTGCCAAGCTGGCTTGGGAAGCCGGTTTCGAGTTGCTATTGAGCTTGCAACTCAAAAGATATTGTCATCTCCATTTACTTATAGAACCTTAAAAGCACCATTTAGGCGTTACTTGGTTCCCAAATTTCCTTATTCCATCGTTTATTCGATTGAACCTAATTATATTCTTATCATTGCCATTGCTCACAATAAACGCAAACCACATTACTGGTTAAAAAGAAAACCTTACTAAAATTGTTTAGGATAGTGAACCAAATGCCTCAAGGTAATTGCTTGAAACAATCAGTAATTTCCCTGTAAATACAACAAGATATAAATATCACTTTGGCTAATCTAAACTACTTGCTTATACGAAGAAAAAATTTATAATTATCTGGTTAGGTTGACCCGCAGGTTGATAATGCGGCCCGTCAGGATATTTGGCAGCGGTATAAAAAATTAACAAAAATTTAGCTTAAAGGAGGGAGACATGTTTGGGAAACTTGGAATCAGGGGAAAACTGCTTGCAGCCTTGTCCTTGCTGTTGGTTTTATCGACTACGGCGAGCATTTTTCTGATCAATCAAAAGACATCGAAGCTGGTTAGAAGTCAGGCGGAGGCAGAGGCAATGGAAATCGCTGAAAAATATGCCTCCTACGTTAGAAATAATATTGAAAATGATCTTGCAACCGTAAAGTCGGTTGCCGCTGCCATTGAGGGGTTGCTGGCCTTGCCTAATCCGCCCTCCCGTGAAATGCTGGATGAGATGTTAAGGGAAAATCTAAAGGCAAATCCGCATCTTATCGCCGTGTCTGCTGGTTTTGAACCAAATGCCCTGGACGGGCGTGATGATGAATATAAGAATGCCCCAGGCTGTGATGAAACGGGCAGGTATCTCGCCTACTGGAATCGGGGCAATGGCTCTATTGCGGTGGAACCGCTGGTAGATATGGAAACCTCAAGCTGGTATCAGAACCCGAAAAATACCGGCCGAGAATCCCTTACTGAACCGTATGTATATAAGGTCGGCGGCAAGGATGTAAATATGGCCACCATGTCGGTGCCGATTAAAAAGGACGGCAAGTTTGTCGGGGTGGTTCTGGCCGATGCCGCCCTTGATATGTTTAACAATTTGACCGATCAGCTAAAACCGCTGGGAACCGGTTATGGTTATTTGACGTCCCATGGCGGAACTTTGGTGGCCTTTCCCGACCGGGGCGAGATTGGTAAAAATCTGGTGGGCGGCTTTGGCAGTGAGAATGTGGCTGCCATTAAGGAGAGCATAAAAGCGGGCAAGTCTTTTTCCATGGTGAAAAAATCAATGAATGGAGGGATGATGTCCCTGCATGTTTTATCTCCGGTTGAAATCGGCAAGACCGACACCCCCTGGATTCTTGGGGCGTCCGTACCGCTGGAAACCATCTATAAAGAGGTACGGGCAATTCGTAATGTCAGTATATCGGTTGGTATCTTCTCACTTTTAATCGTGCTGGCGGTGATTTTCCTGCTGGCCGAAAAGATCGTGGTCAGCCGGATCAGGGCTATTGCTGATAACCTGCGGGATATTGCCGAAGGAGAGGGCGATTTGACCAAAAGGCTTGAGATTAGGGCCCAGGATGAGCTGGGTGAGCTGGGCAAATGGTTTAATGTCTTTATCGGCAAGCTCCAGGATATGGTCGGGAAAATAGCCGAAGATGCTGGTAATATTAAAGAATCTTCCAACCTGCTTAATCAGATAGCGGTGGACTTGCTGGATAGCTCCGATGACACCTCCCAGCGTGCTAACAGTGTGGCCTCGGCCTCCGAGGAAATGAGCGTCAATCTTAATAATGTGGCGGCCTCGATGGAAGAATCCGCCAATAATACCAATATGGTCTCCACCGCCGTGGATGAGACCAATGCCACCGTAAACGAGATTGCCACCAGTGCCGAAAAGGCCCGTTCCATCTCCCAGCAGGCGGTTGAGCAGACCGAAGAGGCCCTTGCCAATATGACCGAACTTGGTTCGGCGGCGGATAAAATCGGCAAGGTTACCGAGACCATCACCGAGATTTCCGAACAGACCAACCTGCTGGCCCTAAACGCCACTATAGAGGCGGCACGGGCCGGAGAGGCCGGTAAGGGCTTTGCCGTAGTTGCCAATGAAATCAAGGATTTGGCCAAGCAGACCGCCGGAGCCACCATGGAGATTAAGGAACTTATTGATAATGTGCAGGCCACCACCGCCACCACCGGAGACGGCATTCAGAATGTGTCCAAGGTGATTGGCGGCGTTAATGATACGGTCAGCTCCATTGCCTCGGCGGTTGAGGAGCAAACCGTAACCCTGAGCGAGATTGTCAGAAATATTACCCAGGTAAATCAGGGCATTCAGTCGGTAAATGAAAATGTCAGCCAAAGCTCCACCGTGGCTCTGGATATAACCAAGGATATTTCCGAGGTTTCCAGTGCCTCCGGCGATATTTCCAAAAACAGCAACACGGTTAAGGAGAATGCCCAGAAATTGCAGGGCTATGTGCAGCAGTTAAACGAGATAGTCGGTAATTTCAAGTACTAATGAACTCGTAAAAACTCCGCTCTACTTCGTCATGGGGCTTGGTCGGCACTACACCGTACTACATGTACTGCTGTAGCACCGACCAAGCCCCATGCCTCGCATATCGAAGTTTTTCCAGAGTTCATCTGAACGGAGTACGTTATTTTTTACCAAAACATCATTGGAGGTTAAAGTTATGCCGATATATGAATATAAATGTCAGGACTGTAATCAACGCTTTGAGGAAATCACCAGCTCGGCCAAAAATGACCAGCCGGTAAGATGCAAGTCTTGTAACAGCGTTAACACCAGACGGGTTATATCCGCCGCTGGTTACCGAGTAGGCAGTAAGGCATCAAGTTCCGGCTGCTCAGGTAAATCAGGCTTTAGCTGAGCATAACCGCCAAGGCCGGTCTGGCCTTATTTTTTATTTTTTTCCGGCGGGGAAAATTCGAAAATAGCTTCATTTTCCCTGGCGAGGAGGTGGTCTTTTCTGGCCACCTCTTCAAGATAGCGGGTGTCGGTTTGTATTCTTTTGATCTCTTTTTTTAATTGCTCTTTTTCCTGAGCCAGGGCTTTGGTTTTATTTTGCAGTGATGCAAGTTCGGCCCGCTGACCTCTAAGGGTGGAAATACTTGTCCCCGGGGCAAATAACACCCATAAAACGGAGAAAATAATCATCGCCGCAACAGCTTTGCGGTATTGTTTTTTTTGTATGGGCGACAATTTTGCTATGGGTTTTCTTTTTCGGTTGTTTCTCATTTTACTCGTTCATTATTTTATCTTCATCAGCAGCAAAATCATAATACCAGCCTCATACAACAAATAAAGCGGGCCGCCCATCATGGACATATTGACCACATCCGGGGTCGGGGTCAGTACGGCGGCAAGCACCGCGATAAATAAAACCGCATAACG
>PDWI01006651.1_pt1 | contig 14423 bp, 14 predicted proteins | sample 1430891 | NCBI WGS metagenome assembly PDWI01 (sample SAMN01162508, study PRJNA174530) | Oral metagenome, whole genome shotgun sequencing project. | biome: Marine environment; feature: Marine mammal; material: Swab sample of the gingival sulcus; isolation source: swab sample of gingival sulcus...
CGCCACCTCAAATGGTCGAGTAGCTCAGTTGGTAGAGCAGCGGATTGAAAATCCGCGTGTCGGTGGTTCGATTCCGCCCTCGACCACCATTTTTATTTTCAGAGGTTAAACATGTCGAGAGTATGTCAAGTTACTGGTAAGCGACCAGCTGTTGGTAATAACGTATCGCATGCAAAGAACAGAACAAGACGTCGTTTCCTGCCTAATCTTCAAACAAAGAAGTTCTGGGTAGAAAGTGAAGGTCGCCACGTCAGATTGCGCGTGTCGGCAAAGGGTATGCGTATCATCGACAAGAAAGGTATTGATACCGTATTGAAAGCTGTTCGTGCAAGTGGCGTAAAAGTTTAAGGTAAACTTAAAAATCAACAACGTAATAACGTTAGGGTTAAGGAGATAACATGGCTAAGAAAATCCGTGAGAAAATCCGCTTAGTTTCTAGTGCAGGCACTGGTCACTTTTATACGACGGAAAAAAACAAACGCAACATGCCGGGGAAATTTGAAATTAAGAAATTTGACCCTGTCGTTAGACAGCATGTTATGTACAAAGAAGCGAAGATTAAGTAATTTTCCTCATCTTTGCAAAAAAGCCCGACTCTGTCGGGCTTTTTTGCTTGTGTAGGGACACACCACAGTATTTTTTCTTTGCTTTTGCTTTCTCTTCATCTTACACTTTAGCCGTTATTACACTTTCTAACACTTGTTACAGCCCATATCATGTTGCCACTATTATCCCTAAAAAACCTTCACTATCAGCAAAATGGCTTAACGCTATTATCAGGCATTCATTTTTCACTGACGCGTGGACAGATGTTGGGCTTACTGGGCGTTAATGGCGCTGGAAAATCGACGACCTTAAAAATGGCAGTGGGTTTATTACAACCCGATAGTGGCGAGGTTATTCGACAAGCAAATGCCCGCATAGGCTACGTCCCCGAAATTCCGCCATTAATGCCTACGTGGACGGTCAAACGCTTTTTGCGCGAGGCCTGTCGTTTGCATAGCATCCCTAACACGCAACAAGCCTCAGCTATTGCCCGCGTTAGTCAAGACTGCCAACTAGAAGGCATTATCAACCAAAGCTGCGCCACCCTTTCCAAAGGCAACCGACAGCGCGTTAATATTGCTCAAGCTTTGTTGCACCAACCCGACATCCTGATTTTGGATGAGCCGACCTCAGGACTTGACCCACAGCAAATTTACCGTTTCCGCGCACTGCTACACACACTAAAAGCAGAAACCGCCATTGTGTTGTCTTCTCACATTATGCAAGAAGTCACCGCCCTCTGTGATAGTGCCATCGTCATTCACGCTGGTCAGCAAATTGGTGAGCTCGATTTATCCACGCACCATCAACGCATACTCATCGAATTTGCCTGCCCCGCGCTCCCAGAACGCTTTGTCGATTGCCCCGCGTGGCAGTCGGGAGAGGGACGACAACACCAATTCAGTACAGAAGCCTTCAGTGAAAACGACATCTTGGCATTTTGTCTACAAAAGCAGCTTCGCATTTCCCGCATGGTCGGTGCAGAGGACTTGGCGGAGCGTGAGTTTTTGACGTTAATTGGCCAGCAAACACCCGCGGGAGAGCAGCTATGCCTAAGCCTTTGACAACGACTTTATCGCGTGATTTATCCGTGTTAACACAACGCCGCCTCTTCTGGTGGGCGCTGGCGTTTTGGGCATTTATTTGCACGTTTATTTTTTACTATCATCTCGAAGATTTTTTGGCCATACAACCTTCACTGCGTGCCAAAAATTTTCGCTATGGCGTTACCGATTTGGTCATCATTCCCTACATTAACGTCATGGCACTGATGGCCTTAGTTTTCTTTATTGGCCTATGTGCCAGATTGTTTTATCACGAACACTTCACGCCTTTTGGCGACTGGTTACGCAGTACACAGCCGCCCGCTAGCCAACTCGTACTGGCAAAAATCAGTTATATATTAACCCTGTCTACTGTCATTACGGCTTTGCTCGCTTTACCTGTACTTGCGGGACGGTTTTTCTTTACCTACGATTTTATGCGCGTCATGTTCACGCTATTGGCGCAGTTTGTGTTATTATTTTCCGCTGGCATGCTCACCATGGTGTTTTCTCAACGCCTGAAATACAGCATACTGGTCGTGCTCACCGCGGGGCTGGTGATAGGCGTTGCCGAATTGCTCGCCCGCCTGTTGGTCGAGCCCGAATGGTTGGCAGCAGTAGCGACATTTTTTTCGCCTTTTGCCCATGTCAATCGCATCGCCACAGGCATAGTCACACTATCTGATGGCGTATTTTTTATCCTGCTATGGCTGATACTAAGCGCTATCGCCGTGCGACAATTTAACAATAACTATCTACAATCATTATGACATTTTTATTTGAATACGGGCTTTTTTTAGCCAAGGCAGTGACTGCCGTTATCGCCATCGTTGTCTCATTAGGCATAGCTATCGCGCTGTTAGCACGTAGCAAGAGTGGAAAATCTAGCGACGAACAGACGCTGGACGTGACCTTTTTAAACAGCGAAATTGACGAAGACCGCCTCGCCATAGAGCACGAGATTTTGGACAAGCACGAAAAGAAACAACTTAAAAAACATCCGATTAAACCCGAAAAAGACCGCCCTAGACTCTTCGTTATCGACTTCGACGGCGATATTGACGCCAGTGAAACCGACGAGCTACGCCGTCAAATTACCGCCATTATTCAAGCCGCCAACAGCGACAAAGACAAAGTGCTATTGCGCTTAGAAAGTCCCGGTGGCGTAGTGCATGGCTACGGCTTGGCGGCCTCACAGCTCGACCGCTTAAAACAGGCGGGCATCGAGCTAACTGTCGCCATCGATAAAGTTGCCGCCAGCGGTGGCTACATGATGGCCTGCGTTGCCGACAGAATTATTGCTGCGCCCTTTGCCATTTTAGGCTCTGTGGGCGTCATTGCCCAAGTGCCCAATGTCCATCGCTTACTCAAAGAAAAAAATGTCGATGTCGAGCTACATACCGCGGGAAAATACAAACGCACGTTAACCGTCTTGGGCGAAAACACCGAAGAGGGACGAGAAAAGTTTAAAGAAGACCTTGAGGACACGCACGACCTATTTAAGCTGCACATTAACACTTATCGCCCACAAATTGACATTGAAACCATCGCTACGGGCGAAACGTGGTATGGGCAACAAGCCATCGCCAACGCCCTAGCCGATAGCATTCAAACCAGCGATGACTTTATTTTGCAGGCCATCAAAGAAAGAGATGTTTACCACCTAGCCATTGAGCGCAAGCAAGGCCTGATTGAACGCCTTAAATCCCAGCTCCTCCATAAAGGCAAAGCTGCTATGGTCAACAAATACTTTTTGTAGCCCTACCCTAAGCCTATTTTGACACGATGACGGATACGATGGATAACTTTTCTGCCTTACTGGGGGGGCGCCCTATCAAGCCCGTGCGCGGCAACGATAAAAGCCCAGATTTTTACCGCGCTAAGCCCAAGGTTTCGCAAGAAAAACGCCAATTAGCAGAAAATTTTGAGCACGCCGCGGTATCACAAGCCAATTACGATATCGGCGCGGAAGACGAAATCGAATACCGCGCTGATGGCGTGCAGAGAAATTTGCTCAAACAATTGGCTAAGGGAGACATCCACCCTTTTGAAAGCATCGACTTGCACGGCATGACCACCATGGAAGCAGAAATTTACATGGCGACCACCATCGATAATCAACGCTATCATCACATGAGCTGTATCCGCATTGTCCACGGCAAAGGCTATCACGTGGGCGATTCCCCCGACAACAAGCCTGCCCCGAAATTAAAAAACTTTACCGCGCGTTATTTGACCGAGCACCCGCGGGTTTTAGCCTTTTCCAGTTGCCCTATTAATCACGGGGGTGCAGGAGCAGTTTACGTGTTACTCAGCCGTTTTGACAACCCTTGACCCGTCATTGCAAATGAACACTTTTGACTACGCGGTATTTATTGGCCGCTTCCAACCCTTGCACATAGGACACTTACACGTTTTTACGCAAGCGTTGCAAGCGGCCAAGCAATTGCTGGTACTCGTCGGCTCTTCGGGAGGCGCGCGCACGCTACGCAACCCTTTTTACTTTGAAGAGCGCGTTGCCATGATGCGTGCTGCGCTACCACCAGCGCTGTCCGCGCGCATTCACTTTTTACCTCTACAAGACTACACCTACAACGATGCCGCTTGGGTGAGTAGCGTGACCCATTTGGTGATTCAGACCATTGAAAATGATGACAAGCCACGGCAAAAAAGCGTAGCGCTAGTCGGCCACGACAAAGACGAAACCACCTACTATTTAAAACTGTTCCCCAATTGGGCATACATTGAAGTCAGCAATTTGGCGGGCATCAACGCTACCGCGCTACGCCACGATTATTTGAGTAGCGATAATCCAAGACAATTTACCAGCGAAGTCGTGCCACAACCCGCCCTCGCTTGGCTACAGCAGTTTGCCGACAGTGACGATTTTACCGCGCTAGCCGACGAGTACGCACAGGTGATGCGCGAAAAATGCGCGTGGAAAAATGCGCCCTACCCTGTTATTTTCACCACCACGGATGCTTTGATTCGCTGGCGCGATGAGGTATTGCTCATCCAGCGCAAAAATGTCCCTGGCAAAGGCTTATTGGCACTACCAGGTGGTTTTCTTGAGACAGATGAAACCCTATTTGATGGCTGTTTACGCGAGCTAACAGAGGAAACGCAGCTAGACGTTGACCGCGCCACCCTAGGCGCGGCATTAGTAAGTAGCGCTGTTTTTGACGACCCCAAGCGCTCGTCCCGCGGTCGCGTGATTACGCATTGTTACTACTTTGATCTTTCCGCATTGACCGAAAAACCCCGCGCTCAAGCTGGCGATGACGCGCAATCGTTGACATGGCTCAATTACCAAGCCTTAGAGCGCGCACAGCTGTTTGAAGACCATTATTTTATTATTCAACGCCTATTAAGGACACCACTATCAATTCACAATTTAAATGAAAAACAAGGTGTAATAACCCAAATTTAAATAGCTTTAAATTTAGATTAGAATCAGGTATAATCCTTCGTTGCACATTCTACCCTTATCCTATTAATTCCTTATGAATAAAAATATTTTCTACATTATTACATTAAGCTTTACCTTGGGATGTAGCCTGTTCCCCGGTGGAGATGTTCCTTTAAAAAATAAAAAAATCATTTCAGAAGTAGCATCACCCAATGAAAATAGCGGTCAGCTTATTAACGATAAACTTTTAACGGATGTCCTCCAGTCGGTAAACAATGAAAATGACAGACAATTTACTGATAACGTAAATGTTTACAAAATAACCCCCCTATTGGTTGAAAAATTAAAAAACTTAGCAGCATACAACAAAGCCAACTCAGCTGAACAACGCCCAGCTTTATCAACTAACAAAGCAGATTATCGCTATCGCATAGGCGCAGGTGATATTTTATCAATTAATGTTTGGCATGCAGAATTACTCAATGGTAATGACTTCACCCCTCCTCCCAACACGACCGTTGATAACAAAGGTGATATTTATTACCCGCACGTCGGGAACTTGTCGGTATCAGGAAAAACCGTTTCTCAGGTGCGTAAAATTATTTCGAAAAGACTAAAAAAATACCTTAAAAACCCACAGGTTGAGGTGAAGGTTGCCAGCTTTGAATCAAAAAAAGTTTACGTAACTGGAGAAGTGAAAAAACCAGGCGTTCTAAAAATGACCACTGCACCGATCACGGTTATGGACGCGCTTAACCTTTCGGGTGGTTTAACGGATAACGCCAAATGGAACAGTGTCACTCTCAATCGAAAAAATTCCACTTACCCCGTTCCTCTGATGAAAATCTTACAGAAAGGAAACCTAAAGTATAACTATCTATTAAGAGATGGCGACATCCTGAATATACCGCGCAATGATAAAGATAAAGTTTATCTGATGGGGGAAGTCATAAAACCTCAAGTAGTTGGTATTGGTCGCTACGGTTTATCACTGACAGCAGCACTAACTACGGCTGGAGGTATTAACGAAAAGCAAGCCGACCCAACAGGTATTTTTGTCATTCGCAACGAACAGGAAAGTCTACCTGATAATAGCAAACTAACAAATATAAACATATACCAACTTAACGCCAAAGATATGACCGCGTTGGCATTGGGAGAGCAATTTCAACTCATATCAGGTGATGTGATTTATGTCACCGCCGCACCTGTCTCCAAATGGAATAGAGTTATCAGCAACATTCTGCCCTCCTTGTCGGGTGTAAGCACCACTAAGGGCATTATTAAATAATTCGACAACCAATATCAATACCATTTACCTATGTTTAACAAAATATTAGTTGTCTGTACAGGCAATATTTGTCGTTCACCTTTTGCAGAACACATGTTACAAAAACTGTGCCCTAAATTGGTTGTTGACTCTGCTGGCACTGGTGCTTTAGTCGGACATCCCGCGGATGCTACAGCTCAGAAAGTGGCATTGGCCTATCACATAGACTTAAGCCAACATGTCGGCAAACAAGTTGATGCAACACTGTGTCGGCAATATGACCTCATATTAACAATGGAAGCTGAGCACGTTAAGCGTTTAATTAACATCTCCCCCACCAGTGCAGGCAAAATTATGCTGTATGGTCAATGGCTGGACAGTAAACACATTCTCGACCCATACCGACAAAATGAGGCTTATTTCAAGCGCATTTTCGACAAAATAGAACAAGCCGCCCAACAATGGCAAAAACGATTAGGATAAGTAATAATGAGCACAAATACCAATAAAGATAATCTGCAAGATGACGAAATTGATTTAATTGTTTTAGTCAATGCGTTGTGGAAGAAAAAGTGGTTTATTCTCTTAACAACGTTAGTATTTTTTACAGCAAGTATTTTTTATACTCGATTAGCGGAAAAAGTCTATTCCTCTGATGCGTTGATACAGATTGATGAGAAATCTGATCTTGGTAGCTCTTTCCTTGCGGAAATTTCCCCAGGTTTTGACGCAGCTGGCATAGCCCAGCATGGAAAGGAGAACCTGATTGACTCGCGCCTCATTTTGGGGAAAACAGTGGATGCCTTTCATTTGCAAACCCAGATTTCTCGTGTCCTTCCTCTAAGGGTTGGTACGTTGCTGACCCCTCCTCAAAATGTACCTCGTTCATTAATTGACGTGCGTTTATCTGTACCTGAAACGTACATCAGAAGTGAAAAACCACCTAAATTACGTCTTATTTTAGGAAAAGCATCAACTTATCAACTCTATTTAGACGATCAGTTACTTATTGACGGGATAAACGGAAAAACTACATCTAAACAAGGATATACAATTAACGTCACCTTTGATGAAAGCTTGCAAGGAAGACAGTTTTATCTCAACAAGGTGAGCAGACTGGATGCCATTAATCAATTGGCTAAACAGCTGAGTATCTCAGAGAAGAAAAAGGGCTCAGGACTTTATCAACTGGTACTGACAGGCAAAGATCCTCTGTATATAGAAAAGTTACTGGATAATATTACTGAAAACTTTATCAAAGAAAACCAGCTGGTAACGCGTGAAAGCGCCCAGCAAAGTATTGACTTTATTGAATCTCAGTTGCCACAACTGCGTAAAGAATTAACAGAAGCAGAAGATAAATTGAATAGCTACATGGAAAAGCATGGCGCTGTTAATTTACCCGTAGAATCCGTATCTACTATTAAATCTCTGGCAGAAATTGAAGGGCAGATAACCGCATTGAAGTTAAAAGAGGATGTACTGGCACAGAACTACACCAAAGCCCATCCCGAATACCGAGCGCTGTTGCGACAAAAAGCCTCGCTTCTTGCACGTAAGAAAACCATTTCCAAGGAACTTCAAGCCACCCCCTCAACACACCGCGGCGTTGTACGCTTGGAAAGGAATGTTGAGGTCAACCAGAAAATTTATTTACAACTACTGATGAAACTTCAAGAAATCAAGGTGATGGCTGCATCAAACTCCGGAGGAGTTCGCATTATAGACAAGGCGATTTCAGAAGGCACTATTATCAAACCCAAAATGAAGCTAATTGTGCTAATTGCCAGCTTGCTAGGTGGCATGCTAGGTTGTGGGCTAGTCCTCATTTCTACTTTACTCAGAAAAGTAATCACCTCGGTTGACGATATTACCGACTACATCGCTTTGCCCGTTATTGGCGTTGTCCCGCTATCAAAACGACAAAATAACTTAAAACGTAGGGTACTCAATAGCAAAAAACCACTGGCTGAGCACGCTATACTGGCTCATAGTGATGCGGATGATTTGAGTATTGAAGCGTTAAGAGGGGTGTGTACCAGTTTACACTTCAAACTGGGTGAGGAGAGTAATAATGTAATTATGATTTCAGGCCCGACAGAAAATGTTGGCAAATCATTTGTAAGTGTTAACTTAGCTGTGTTATTTGCCGAGCTGGGCAAAAAAGTTGTGTTTCTTGATGCCGATTTCAGAAAGAGCTATTTGAATAAAAACCTTTTTCCTGAAGAAGGAAAAATAGATATAGATAAGTGGTTAAACAGTGATGAACAAGACATAAGAAGAGTAATACACACTACGGATATTGAAAATTTCTATGTCATTAGACAGTCAGGGAGACCTACGAGTAAATCATCTAATCTTGTTATGGGCAATAAATTTAAACAATTGTTAACCTCTTTGAGTCAAGCATTTGATATAGTTGTTTTGGATACTCCACCTATACTTCCCATTATTGATTCAGTTATATTGGCTAAGTACGCGACACAAGTAATATTAGTGGTCAAAGCTGAGCAAAGTGACGTGAGAGAATTGGAGCTGTCTATTAACAAGCTTGAGGATAACGATATTCGCGTTGATGCAACCATCTTAAATTCCGTGAAGAAAAACAAAAGATATGGTTCTTACTATGGTTATGGAAAATATTAATTTAATTACAAATCCCATTCGACTATCACCTCAGGCACATCAATAATTAATATAGATTTTAATAGTTATTAACCTTTACAATATCTGTGGTGCTAAACAGCTTTTATCAAGTTTAGCGGATGAGAGAGGGGGGGGGGCGTGCTTTCGATTCCCGCCCCTTTTTTTCTAAAAAGCACATAAACACCGCTGAAATATTCGACAAGCCTTATCATGTTCTCAACTCATCTGATGCCATTCAATATAAAAAAGCTCATCCTAACGCCGTTATTAGCGACGGCTATTGTCCTGCCATTCACGCTCGAAAAAACAAACATAGACGGCGCTCTAAAGACGGTGACAACCTATGAACACCAACTCATGGTTCAAGAAAGTAGTGAAGACTTTGACAGCCAAGCCAGTCAAATTCCCGAAAACTTCATTCGCGGTGCCGATACAGCAAATGCCGAAGTTGCTTTTAATGATGACAATGAAACGGTTGGCGAAGAGTTACCAACCACCGCGCTAGACTCTAGCTCCACCATTGACATTGACGATGAGGAAAACGCTGGTGCCGCTGTCATTCCACCCGAAGCTACATTAATGGAGAAGCAAGTGCTGTCACAAGACAGTGGCTACGATGACCCAGAAAGTGTCGCAGTCAGCAACATAGCCCCTGAACAAACTACGCTAGTAACGCACATTCTAGACAAAAGCAGTAAATTTGGCGAGGGATTAACGGTTTCCCCCATTATTATTGACGCTGTTTTTGTAGAGGAATCTGACGACATTAAAACAGATGAGGTAGGTAGCGTTCAGTTTGATACGACGCCCCCAAAAACCTCCGTTAAACCCGAATCCATTATCACAGCTCAAAGTAGCGATTTACTCAAAGCCAACGAGAAACTATTTGCCCTGCAGGTCACGCAAAACAAAAAGCAAACGTTGAAAAGTGCCCTAGCCCCCATCAAACTCAGTGCTACCCAGCACAAAATTATCAGCACGGGCAAGTTCACCCGCTCGGCACTGTCAGCGCGCCAACTCACGTTGTATTTTACTGGCGACCCAAAACACAAATTGTTGCGCGGTCTGCACATTGCCCGCGGTAGCAATCGCGTCAGCTATGTGGTGAGCAAACAGCGCGGGCAGTACGTGCTCAAAAACTTAAAGGTTGTGGACGCAGACCAACGCGCCCTGATTGAAAAACGTTTTAAGAGCGCCAATCTCCGCCGCCTTGGCACTCAAGCGCAAGTTGCTTCAGGTGGCAAAAAGACTCGACGCCGTAGCCGTGCCGTTGACAACGGTCGTTACCGCGCACTACATGTTACTCAAAAAAAAGGACAATCGCTGTCATCCGCGCTACAAGCACTCTCCTTGTCTAGTCTGCAAAAGCGTTTGATTAACGCCCTCCCCATCAATAAACGTGCTAAATCAACGCGCTATTTTAACGTATTGTTTGAAAAGCAAGGAGGCAGTAAATATTTGCGTGCCGTGCGCGTTACCCGCGCTAATCGCGTCTTTGAATATGTATTGACCAAATACAAGGGCAACTGGCTATGGGCAGATAGTCACGGCAAAGTCCGTTTGAACAGCAGTCGCCGCCGCGGTAATAGCAAAGGTTTTTTACGCTACCCACTGAACTTTTCACGTATTTCTTCGGGTTTTAACCTATATCGTCGCCACCCCATTACTGGACGCTCTCGCCCACACCGCGGTACAGATTTCAAAGCAGCCCACGGCACTCCCGTTTGGGCACCCGCGGCTGGTACTGTCGTGTTTTCAGGACGGCAACGTGGCTATGGCATTACCTTGATTATCGATCACGGCAATGGCTATAAAACTAAGTACGCCCACTTGTCGCGCATTATGAAAGGCGCTAGACGCGGTCAACGCGTACGCAAGCGCCAAATCGTCGCGCGTGTGGGTAATACGGGGGCATCGACAGGCGCGCACTTGCACTACGAGGTCTTGGTCAACGGGCGAGCGCGCAATCCACTCACCGTGCGTTTGCCGGGAGGTGGTGGTCGCAGTAGAAACAATCCGAGCACACAAAGTAAAACCCTGCTGAGCGCCAAAAGAGATGCCAACAAATTCCTGCCAATACTACGACGCATGGCGCGCTAACGAAAACGCACGATGACAACCGCAAGCGCTGCAATCACTCACTGTATCGGCATAATGAGCGGCACAAGTTTGGATGGTGTCGATGCCGTGCTCGCCGCTCACCACGGGACAACGGGCAATTGGCAGTTACTCGCACATGCGGACGTAGCCCTACCTGCCAACTTAAAACAGACGCTATATCAGCTTAATTTCCCCAATCGTGTTGACAATGAATTACACGTAGCCAAAGTTGCCGAGCAACAATTAACTGCTTGTTATGCCGATGCCTACCACGCTTTGATGGCAAAAACCGCGCTGTCACCCGCGGAAATTAGCGCCCTTGCAGGGCACGGACAAACCATTCGCCACGCGCCAAATTGTGCGACACCGTATACGCTACAGCTCTTAAATGGCGCGCTATTAAGCCAATTGACAGGGCAAACGGTCATTTGTGATTTTCGTAGTAAAGATGTGGCTTGTGGCGGTCAAGGTGCGCCGTTGGCACCGCTGTTTCACCGCGGCTTATTTAACCAAACTAGTGCGCTGCCGTTTGCCGTGGTCAACATTGGTGGCATCAGCAATATCAGTTTATTAAGTGAGAATGGAGCGCGGGGTTTCGACTGCGGGCCGGGCAATTGCTTGCTGGATGAGTGGGCGATGAAACATCTTGGCAGAGCCTATGATAGCAACGGCGAATGGGCGCGCCAAGGCGCGGTATTGACAGATTTACTAGCACGTTGTCTGGCAGACCCCTATTTTCACCTCAGCGCTCCCAAGAGCACGGGACGAGATTATTTTCACCGCGCATGGCTGAGTGCACATTTGCGCGGTGACGAGCGCCCCGAGGACGTTATGCGTACCCTAGTTGCACTAACGGCAAGCGCTATTGCCGACAGCCTACCCAACGACATGCACGCGCTAATTGTCGTTGGCGGTGGCGCAAAAAATCCTCTGTTAGTTGATGATATTACCGCGCGTTTACCTCACCTCAAGGTAACAACTAGCGACTCTTTAGGCATAGACGCGCAACACGTTGAGGCGCTGGGTTTTGCCATGCTAGGGCACGCCACCTTAAACCGCCAAACCATAGATGCGCGCGCCGTCACAGGAGCGCGCTGTCCCGCGGTATTGGGGGCGATTCACTACGCGAAAGGAAAAGATGAAAGTGACGGAAGCGTGGCGCAAGGTCAGCAAAGCACTCAATCAGAAATTTCCAATTTTTCAGGAATCGCATAGCGACCACGGACGCGTACCCACAGATAACTGTCTTTGGCACTTTTCCGCGCACGTTTTTCCAACTCAGGTGCCAATAACTCGTTGGCGTAAAAGCGCTTAAACGGTAGGTTAATCTTAATCGTGGGTTGCGAATTAAATGGTGGGTTGATGCTAGGGTGTGCTTTATCTTTAGATGATGGTGGTGAAAGTAGGTATTTTTTCAAATTACTGGCGGAGTGCGCTTCATCTTTACAGTAATGAGTCGTCACGGGAATAGCATCTGCTTCTGGTTTTGTTTTTACAACCGAAATTACCCTTGCCACATGCGAGGCATCTTTTGTCAGTTGTATCCAAGCACGATGACCATAGTGCCAATCTTTGCAATCCGCCGTATTTTTTATGGGATGATGTTGATTTTCAAGCGCAAATTCCAAGCGCACATAGCGCCCACGGAAGGCATCGTAAGGGTCAACAGGGGCAGTCCGAAAACGGTATAAAGTGCCTGTTTTCAAAGTCCGCTCCGCTTGCACGATGGTATTGCCGACATACCCTGCCTGAGCGGCAAAAATCACTGCCAAAGTCACTAACCATGCTTTCTTCATGCTTTCCTCCTACGCATAAACCAAAAATTAACCCCAAATAATAGGAGTCCGCATAAAACAAAGCTCATGCCACGCATAAGCAATGACCAATGTCCATCAAAGAATACGTCAATAATTAGCACCGATAGTAGCGATAAGCCCACATTGACTTTAAGTAATCGGTCTGTTTGCAAGCCGTTATAAGTGATAGCAAGCCCTGCCACTAACGCAAAACCATGGATAATGAGGAACAGCAAATCCTTATTATCCGAGTAGTTCGCACTCAGCAGGACTACATAGAGTAGCGGTACCGCCAACATGATTCCTGTTGACAGTTGTCGTAGTAGGGCTTTATTTTTCCGCCAAACTACAACCAAGCACAGCAACATCAACCCCAGCAATAACCACACCAGCCGCCATTTAAACTGGTTATAAATCATGCTGTCTGTCAGTATGATAGTAAACAATGATGACAGAATGCCTGTAGTTCCCAGTGTATACAGTGGGTTACGCCATCCGCGTTTTGCTAATAACAAGCCCAACAAGTAATAAATGCCCGCGATAACGGGGGATGCCTCAAAAAATCCTAAATAGCCGCTAAACAGCACAAAGGGTAGGGCGAGCGCAAATGTCCACCGCTCCAACACGCCACCCCAAGCAAAAGCATAAGCGCCTGCCAAACTGAGTAAAAAGAGATTGAAGCTATCGGTGCCAGACCAAGCTTCATGCCGCGACCAGTACCAATAGTTAAAAATATGACTTTTTGTCATCGCATAAGCTGAAAGCAACAGCATGGCGGTAATGAATAAACTTCTCGAACGCATGGGGAGGGCGCTGGCAAATGCCATGACAAACCACAGCAGGAAAAACTGCGACAATTCACCGTGAATATGATAGGTTTGGCTGACCAAGGCAACCGCTGCACCCTGCGCTGCCACCAACAGGATAGCGGACACTTCACCTGCTAATGTACGGGTTTTGCCTGCCTTAAACAGCCACCAACAAGCGAGCTGCATCACTATCAAAGGTGCAAGCGCAATCAAGGCGCGTGTCAGACGATTGAGCTCATGCCAGTTATGCGCCAACACGAGAATCACACCGCCACCGACCAACAATGCCGCTAATAATGACAGTACCCAAGCCATCCACGGTACGTTATCACGCACTTGATAAACGTCTAGCAAGGCTTGCGCTTGCGTGTCGTCAATCAACTGTGCCTTTTGCCAGTCGCTAATTTCGTTGGACAGAAAGTTAAAATAGGATTGTTTTATGATTTTTTTCATGGGGCTGGTTCAAGTTTGCAGTGCAATGTACATGAGTTTGAATTTTACCTTAAGCGGTGTCTGATAACCTAACATTTTTCAGCAATTCAAATAAAATAGGTTTTATATCCAATTCAGTTGTTCAATGAGACTATTTGTGAAATTCATTTCTTCCCCTTTTTGCTGTGATTTTTACAAGGATGTCCAAATCTTATAAAACTGCTCACTAAGTAACCGATACATCACAACGTAGGGTGTAGCTCAAAAATTTTATGGCTCTCCCAAAAATTGAGTGGGTAACTCTCAAACTGAAAAGTCTAATTTAGTCGCGGTGATAAAATCTTTGGTGACAATATTCCCACCCCTAACCCC
>PDWI01006653.1_pt1 | contig 14421 bp, 25 predicted proteins | sample 1430891 | NCBI WGS metagenome assembly PDWI01 (sample SAMN01162508, study PRJNA174530) | Oral metagenome, whole genome shotgun sequencing project. | biome: Marine environment; feature: Marine mammal; material: Swab sample of the gingival sulcus; isolation source: swab sample of gingival sulcus...
TCATCACTGATACTTCCCTGTACAAACTTAGTGCCGTCCCACCTTAGAACAGAATTTGGAAAATTTCATACGACAGAAGCAAGTGCAGCAATAAATTCATTTTTTATATTTTTTGAAGTATCAAAAATATTAGAAATAATATTTCACATCAGACCTTTTACCCCTCATTCTCAGGATACTGCTGTCTTAATAGCATCGCCTACATTTGATCCTGCTTGAATATTTGCAATCTTAGCATTTACCTCAATTTCGGTAAAACTTGGATCTGGAAGTGCCGCATATGTAAAAGTCATACAAAAGCACATACAAGATACTATAAGAAACGCAACTTTTTGAAAAATGTTCATAAGAAATATATGTTAGTAAATATACTTGAGTATATAACATATACTATCATGTATTTCTTTATGACTCAAAATAAAGAACTAGACAATTTTTCTTTTATACAAAATATAGAGAAAAAATATCTTCGTAAAAACGATTTCTTTTTTATAAAATAGATAGATAACTAAAAAATAGTAGCGAGTTGCTACTATTTGTAAAATTTACATTTAGAACTCTTACATACTCTTATTTATATTTACTATAATCAAACATTTTCATTTCTCCGTCTACTCTGCGGATAATATCGAGAATAACGGATACGATAATGATGAGTCCAGCTCCTGAGATGATAAGATCAACCGATTGGTTCATAATTTTTCCAAGAACATATGGTAGTACCGCAATAAGCGCAAGGAATGAACCTCCGAAAAGATTGAGATGGCTTGAAACTTTAGCAAGATAGTTTGCAGTATCTTCTCCTGGCCTGATCCCAGGAATATATCCCCCTCGTTTCTGGATACTTTCTGCAACATCTTCCGTATTAAATGTAATGGAAACATAAAAGAAAGAAAATGCGAGAACGAGTGCAAAATATACTCCTATAAATACCCAAGACGGATTATTCATACTAAAGTGAGCGAGAAGAAACTCTCCAATCTTTGAAGCTCTTTCTCCGGTTGTATTGGAAAGAATTTGTCCAAGAATTGCTGGAAAAGTAATCAGTGAAATAGAAAAGATAATTGGTATCATCCCTGCCTGATTTACCTTTATAGGGAAATATGTTTTCTCTTCTCCTCCTGTCTTTGCGTAGATAATCGGTATTCTTCTGTGTCCTTCTGTAAATTTAATAATCACATAAATAATAGCTAAGGTTGCCAACATGAGTCCTGCAAAAAGAGGAAGTTTGGTAGTATCGACTAAATACCCCATTATCACTCCTGGAGTTGATGAGAGAACTCCTGCGGTAATAATGATGGAAATACCATTGGAGATTCCATACTCTGTCATCACTTCCCCGAGCCACATAAGAAAAATAGTACCAGCTGTTGCTATCACCATAGCTGATAGAACAACGGTCATATTACTAATATCTATGATACTTCCATTGGCGAGAGAATTGAGGAGGATGATCATTCCATAACTCTGAAGAAATGCAATTGGAAGCGTGAGCCATCGAGTCATTTTTGTAATTTTTCTTTGTCCCCCTTCTCCTTGTTTTTGCAGATCCCCAATTTGAGGAACGATAACTCCAAGCAGCTGAATAATAATCACCGCATTGATATAAGGAGAAAGTCCCATGAGAATAATAGAAAAGTTTGCAAGTCCTCATCCCATAAGAGCTGAGAAAAATGAAAGCCCTTTTTGTCCATCAATAATTGCCTGAAGTCCATCAGTATTTACTCCAGGAATAGGAATAACCGAAAGAAACTTATACACTAGTACTAAGAGAAGTGTCGCAATAATTTTAGTTCGTAAATCTTTAATAGAAAAAATAGAATTCAGCGTTTTAATAAACATGTGTCGGAATAAATAATAAATATGGGAGGATTATACTCCTAAGAGAGAAAAAGTCCATACCTGAGGCTGGACTATTTTTGTCTTTTTTATGATGCAATTTTTATAGTACCTCAAGCCTTTTCTACGGCTGCTCATGCTGTTTTTGAAGCACAATCTACATCTACAGAAATTTTTGCCTTGAGTTCTCCCTGTCCAAGAAGTTTTACTGGAAGAGTTTTTCTGGTAATAACTCCTTTTTCCAAAAGTACGTCTTTTGTGATTTCTGTAACTCATTGTGATGCGAGAAGTTCAAGATCTGCAAGGTTTACAATATTATAATGCTTTTTAAATCTTGCATTTGAAAAACCTTTCAGTTTTGGCATTCTTCGAAAAAGAGGAGTTTGTCCACCTTCAAACCAGTCTGGTACACCACCACCACTTCTACAGTTTTGACCATTCATTCCTCGTGTTGAAAAAGTTCCTTTTCCTGAACCGTTTCCTCGTCCAACTCGTTTCGATTTTTTTCTCGAACCTTTTGTAGGTGAGAGTGTTTGTAAGTTTAACATAATTCTATATATAAATATTATTTAAATGAAGTGAGTGCTTTTAGAGTTGCTTTTGCATTATTGAGTAAATTTGAAGAACCATATCTCTTTGCAAGAATATCCTTGTATCCAGCAACTGCGAGTACTTTACGAGCAGAACCACCTGCAATAATTCCTGTACCTTTTGATGCTGGGTGAACCATGATTTTTGCTGCCTTAAACTTTGCAGTAATATCATATGGAACGGTTCCTTCTGAAATATTTACTGTAATAAGATTCTTTTTTGCATTTGCAATCGCTTTTGCAATAGCATCAACAACCTCCCAACTCTTTCCAGTCCCCAGTCCAACTCTTCCTTTTCCATCACCGATGACCATAACTGCTCTAAATCGAAGCTGACGACCACCAGAGTTTACTCGAGTCACTCTATCAATAGCTAAGAGTTCTTCCTTAAACTCTTTTCTTGGTTTGAAATTATCTCTTCTTCCACCTTTACGAGGGTTTCTTTTTCCTTCAAATGCCATAATGAACGATATATAATATAATTAAAATTGTAGACCACCTTCTCTTGCAGCATCAGCCAAAGCTTTTACTCTTCCTTGATACAGGAATCCTCCTCTATCAAATACTACCTTTGAAATATTTAAATCTTTTGCTGCTTTTGCAATTTCTGTTCCCACAAGTGTTGCTTTTTGAACATTCGGAGCGTTTTTTGCCTTCAAATCACTCGCACTTGCAAGTGTTTTTCCTGCTGCATCATCAATAAGTTGAGCGTATACATGATGAGCACTTCGAAATACTGAAAGTCTTGGAACTTCAGCTGTTCCAAAAATTTGAGATCGTACTCTCGCTTTTCTTCGAAGTCTATTTATCTGTTTTTGTAACATAGCGTATGTTAAAAGTTAAAATTAAAAGGGAAATTATCAGTGCAATCTATTTATTGCCTATTTCGCACCTGTTTTACCTGCTTTTCTTCTAATATGCTCTCCAAGATACTTGATTCCTTTTCCTTTATATGGTTCAGGTTTCTTTTTCGCTTTTACCTTTGAGGCAAATTGTCCAACTTTTTGTTTATCAATTCCTGATATATGGATAACATTTTTTGCTTTTGCATCCATTTCAACCTTAATTCCCTCTGGAACAGACATTTCAACTTTATGAGAAAATCCTATTGAAAGAATGAGTTTTTGACCCTGCACTTCAAATTTATACCCAACTCCATTAATTTCAAGAGATTTTGTATATCCTTTTGAAACTCCTTCTACCATATTTGCGAGAATCGACCTTGTTGTTCCCCAAAGTGCTTTTGCTTCACTTGATTTTGGTGATACAAGCAGGGTATTCTCTTCTTGCTTCACTTCCACCTTTGATGAAAAATCAAAACTAAGAGTTCCTTTTTCTCCTTTTATTTCAATAGTATTTCCTGTGATTTTTGCTTCCACTTTATCACTCAGCTCTACAGGAAGTTTTCCAATTCTTGACATAATATTTTACATTTATTAAATTACGATCTTGCCTCTTGCAAGTCTGCATTTATACAGCATTAGTATACTTCGCACAAAAGTTCTCCACCAACATTCAGGCTTCGAGCCTCATATCCAGTTACTACTCATTTCGGAGTAGAAACAATATAGATACCTTTTCCATTCTTAGATTTTTTAATATCTTTTGCACCAAGATAAATTCTTTGCCCTGGAGAAGAAATTCTTCGAAATGTCGGAACATAAAGTGTCTCCCTTACGTTATTGAGCATTATTTGAAGATCTTTTTTTCCATTTCCAAGATCATTTTCAGAAAAATCAGCAATATATTTATTTTTTTTCAAAATTTTAAGTATATCTGCTTTTATACCAGAAAACGGAATTACAATATCAGACTTTCTTGCGAGGTACGCATTTCTGATTCTTGTAAGTAAATCTCCTATCGGATCCATTATCATATGACAATAATTATGAAACTAAATTTTTTCTTCTTTTTTTATCTCGACATTTCGAGATACAAATTGGATTACCAACTTGATTTTCTAACTCCTGGAAGTTCACCTGCATTCGCTTTTTCACGGAAACAGATTCTACAAATTCCAAATTTTCCTAAGAATCCCCTTGTTCTTCCACATACTGAGCAACAATTAAATACTTTAGTAGCCTCAGTAGGTTTTCTCCCATCTGCTATTGCTCTGAGAAATTTACTTTTGAGTTTTTGAGATTTTGCAATCTTTGATTTTCTAGCCACGTGTCAATTATTAAAAAAGTATATTATATTATTTCGCAAATGGGAATCCCATTTCTGTAAGAAGTGCTTTTCCTGCTTCTGGTGACTTTGCAGTTGTTTTTACCGTAATCTGTATTCCATGGTTTTTTACAACATCATCCTGAGGAACTTCTGGAAATATAGTATGTTCCTTAATACCGAAATTATAATTTCCATTGGCATCAAAAGATTTTGGACTTATTCCTCTAAAGTCTCTCACTCGTGGAAGTACGATATGTACTAATTTTTCAAGAAAATTATACATATTATCTCCTCGAAGTGTTACCGTTAAACCAACTGGCATACCAGCTCTCAATTTAAAGTTTGAGATGGCCTTTTTTGCATTTTTTACTATTGGAGCTTGCCCCGAGATAAGTGCTAAATGCTCTTGCAGAATAGAGTAGTCTTTATTTCCGCTTCGAATATATGTTCCAATTCCCATATTGAGAACTACTTTTTCAAGTTTTGGAACTTCCATAACATTTTCAAGATGAAGATCTTTCTGAAGTTTTGGAAGTATTTCTTGTGTATATGTATCTTTCAGACTCATTGCGAGATAATTATTTAATAATACAATCTTTAGGATCTTTTTTATTTTCTTTTACTGCTTTTTTTGAAAAACGGAATTTTTTTTGTTTTCCTCCTTTTCCTTCTTTTATCATCACAAAACCAATTCTTGTAGGTTTTTGTGTAAATGGACAGGTCAACATAACATTTGAAGCATCAATTGCTTTTTCCATTTTTACAATTTGTCCAGCTTGAGTACCTTGTTTTTTAATATGCTTGGTTACCACATTTACTCCTTCAATAAGAACTTTTCCTGTTACTGGAAATACCTTTAAAACTTTTCCAGTCTTTCCCTTATCTTTTCCAGATATAACGGTGATATTGTCTCCTGATCTAATTTTCATAATAACTAAATATAAATTTATATACTATAATACTTCTGGTGCAAGTGATACAATTTTATTGTATCCTTTTGCTTTCAGTTCTCTTGCTACTGGACCAAAAATACGAGTTCCTTTAGGATTTCCATCATCTCCTATAATTACACAAGCATTATCGTCAAAACGAACATAACTTCCATCTTTTCTTTTAATTTCTTTTGCAGTTCGTACCACTACAGCCTTTACTACTTTTTTCTTTTTTACTCCTCCGTCTGGAGCAGCCTTTTTTACACTACAGACAATAACATCACCAATAGAAGCATATCTTCTATGAGAACCTCCAAGTACTTTAATACAAAGAACTTCTTTTGCTCCAGAGTTATCAGTGACAGCCAGTCTTGTTTCTGTTTGTATCATATTTAACTTTTGAAATAAATCTTAAAATATTCTTATACCGCAACTACTTTCCATCTCTTCAATTTTGAGAGAGGTCTTGATTCTGAAATAGTCACTATATCACCTTCCTTAAATGCTCCCGATTCATCATGAGCATAAAATTTCTTCGTTACCTTAAATTTTTTATGATATTTTGGGTGACTTTTGTATGAATCAACGGATACAACAACGGTTTTATCCATTTTTGTACTTACAACTTTTCCTGTAATAGTTCTCATATTCTTTATAATGAATTACAATAAATTATTTTGCCATATGGCTTTGTGTTTTAAGTCCAGCTATATATCTTCTCAAAGCTTTCACTAAATGTATTTGTTTGAGTTCTCCTACTCGAAGTTTCATTTTGAGTACATAGAGTTTCTTTTCAGCACCCTTCATTTCAAGTATGAGTTTTTCATAAGAAAGCTTTCTGACTTCTGCGAAACTCATAAGTTTTAGGTCTTTTATTTCTTTCATCTTCACGAATAATTATTCAACTATAATTTTTGTTTTTACAGGAAGCTTGTAAGAAGCAAGCGTAAAAGCTTCCCTAGCAACTTCTGGAGATACTCCTGTCATTTCAAAGAGTACTCTTCCAGGTTTTACCGGAGCCCTGTACATTTCAACAGATCATTTCCCTCATCCCATTGGTACTTCGAGTGGTTTTGCAGTATAAGCTTTATCAGGAAAAATTCTGATCCAGATTTTACCACCTCTCTTAATATAACGAACCATTGCTCTTCTGGCTGACTCAATTTGTCTTGAGGTAATGAAACCTCGTGTGGTTGCCTTTATAGCGTAGTCCCCGAAAGCAATTTCAGCACCTCTGCTAGCAGAGCCTTTGAGTCGCCCTCGCATGGGTTTTCTATATTTTGTTTTTTTTGGTTGTAACATTGTAAGCAGAGTTAGTATATAAATATTTTTTAAGAGTCAAGTTTTTTATTCTTTTTATAAATATCTCATTTATAGATCCATACCTTCAATCCAATTGTTCCATACACCGTTTCAGCTCTCATAGTCGCATAATCAATGTTTGACCTAATGGTTTGTGTTGGGATATTTCCTTCTTTAAATGTTTCTTTTCTTGCAATTTCAGCTCCGTTGAGTCTTCCTCCTACTTTTACTTTGATTCCTCCTGCTCCTTTTTCCATTGCTTTTGCAAGAGCTTGCTTAATTGCTCGTTTGTATGGCATTCGTTTTTCAATCTGATTTGCAATACTAAATGCGACTATTTTTGCATTAATATCTGGTTGTTTAATTTCCTTCACATTGATAACAAATGTTCCTCCAAGCTTATTTTGAAGTTTTGTTTTAATGTTTTCAACATTTTCACCTGTTTTACCAAGTATCAAAGAAGCCTTTGCAGTAAATATATCAATGATAACACTTTCTTGTGATTGAGCGACAAGTATATCTCCTACTGGAATACCTGTGAGTTCTTTTTCTAAAATTTCTCGTACTCTTAAGTCAAGCGCTAGTGTATCTCTATATACTTTTTTATCTCCATACCATGATGATTTCCAATTCATAATGTATGGAATTCTAAATGCTACTGGATTTACTTTATGTCACATATATTGTAATATATTATAGGGTAATAAATCTTTATAGAGGTCTAGCAGCCATTACTGATGTTTCAGCTGACGGATAACTCTCTGCTATAATCTTTGTGTTTTTATATTGGTTATTTTCACAGAGCAAGCTCTGTATGGGTAATTTCCTTGCAAAACAAGTTTTGCGAAATTACTTAACTTGGAGCTCCAATCTCACATTTGATGTTCGTTTCAAAATTGGATGCATTCTTCCTCTTGATACTGGTCTTCCTCTCTTATACACAATACCTTTTGTAATAACAAGCGTATCAATATAGAGGTTCTCTCCTTTTTGATTATCATTATGCACTGCATTTGATACAGCAGAAGCCAGTACTTTATAGAGCATATCTGCACCTTTTTTTGGAGCAAATTTCAAAAACTGTAGCGCCGATAGAGCATCCATACCTCTCACAACTTCAGCAACAACTCTGAGTTTTTTTGGAGAAATTCTTATGTTTTTTGCGTAAGCTTTCATTATCTAAGTTAAAAGTTTAAAGTCTAAAGTTAAAAGTCCTTGTATTGGGGTTTTGTGTGCTTTTTCCCTTTGAACTTTACACTTTCCCCCTACAAGCCTTTGCTTGTTTTATTTTCTATTTCCTGCGTGCCCCCTAAAGGTTCTTGTAAGAGAAAATTCACCGAGCTTATGCCCCACCATATCTTCTGTTACAAATACTGGACTATGAGCTTTCCCATTATGAACTCCAAATGTATGTCCTACAAATTCAGGAATAATAGTACAGTTTCGAGCCCAAGTTTTTATAACAGACTTTTTTCCTGTTTCATTCAGTTTTTCAACTTTTTTTACAAGTCTATCGTAAATATATGGTCATTTTTTTAAACTTCTTGTCATAACGAGGTATAAATAAATAAGTTTTTTATAAAGAGTATTACACGAGGAGTTTTCCTTTTCGTGTTTTGAGAATCCACTTCGAGGTTGTTTTCTTTCCTTTTCGTGTTTTCTTTCCAAGAGCTACTTTTCCCCATGGAGTTTTTGGTGCCTTCATACCAATTGGACTTCGTCCTTCCCCACCACCATGTGGATGATCTACAGGATTCATAGCTTTCCCTCGAACGGTTGGTCTCTTTCCCATCCATCTTGATCTCCCAGCCTTTCCAATAGTCACTTGATTGTGGTCAGGGTTTGATACCTGTCCAAGAGTAGCATAACATTTTTTGTGAACCAATCTAATCTCTCCTGATGGCATTTTTACTTGTGTGTATTCACCTTCTTGAGAAACAACTTGAGCAGATGAACCAGCAGCTCGTACACTACTCGCTCCTTGTCCTACAATCATTTCTACATTATGAATTTTCAGTCCAACAGGAATATTTCCTACCTCCATTCTATTTCCTGATTTGAGTGTTGCTTTTACATCTGTAATGATCTCATCACCAACTTTCACTTCACTGTGAGCAAGAACATATCTTCTTTCTCCATCTTTATAACATACAAGTGCGATGAATGCAGATCTATATGGATCATATTCTACTGTTTCAACTCGTGCTGGAATTGATTTCTTATCTGTCATGTAAAAATCAACCAATCGGTATTTTTTTGCATGTCCACCACCTTGGTGTCTTACTGTAAGTCTTCCTGTATTATTTCTCCCTGCATTCTTTTTTAGTTGAGTTGTGAGAGCCTTGTTTGGAGTAGAAGTGGTGATATCCTTATAGTCAATCCCCGTCATACCTCTTCGTCCAGGAGTAGTAGGTTTAAATTTTTTAAGTGCCATAGAAATATATTATAATAATAAGTCTGAGTAGAAGGGGTTTTATTTTACAAGTGTTGCATCAAGAACATCCGAAGCATTTTTAAGCGTGATATACGCCTTCTTTGCTTGTCTTCTCTTTACTTGCATTCCTCTTTTTTTCCCGTATTTAAATTTTTCACGAGTATTGAGTATATTCACATCTGCCACCTCAACACCATAGAGCTTTTTTACAGCCATCTTTACATCAATCTTTGTTGCATCTGGAGCTATCTCAAATGTGTATTTTGCTTTTCCAATTCACATATTTGCCGTTTTTTCTGTGACAATTGGTTTTTGCAATATTGTATAGATTCTCATAATTTTCTAATAATAAATATAATTATACACTCAGTGCGTTTAGGTGTTTTACTCCTTCCTCTGAAAGCACAAGTGTTTCATACTTTAGAAGATCTTTCATATTCAAATATGAAATTCCAATAGATTTTACTGTTTTTAAATTTGCAATAGATTTTTCAATATTTTCATTTTTCTCATGAAGTGCCACAAGAGCTGTTTTCCCAAGTGGAAGAGCTGTCATAACTGTATTCATTGCCTTAGTGCTAATCTCTTTCATTTCTAGTTTTTTTACCACTACAAGAGCTTTTGCAGCTACTTTTGATGAGAGAACACAGAACAGTGCTTTTTGTCTTTCTTTTCTATTCATAGAAAGTGTAAAGTTTCTATTGTTTCGTGGACCAAATACCACTCAACCTTTTTTCCTGATTGGAGATCTATTTCCCCCCATTCTTGCTCTCCCTGTTCCTTTTTGTCTAAATAGTTTTCTTGTTGACCCTCTTCTTTCTCCTCGTGTTTTTGAGTGAGCTGTAGCAAGTCTTGCATTTGCTTGCTGCATTACAAGAGCTCTATGAACAAGCTCATTATTCATCTCTACACCAAAAACGTTTTCACTGAGCTTCACAGATCCTGTTTCTTTTCAGGTAAGATCATATACTTTTGTTTCCATACTTAACTTCTAACGTTACTGATTAAAGATAAATTTGAACAAGAGAATTTCTCGCTCCTGGAATTGGTCCTCTTAAACCAATAATCCCAGCTTTTTCGTTTACAATTTCAACTGGTACATCACGAAGCGTCACTGTATCAACTCCATAATGTCCGTGCATTTTTTTCCCTTTGTGTGTTCGAGTTGGTTTTCTGTTCCCAATAGAACCAAGTGCTCTATGAAACTTTGAACCGTGTCCCGCAGGACCACCATGGAAGTTATGTCGTTTCATTGCACCAGCAAATCCTCGACCTTTTGAAGTTCCTGTAATTCTTACAGAACTTACTCCCTCAAGTTCAGCAAAGCCAATTTCACTTCCAATTTCTTTTGTATTCTCATCAGCCAATTCTATCGGAAACTCTCTTACCACTGAAAAGTTTTTCGTGCTCAGAGCCTGTTTTCCTTTTACAAGTTTTGATTCTTCTTTACCAACAATACCAATGATTATCGCAGAATATCCATCTTTTGCCACGGTTTTATATCCAATGATCTGTATTTTTGGAACTTCCAAAAGAGTTACGGGTACGAATACATCGTCCTTAATAACTCGTGTCATCTCGATTTTTCGAGCAAGTATTCAAGCCATTTTTTTATTTTTTTATAAAAATAAAGTTAGAGGTTAAACCTATTTTGGCTTCAGCAAAACGGTTTAACGTAACCTCTTCTATTCCCACTAAATTGAGGAGAATGTATTAAAGCCCGGAGATTCTATGAAAATATTTTAGATTGTCAAAAGATTTTTTAGAGTTTTTATTACATCTTCTCAAATTTCAAAATTTTGCATTTTTCACATACTCTTGGAAAAACCTTGCTTTTTCCTTTCCTCTTCATATTATAAAGCCTAAATATTTATTTCATAGCATATATTTCTAAAATATGACAGAGGAACTAAAGAAATTGCAGACAGATTTTGCTGCTGCACTTGAAAATATAACAACCCAGGAAGCTCTCAAAGAGCTTGAGAGTGAGTATCTTGGAAAAAAAGGGAAGCTCAAAGCCATTCTTTCGGGAGTGAAGGACCTTTCTATTGAGGACAAAAAAACCGTTGGAGTTGCAGCAAATCAGCTTAAAAATGAATGTATTGCAGCGATTGCTCAAAAGACTCAGGAATTAGAAGATTCGTATTTTAGTGAAATAGAAGACAAAGAAGCGATAGATGTCACTATTGGATATCCGTCTGAAAATCTCGGACACAAACATCCTATCTCACATGCAAGCGAACTGCTTGAGGATATTTTTATTTCCCTTGGATTTAAAATAGAAGATGGTCCACAAATAGAGGATGAAACACATAACTTTGATATGCTCAATATTCCTGATAATCACCCAGCTCGTGATGTATGGGATACCTTTTGGATTAGTGATGAGATAAATAAAGAAAGAAAGCCAGGAGACAAATATCTCCTGCGAACTCATACTTCTCCCGTGCAAATTCGAACGATGTTGCGAGAAGAACTTCCGATTAAAATCATTGTTCCAGGAAGAGTGTTTCGCTATGAACAAGAAGATGCAAGACATACCTGTAACTTCTACCAGCTTGAAGGACTTGTGGTAGGAGAAGGAGTCACCTTTGGAGACCTCAAATGGACGCTTGATACCGTAATGAAACAACTACTCGGAGAAAAAACACAGCTCAGATTCAGGCCAAGTATTTTCCCCTTTACCGAACCAAGTGCTGAAGTTGATGTCAGTTGTCAAATCTGTAATGGAAGCGGAGAAACAAAGGGGAAAAAATGTAGTATGTGTTCTGGAACTGGCTGGGTAGAGCTTCTCGGAGCTGGAATGGTGCACCCAAAAGTTCTTGAAGGATGTGGAATTGACCCCATGAAATACTCTGGATTTGCCTTTGGTATGGGAATTGACCGAATTGCCGCACAAAGATTTGGAGTATCAAGTAGTAAAATGTTTTATCAGAATAAGTTAAAGTTGAATGAACAGTTTTAAGTGCTAAATTTTCTTCTCTTTTTTTACGATAATTTCCTATAAAAATAACACATCTCTCCTCCATTGTAGAGCTTTCTTTTTTTGAACTTTGTTTTTCCTCTGCGTTCAAACTCAAGATCTGAAGTGATAATGCCTCCCATAATATCTTTTTGCGCAAAGACCTGTGCAAGCCCTGCATGAATCCCCTCGGCATCATCTTCATCAAGACGAATCCCATAGGGAGGATTTGAGACAATCCAATTGTAGTGTCTATTCTCTCTTTTAGTAGGAGAAAGTTGGAGAGAGGTGTCTTCTGGAGATTGTATCTTTCTTAAAGCCTCTGCATAATCCTGACAACTAAACTCAATTTCTCCGGCTAATCCTGCAAAACTGGCTGATCGTTTGGCTGATTCTACCACCTCTTTTCTGATATCTGATGCATAAATTTTGTATTCTCCATCAAATTGTAAAGATACGGCTCTCTTTTTTTCTTCCTCAAGTATCTCATGAGGAAGCCAATCCCACTGCTGAAACGCAAAATTTCGTTTCAAGCCTGGAGCCATATTTTTTGCAATCATCAGAGCTTCTATTGCTATAGTCCCACTCCCACAAAAAAGGTCATACAGTGGCTCTCGAAACTTCCATCCAGAGAGAATAACAAGTGCTGCTGCGATGTTTTCTTTCAGTGGAGCTTGTCCTGTCATTTCTCTATACCCTCTTCGATGCAATCCCTCACCTGAAGTATTTATCATGATTCTGAGAGTATCATGATCCATCAGAATATGAACCTCTATCTTTCCTTTTTCTTTATTTTCTCTGAGTTTTCCGTCTCAGGCAAGATGTTTCACTATGGCTTTCTTCGCTACTCATTGAAGCGTTGATACCGCTCACAGTTCTGACTTTATCGCAGTCGCATTTACCACCACTTCATACTCATGAGGAATATATTTTTTCCAATCCTGCGAAGAAACAATATCAAAATATGTATTAAAATCTCAGACTTTTGCTTGCTGTGCTACGATAAAATACAGTGCATTCCCAAAACGACTCCAGAGATTCATTCTTGCTATTGCCTCGATTCATCCAGTAAAATAAATCGCTTTATCTTGCACTTCACGGATTTCATAGCCCTGTTTCTGGACTTCTTTTTTCACCAGAGCTTCGAGTCCAAGAGATGAGGTGAGAAGGTAGTTATACATTTTTTACAAGTTTAGTTATATTGATAGGGAGTATACCCGTGAAATATAAATAATAAAGTCTATTACGGGTTATAAATGATATATAAAAAGTCCTATGAAATTTTCATAGGACTTTTTTGTTTTGTAAATGGTGGGTGATGAGAGACTCGAACTCCCGACCCTCTGCTTGTAAGGCAGATGCTCTCGCCATCTGAGCTAATCACCCATATATGTATTGCAGTGTGTTTGAGAAATGGTACACGAGACAGGGCTCGAACCTGTGACCTTCGCCTTAGAAGGGCGCTGCTCTTCCAACTGAGCTACTCGTGCGAAGAAATAATTCCTTATTTCTTGCCCTTAGTAGTAAGGGAAAGATGCCTGAAAGGCAAAAAGGGCTATAGTTTCCCAAGTCACATACTCAATTATTTTCAAAACTTAATATCAATGTCTTGGCAGCTACCTACTCTCACACATCTACGAGATGCACTACCATCGGCACAAGTTGGCTTAACTACTGTGTTCGGAATGGGAACAGGTGTACCTCAACCGTTATAACCACCAAGACATTAACATTAAATTCAAAGAATGTTTATTTGCTCAATAATCGAATCAATCAAAGTTAATTAAAAGAATTTGGTGAATAATCGTAAAAAAATATTAAAACTCATTCGACCTATTAGTACTTCTCAGCTGAGAGTATCGCTACTCTTACACTTAAAGCCTATCAACCTTGTAGTCTCCAAGGGGTCTTATTAGCTCAAGGCTAGAGGAATCTAATCTTGAAGTTGGCTTCCTTCTTAGATGCTTTCAGAAGTTATCCATTCCGAACTTAGCTACTCGGCAGTGCCTGTAGACCAGACAACCGATACACCAGAGGTTCGTCCACTCCGGTCCTCTCGTACTAGGAGCAGATCTCCTCAAATTCCTAAACGCCTACAGCAGATAGGGGCCAAACTGTCTCACGACGTTCTGAACCCAGCTCGCGTACCGCTTTAAATGGCGAACAGCCATACCCTTGGGACCTTCTCCAGCC
>PDWI01006654.1_pt1 | contig 14420 bp, 7 predicted proteins | sample 1430891 | NCBI WGS metagenome assembly PDWI01 (sample SAMN01162508, study PRJNA174530) | Oral metagenome, whole genome shotgun sequencing project. | biome: Marine environment; feature: Marine mammal; material: Swab sample of the gingival sulcus; isolation source: swab sample of gingival sulcus...
ATAACATCAATATTTATAATATTATTTGGAGCAATAGGGTTTTTAACAATTTCATAATTTTTTCCTAAAAAATGTTCTGCAATAAGCTCTAAAACTTGTCTATTCATTTTTTGATTTAATCCACGATTTACACTGATATGTTTTAAATAACTTCCACTTTGTATATCAAAAATTATTGTGTAATCTTCGTAATTATAAACTTCAATAAAAGTGCTTTCATTAGGAAGAAATGTTTTTAATAATTTTGTTTGAAAATCATTGTATATAATTTTTTTTACTTCATTCATTTTGCTCCCTCCTTTTGTTTGAAAGTTGAGCCGAGGACTTGTATGTATTTATTATATTTATTGGCTTACATTTAAATATTCTCAAAAAATAAAATTATAATTTAACTTGAGCAAAGCGAATGCAATTTCCCTTTTTTATTACTCAATATTTAATATTAAATTCTAAAAATTTTGTGTGAACTCGATAGCCTTTTAATTTCGGAAAATTTTTCAAAAGTAAAGATTTATAATTTTCTAACTGCATATCATTTTTTTGTCCTGTTTTGTAGTCAACTATATAAACTTCACCTAGTTCAAGATTTCCATTTTCATCAATTTTTTCATCTTTTATCATAATTCTATCTAGTCTATATTTAGTTTTCGTTTCCTTATCATAAAGCTCATACTCAGAATAAATAAAATCCCATTTATTTGAAAAAATATCTTTATCTTTTTCAAAAATTTCCTTCAAATTTTTTTCAGAAAAAATCTTATCTAATTTCTTTTTTCCAAAATATGAAATATAATTTTTATAACATAATTTTTTTGAAAATTCTATTTCTTCCATTTTAGCATATTTTATATTTTCTAAGAAGTAGTGAATTAAAATTCCCAATTTTCTTTTTTCTTCTGTTTCCAAAGAAAATTTACTTTTATTTATTTCTAAATCCAGTTTTTGATTTTCTGAATAAAATTCTAATTTAGTTAAGTTTTTATCTATTTTATTTGAAATATTTTCTGAAATGTTTATCTCTTCTTGACCCTCAAAAAACTCTCCTTTTTCAAAAGTTTTTTCTCCTTCTAACAAAGAATCTTCTTTTTGTGAAATAAAGATCAAATTATTTTTTGCCCTTGTAAGTGCAACATATTTATTGTTTATTTCTTCTTCTTTTAATTTATTTTGATATTCAGTAAAAATTTCAGGGAAACAAAGACTCAAGACATTTGTATATTTTGTTCTAAAGAATAATGAAAACTCTGTGTTCTCATAAGAGCTATCCATATTAAATAAAAATTTAAGTTCATCTCTTGCAGGAGATTTTTTATCTAGGTCAATATAAAATACCGTTTTAAATTGTAAACCTTTTGATTTATGGATAGTCATTAACTCAATGCCTTTTGATTTTTCATTGTTAATTTTTCCAGTGAAATTTAAATTTCCCTTTTGATAAGCTCCAAAAAATTCTTCAATATTTGTATAATTTCTAGAAAGCAAAGCAAGTTCTAAAATATTTTTTAAGTTATTAGTTTCTTTAAAGATATCTATAAAATTAAAATCAGTTAATATTTTAAAAATAAATTCAAAAGCAGATAAATTTTTATGAAGTTTTTTAGTTTTAAAGTTTTTAATCTTTTCTAAAATATTTGGCTCTTCCGCTACGCTGCTAGCTGCTAGCAAAGTGTCAGCATCACACTCACGCTCTAAAAGTAATTGAGGGGGATAGTGTGAAGCAGTGAACGTAGCGAACACAGTTTCCTCTGTATTTTTTAAATAATTTAAAAACTCCCTCTTATTTTTCAATAAAATTTCTAGCTCATCTGTTCCAAAATTTGTTAAATCTGAAGCTAAAAAATTAAATAAGGCTAAATCATCATCTAAAAATAAATATTTTAATAACTCAAAAAATTCAAAAAGTACAGGACTTTCATAAATTTCTTCAGACTTATGCAGACAGTGAGGAATATTTTCAAATTCTAACAAATTTGAAATATCTTGAAGTGTTTGATTTCCTCTTGCAAGTATTGCAATATCATCGTAAGATTTTAAATTTAGTTTTTTAATTTCGTTGATTAAAAGTTCATAAGTTCTTTTTGTATGCTCGGCACTTTTTTCTTTTGCCTCCTTATTTTTTTCACAATAAATATATTTTACATAACCACTTTTGTCTGAGTTACAATCGCAGTCTTCATATTTCCACTTAGGAATATTTCCAAAAAATAAATTTACATAGTTAACAATATTTTTATCACTTCTATAAGATTTATTTAAAGAAGCAGTTTTACCTTCGATTATGTTTTCAAGATTTTCAAATAATTTTTTTTCTCCATCTCTCCAACCATAGATACTTTGTTTCTCATCTCCCACACAAATTACTTGCTTAACTGTTTTTATAATTTCATTTAAAATTTTCCATTGCAATATAGATGTGTCTTGAAACTCATCAATAAAAACTGCATCAATTTTCATGTCAAGCATTTCGAAAAATAAAGGGCTCACTCCACAATTTTTATTATTTTCATCTTGCATTATAAGTAAATTACTTTTATTAAAAAGAGTCATATAAGTGTACAAAGTAATATCGGTAAAAGAAAATTTTCTTTCTTTAAATTTTAAGTTATCGTAAATTTTAAATATTTTTTCAGAAAAATTTAATAATTTTCTTTCGTAATTTAAAATTTCTTTATTGTAAATTTCTTTTGCTAAACTTTCTTTAAATTTTTCATATAAATTATTTATATATTCTTTGTTTTCTGTGTCTGTTTTTTTTCTAAATTTATTAAAGTTTATAGGGTTTTTAGAAAAATATAGGGCTCTATTTTGAGCAATAATATTTTCTAGTTCCATAGGAACGCAGTTGTTCTCATATATATTTTCTAGAGCTAAAAAATCAGTTTTTAAACAATCTTTCAAATCTTTTTCACAATCATTTTTAACAAAAGATAAAATTTCTTCTAAAATTTTATATGGAGCTTTTTCTATCTCCAATTCTTTTTTATCAAAAAATTTCTCGTCTTTTTCTTTTGAGATCAAATATTTCCATCTATTTTCAATTAATTCTTTAATAATATCTAAATACTTAGCAATAGATTTTTCACTGTTCTCTAAAAGAAAAATTTTAAATTCTTCAAATAATTTTTTATCACTAAAAACATTTTCTAATATTTTCTTATAATAATAAGAATTATCTTCTTTCTTATCTTCTGTTTCTCCCCCTAAAGTAGAAAATTTTGTAAAATTTTTAAATTTAGAAACAATATTCTTAAAAATAATATTCATAAAAGAATCTATAGTATAAATTTTTATCTTATCTTTATTTTTTTGCATATCTTTATAGATGGCTTTTAATTTTTTTATTTTATTTTCATTGATTTTTAAATCAATATTATCGTTATTTTTTATTAAATTTTCTATCAAGGTTGAATTATTTTTTGAAAATAATAATTCTTCTAATCTTTCTAAAATTTTCTCTTTAATTTCAGCAGTCGCTTTTTTAGTAAAAGTCATAACCAAAATATTTTTGTAGTCTATATCATTGCAAAGAGCGATAATATATTTCAGAGAAAGAGTATAAGTCTTCCCAGTTCCCGCACTAGCTTTTAAAACAAGTTTATTTCTCATTTTCATCACCATCTAAAACTTTACATAATCTTTTATAATTATGAAATTGATTAAAACTAAAATCATTTTCTTTTAAATCTTTTTCACTAGGTAAAACATAATTTTCATTTTCTAAAAATTTTAAAATAGTTTCTTTAATTTCAGTATTACTTTCATCTAAATCAATTTCTTTAAAATCAATTTTTTTATTTTTATCGTCCCAAAAATTATAATTTGCTGTAAATATAGGCAATGATTTATCTTTTCCATAAAGCATAACAGCATAGAAACTTAACTGGTCTTTTTGACTTTTCCCGGTTTTAAAATCTATAATATATCTTGCCTTATCACTTTCTATAACTAAATCTGCCCGTCCAGTCAAAATTACTTCCACACCATTTTGGCTTTTTAAAAATTTATGCTCTGTTTTTCCTTTTTTTTCTGCTTCTATTCTAGTTAATTTATTTTCTTTAATTTCTTTGTATAAAAAATTTAAAAAGACAGAAATATTTTTTATTATTCTTGGAATTATAATCTCTTTAAAATAAGAATTTATAAAAAATTCAATTTTTAATTCAAAGTTAATTAAAGTTTTTTGTAAATATTTTAAAATTTCATCTTCACTTAAAATTATTTTTTCTGTGGAATTTATAATTTCTTTCCATTTATTTTTAAAAATATTTTCTAAAGTTTTATGTAAGATAATTCCCAAAGTTTTAGCAGAGAAGCCATCAATTTCTTCCGTATCTCTTATAGGGTCTAAGCCACAAATATTTTTTAAAAAGAAAAAAGTTTCGTTTTCTTTTAAAGTTTCGTAGTCATAAGCTCCTATTCTTAATTGATAAGTTTGAATTCCATCTTTATCTTTTCTTAAAAAATCTGACTTTTCTTTTTTAAAAGCTCTATATTTTTTTTCTTTTTTCAACAATACTTCTTCATCTTTTTTTTCACTTTTGGCTCGCCCGCTTCGCTGCTCGCCGATATGTCGCGGTGGCGACGACTCTACTTCAAGGCTTCGCCTTAAAAATTCATCACATATTTTTTCCTCTGGAAGTGTTGAGGACATATCTCCTGAAGGGATGCTAAGATTTGATTTATCTTTTTCGGGAGTTTGAGGCGAAGCCTCAAGCCCCGCAGGGACAGGTGACAGTCTCATAGAGACGCAGTCGCCCTCTTTTTTTGTATAATTTTCATAAAAACTTTTAAGAAAACTCTCTGCACTAATTAATTTTTCTTCCTCATAACCATAGTGTTCAATAAATTCATAAACAAAAGAAGAGAAATCAATATTGTTTTCTAAGTCATAAAGTAAATAAAATTTTATTTTTTTTAGAGAAATTAAATTTTGATATAATCTATATTTTTCAATCAAAAGAGAATCTTCTCTCGTCTTCAAATTTAATTTCTTTTTTTGTGCTTCAGTTAAAAAAGAATATTTAGATTTTATTTTTAATAAAGAACTTGCAGTCAAATTTAAAATAACATTTTCATCTTCGACATCAAGTGCCAAATTTTTTATAGAGTAAAGATTTTTTAAAACGGCTGTTTCGTTATTTTCATTACTAAGCTCCGAGTAAAGAGTAATATTATTCAAATGATTAAAGAATAATAAAAACAAATTTTTCCCTACATCTTTTTTAAATACAGTTTCAAAATTTTTAAAGAACATCATATTTTCACTCGTATTTAAAAGCCCTAAAATTTCATAGAACATATCATAGATAGTTGGAAATTTATTTTCAACAAAGAAATTTATATTTTCTTCGGAGTTAAAAAAGTTTTCTTTAAAATATTCGTTTAAATCATTTATATTTTTTATGTTTTTAATCTCAGAAATGTTTTTTAAAATTTCTTTTAATTTTTCTTCTAAATTATAATTTCTCTCTCCCCCATCCTTAAAATAATAATCAAAATAATTAGCTTCCAATTTTTTTAAATTTATATAAATAAAATCATTCTCTATGAGATTATTAAAAGTATTCAAATCCTCAATATCAAGCCCATAAAATTCCATAAATGCTGGAGTAAAAATATTTTCTTTGAACCTAAATAAATTTATTGATTCACCATTGCTATAATCAGCTATATCAACAAGATTTTTATAACTCTCGATAATTTTATAAAGTTTACTGTCATTAAATAAATACAAATTGCTCTTATCAAATAAAGAATAAGAATCATTTATTTTTGCAGAAGGAGAATAAAAATTTGTGTTACTTTCTAAAATATCTTTTTTGATATGAGGGAAAATTTCAAACTCATTTTTATATTTTAAAATTTTTATATTTTTCTGATTATCTTTTTGTATATAAGAAATTTTTTCTAACTTAAATTCTTTTTCGTTGAAGTCTCCTTTTTGTATTTGCAAGAAAATTTCAATATTTATTTCAAAATTTTTATACTCTAAATTATTTTGGGGTTTGGGACACAGTTTCGCAAGCTCATATATTTTATCTAAAATATTTTTAAAATTTTCTGGAAAATCAACGACATCAAAAAAAATAATTTTCTTAAAATCGTTCAAAAAATATAAATCTAAATTTTCTATTTTGTTCAACCAATCAATAGGTAGATAAGAATCATTTTTCAATAAATTATCTAATTTATTTTTTATAATATAAAAATTTTCAAGTTTTTCTTTTTGCCACTTAGAAAGTTCAATATTTTTTAATTGATTTTCCATTTCTTCGTTAGAAAAAAATTCAAAAAACTCATTAGCTAACTCTATACTATCGTGATAAGTTTTAATATTAAATTTATCTTTTATATCTTGCTCCAAAGATAGATAAAAAATCATAAATCTCTTTATATCTCTTAAAACATATTTATCTGTAAAAAAAATCTTTTCCATGAAACTATCAAAAGATAAAATGTTATTTTTCTTTTTTAATTCATTTTCATTGATAACAGTGTTAAAAAAATTTTTATCTGCTTCACTTTGAACGATAATTAAATTTTTTTCATCATGGCTTAATTCTTTTATTTTTGAGTGTAAATAATTTTTGTTTTCTGAGTTATATGGAATATAATTAAAAGCTATATTTTTCATATTGAAAGCCCCTTATTGAAAGTGTTATTTTTTGATTTTATTATAGCATAGAAAATAATTTTTAAAAAAATAAAGCATATTTTTATTACTTTATTTATATCTAAAAAAATATAATTTAGTTTACTAAGTTGACACACTGCTCACCCTTATGAGATTACTCCGACCTTAATGAATCTAATTATTTAAATTAATTAATAGTCGTTTAATAAATTAATTCCTTTTAAAGTTCTAAATATTGGGATATTGCTCCATTATAGCTCAGAAAAAAAGACCTTAAAAAATTGACCTTCTAAAACACCCTTTTAAGAGCTTCAAAATGACTTAGTCATAGTAGAGGTAGGCCAGAAAAATTCTCCTCATAAAATCGATTTTATAGCTTCGTTTTTATCTTTATTTTCAATGGAAAACTAAAAATATATAATGTTTTTTGTGAAAATATAAAAATTAAAAAGTAGATTTTTTAATTTTTCCTTTATTTTCAACACTTTTTAAAAAGCTATTTTTTTAATTTTTTATATATACCCAAAAAGATATGTTTTAAAAATAGCTATCATATATATTATATATAAAATTATATAAAAATCACATAGTTTTTAGTATAGATGTTATAATTTTATAAATAAAAATTTAGGAGAAATAAAAAATGAAAAAAATATTTAAAATAATTTTAGGGTTTTTACTTTTAACAAATTTATCTTATGCTAAAAAATTCGATAAAAATATTTTTAATTTTTCTAAAGCTGGAGAAAAAGTTTATGATGATATTTATATAACTTCTCAAAATGGATTAAATGGCTTAGAGAAAAATGGGAAAATAATTATTCCTTGTAAATTTAGAGAGATGAGAATTGAGATACTCTCAAAAAATTTAATTTATATTAGACCTAAAAATAGTAAAGATTATAGAAAAGAAAATCGTCCTGACTGCTATTTAATAAATTCTCACGGAAAAATTTTGCATAAATCTAGTTTTTTTGTTTTTGATAGAGTTTTAAATCATAATTTATGGTTAATGAGAGATGACGATGGCTTTCCTAATGGAGATACAAGTTGTGGACTTCTCGACGAAAATGGAAATTTTATAATTCCAGTTGGAAAATATAAATCTTTATCTCTTCAATTAGTAAATCCTTATGGACCGGATGATAAATTTGAAGATAGAAAATATATCCCTGTATGGACTCAAGATAAAAAAATTGGCTTAGTAGATTTTCAAGGAAAAGAACTAATTAAACCTATTTATGATAAGGTTAAAGAGATTAGTAACAATGAAATAATTCTTTATAAAAACAAATATGCAACTTTATTAGATGAAAAATTAAATACTTTAATTCCTTTGGGAAAGTATGAAAAAATTGAAGATTGGTTTAAAAATTCTAATATAATTTTAGCTAAAAATAAAGATAAGATTTTTGTAGTTGATAAAAGAAATCAAAAAGTTGTTTACACATTTAAAAATAAAAAATATCATATTCAACCTTTCCCTAAAAAAATATGGAAAATATATGACAATAGTATTCTTACTAAAATTGTGGATAAAGATTTTAATGAAATTATAGATACAAAAAAATATAAAAATTATCATTTGAAATTTTTAATGAATAATAATATAGAGCTAACAAATAAAAAAGATAAACTTATGGGAGTTATAAACTTAAATGAACAATTTATTATTCCAGTAAAATACTATTCTATTAGTTATGTTTCAAAAAGTAAATATGTTTCTGATTGGAATACTGGTGGCTTTTCAATTCCAATTACAAAAGGTGGAGGTGCAATTTTTATAGCATTCCCAAACAGAACTTCTAAAAATCATCTCTATATTTATTTAGAAGATATCAAAGAAAAATATTTAAAAGAAATCAATGCTATCTTAAAAGGAAAATATTTAAAATTTCCACCAGAAAAAATTTATATTTCTAATAAAAATGGAAATATTTTAGATGTAACTTCTTATAAAAAAATTAAAATTACTGCTGATAAAAAAGTTCAAGTTAAAAATAATATTTTTGAAAAGTGGAGAACCCTTGAAATTAACAAATAAAATTATTTTAATAAATATTTTATGTTATAATATTCCAATTAAATAATGAATATAAATTTAAGGAGAAATTAATGTTAAAAAGATTTAAAAGAATTAAAATTCTAACTATATTTTTAAGTTTTTGTATTTTTTCACAAATAAATTTTGCAGAAACAAAAAATGATTTAGGAATTCAAAAAGTAGAAAATATTTCTGCTGAAGAATTAGAAGAAGAAAATAAAATGATTGAAGAAATGAGAACTTTACTTCAAGAGAAAATGGAAGAAGATTATAAAGATAAAGAAACAAAAAGAGATGCTCATCCAAAAACTTTAGGACTTTTAAAAGCAGACTTTATTGTCCTTGATGATATACCAGAAGAATTAAAAGTTGGAGTTTTTAAAAAAGCAAAAACTTATAAGTCTTGGATTAGAATTTCAAATTCAAGTGGAAAAGTTCAGTCTGATAAAGAAAAAGATTTCAGGGGTTTTGCAATTAAAGTTCTTGGTATAAATGAAAGACTGGTAAATAATCCCAGTTTAGCAAATAAAGAAGATAAGCATATAGAAACACAAGATTTTCTTTTACTTTCAAATCCGACTATGCCACTAGGAACAGTAAAACTTTTTAGAGATGCAATTTATTATTCTATAAAATGGCATCCAATAGTTTTGGCTGGAAAATTTTTATTCACAGGCAAATTAAAAGTTTTAAAGGCATTAAATACTGCAAAAAATGATACAAGTCCTTTAGATATTTCTTATTGGAGTACAACTCCTTATATGCTTGGAGATAAAAAAGTAAAATATAAAATTGTGCCAACATCTAAAATTAAAAGCTCGCTGCCAGATGAACTGACAGAAAATTATTTAACAGAAAATATGAATGAGCATTTAAGTAAAAATAGAGCAAGTTTTGATTTTTATATTCAAGAATTTAAAAATGAAGAGGAAACTCCGATTGAAGATGCAGGAGTTAAATGGGAAACACCTTTTATTAAGATTGCAAGAATTGAAATTCCAATTCAAAATATGAATACCAAAGAAAGATTTGACTTTGCAGAAAATTTATTTTTCTCTCCTGCCAATTCTTTAAAAGAACACAAAGCTATCGGAGGATTAAATAGAGCAAGAATTGAAATTTATGATAATTTATCAAAATATAGACATCAAAAAAATAATAAACTTTTTGTAAAACCTAATCTGATTAATTATGAGTATATAAAATAGAAATGGACTTAGTATAAGTCCATTTCTTTATATCTAAAATTAACTTTCTTGGCTCACTATATAATATGTCGTATCACTGTTCAAGAAATTTTAAGTAAAATTCCTTATTTTTTAAAATTTCTATATAATAAGTAATTTTATTTTTACTATTCTGTATCGAAATTACTATTTTTAAAATTTTCTTTTATTTTTTCAAGTTCTTCTAAATAAATTTCTTTGATTTGTCTTCTAAAAACTCTACTATTTAAAACATTAGTCATTTCAAAATTATTTCTAACCCCTGTATTACCTACAGAATCATCTTCCAATTTATATACTTTTGTATTACTTGGAATTTTTTTATCCAATCCCTTTGCAAGATATGTTTCAAAACTTCTATCTCCATAATCTCCGTTTAATTTATCTTTTTCCATTAAAAATACTAACATAACATCTGTAGTATCAGCTAAAGCTTCCCAATTCTTTTCTAAAATATCTATTTTTGGCATAATCAAAAGAGTTAATTGACATTTTTCTAATTTTTTAATTTTTTTATTATAAAAATCTTGATAAAATTCATAATCTTCATTAGCCAATTCTAAAAGAGCATCTGCCTCTATTCTATCGCCTGTTCTTATGACAATTTCATTTTGTGGAATTAAAAAATTTATAAAATCATATTTATATTGTTCCTTCATTTTTGTAATATTACTACTAGCTAAAGCATTGAATGAGAAAAATAAAAACATAAATAAAAATCCAAAAAAATTTCTTTTACTTCTTTTCATATTGGCCTCCCTATCTACTAAAAAATTTTACAATAAAATTGTATCATATATAGAAAAAAAATAAAACTCTTTTCTATTTATTAGAACTTTTTTGGAAGAAAAATATTTTAATTTAAGAAAAATATATAAAAAAATAGAACTATTTAAAATATAAATTGTAACTATTAAAAAAATATATTATAATGTAAAATATATTAATTATTAATTTTATTAAGGGGGTAAAAAATGAAAAAAACTAAAGATAATTTAATTTTAAAACTTTTAGTAGGTGTTATTCTGGGAACAATTGTTGGTATGTTTGCTAGTGAAAAAATTATAGGTCTCATTTTACCTGTTAAATTTTTCTTGGGAGAATTAATCTTCTTTGTAGTTCCTTTAATAATAATTGGCTTTATAGCTCCTGCTATAACTCAATTAAAATCTAATGCGAGTAAAATGCTTGGAACGATGTTAGGATTATCTTATTCTTCTTCTGTTGCAGCGGCTTTTATGTCTATGATGGCAGGATTTATAATAATTCCCAAATTAAATATAGTTTCAAACGTTGAAGATCTTAAAGAATTGCCAGAAATATTATTTAAACTTCAAATTCCACCAGCAATTTCGGTAATGGGAGCTTTAGTTATTTCGTTATTATTAGGTCTTGCTGTTGTTTGGACTGATTCAAAAAAGACAGAAGAACTTTTATTAGAATTTAATCAAATTATGTTAAAGGTTGTAAATAAGATAATTATTCCTATTTTACCAATATTTATTGCTACAACTTTTGCTTCCCTTGCTTATGAAGGAGGAATAACTAAACAGTTACCAGTTTTTTTAAAAGTTATTGTTATTGTATTAATAGGACATGCTATTTGGATTACTCTTTTATATTCTTTAGCTGGAATTGTTTCAAGAAGAAATCCTTGGAATTTATTAAAACATTATGGGCCATCTTACATGACAGCAGTAGGAACTATGTCATCAGCAGCTACATTACCAGTTAGTTTAAAATGTGCTAAAAAATCTGGAGTTCTTGATGATGAAATAACCAACTTTGCAATTCCTTTGGGAGCAACTACACACTTATGTGGTTCTGTTTTAACTGAAACTTTCTTTGTTATGGTAGTTTCAAAAGTATTATACGGTACCCTACCACCTTTTGGAACAATGCTTATATTTATAATTTTACTAGGAATTTTTGCAGTTGGAGCACCAGGAGTTCCAGGTGGAACTGTTATGGCATCTCTTGGAATCATAATTTCTGTACTTGGTTTTGATGAAACTGGGACAGCTCTAATTTTAACAATTTTTGCTCTGCAAGATAGTTTTGGTACAGCATGTAATGTAACATGTGATGGAGCTTTAGCTTTAATTCTTGAAGGTATTTTTAAAAGAAAAAAATAAATATGTTTTAGAAAGAGAGCTTAGACTCTCTTTTTTTAATATCTAAGGAAATTATAATTTGATTTATATCTTACTTTTTCAAAATTTGAAATAAAAATTAATAAAAAATTAAAATAGAATTTTGAATCAAAATAAAATAATTTTATATATTTTAAATAAATAAAAAATATGTTAGAATAAGAGAAATATATAAATTTAAAATTATGGTGGCTTGTATGGATTTATTTAAAAAAAATTATAAGAATATAGAACCTCTTGCTTATAAATTAAGACCTAAAGTCTTAAATGATTTTGTAGGACAAGAAAAATTACTGGGAGAGCACGGAATGATTAGAAAATTAATTCAAAAATCGTCTCTTAGTAATTGTATTTTTTATGGTCCACCAGGTTCGGGAAAGAGTAGTTTGGGAGAAATTATCTCAAATAGTCTAGATTGTTTTTTTGAAAAATTAAATGCAACTACTTCAAATGTAAATGACATCAGAGAAATTGTGGAAAAAGCTAAAAAAAATATTGAGTATTATAATAAGCGTACAGTTTTATTTTTAGATGAGATACATAGATTTAATAAATTGCAACAGGATGCTTTACTTTCATATTGTGAAGATGGAACTTTTATTTTAATTGGTGCAACAACTGAAAATCCATATTATAATATAAACAATGCTTTACTATCGAGAGTTTTAGTTTTTGAGTTTAAAGCATTAACGGATGAAAATATTTTAGAGATTTTAAATCGTGCCTTAGTCAAATTAAATGTTTCAATGTCAAATGAGATTAAAAATATTTTAGTTGAAATAGCTAAGGGAGATTCAAGAATACTTTTGAATTACCTAGAATTATATGAACAAATTCATAAAGAGATGAATGAAGAAGAAATTTTATTTCTATTCAAAGAAAGAAAAGTAGCTTTTCATAAAAAACAAGATAAATACGATTTGATTTCAGCTCTAATAAAAAGTATTAGAGGAAGCGATCCTGATTCTGCAATTTATTGGTTAGCTCGTTTACTTGATGGTGGAGAAGATCCAAAGTATATTGCAAGAAGATTATTTATAGAGGCTAGTGAAGATATTGGAATGGCAAATTCTGAAGCTTTGCTTGTAGCTCATTCGGCTGTTACTGCAAGTGAAAAAATTGGTATGCCAGAGGTGAGAATAATTTTGGCTCACGTAGTTGTGTATCTTGCAATTTCGTCAAAAAGTAATTCTGTATATCTTGCAATAAACGAAGCTTTAGCCTCAGTTAGAAATGGAAATTTACAAGAAGTTCCAAAAATAATTGAACATAATAATGTGGGGTATAAATATCCACATAACTATGAAGATAGTTTTGTGAAACAAAATTATATGTTAAAAAGAGAAAAATTTTATAGACCCAAAAATAATAAAAACGAAAAACTCATAGCAGAAAAATTAAAAAAACTATGGGAATAGGGGTAAATATAAAAATGAATTAAAAATATAAATGATTTTAAAATTTTAATTATAGCGAATTTATAACAATTAAAAATTAAAATAAAAACTTAAAGGAGGAATTATGAAACTAATAAAAGCTGTTAGAGGAACAAAGGATATTTTAGGAGAGGATGCTTTAAAATATACTCATATTGCAAATGTTACTCAAGAAGTTTGTGAAAAATATGGATATAGTTTTATCAAGACTCCTATTTTTGAAGAAACTGATTTATTTAAAAGAGGTATAGGAGAGGCAACCGATGTTGTTGAAAAAGAAATGTACACTTTTAAAGACAGAGGAGATAGGTCTTTGACTTTAAGACCAGAAAATACAGCCTCTGTGGTAAGATGTTATCTAGAAAATTCTATTTATGCAAAAGAAGATGTAAGTAGGTTTTATTATAATGGTTCTATGTTTAGATATGAAAGACCCCAAGCTGGGAGACAAAGAGAATTTAATCAAATTGGAGTTGAAGTTTTAGGAGAAAAATCTCCTATACTTGATGCTGAAGTTATTTCAATGGGGTATAATTTATTAAAGGAATTAGGAATTACAGATTTAGAAGTAAAAATTAATTGTATCGGTTCAAAAGAATCAAGAACAATTTATAGAGATAAACTTATAAAGCATTTTGAAGCTCATATTGATGATATGTGTGAGGATTGTAAGAATAGAATAAATAAAAATCCACTTAGACTTCTAGATTGTAAAGTTGATTCTAAAAAAGATTTTTATAAAAATACTCCTAGCATTATTGATTCTTTATTTGAAAATGAAAAAGAACATTATGAAACTGTTAAAAAATATTTGGATATTTTTGGAGTAAAATATACAGAAGATACAACTCTTGTTCGTGGATTAGATTATTATTCAAGTACAGTATTTGAAATTGTTACAAATAAACTTGGTTCACAGGGAACAGT
>PDWI01006655.1_pt1 | contig 14418 bp, 13 predicted proteins | sample 1430891 | NCBI WGS metagenome assembly PDWI01 (sample SAMN01162508, study PRJNA174530) | Oral metagenome, whole genome shotgun sequencing project. | biome: Marine environment; feature: Marine mammal; material: Swab sample of the gingival sulcus; isolation source: swab sample of gingival sulcus...
TTAGCTATTTTTTCAATATTTATGATTGATACATTTCTCCGTCCTTGTTCAATACTTGCAATATACGTTCGGTCAAGATTACACTCAAAAGAAAATTTCTCTTGACTTAATCCTGATTCTGTTCGTAATTCTTTTAACCTTTTACCTATTTTTTCCTTAATATCCATAAAATTAAAATACAAAAGTAACTTCTTGTTGATTATTGTACAACGGACTATAAGTCTATAATAGATAGGTTAAAAAGAAAAACAGCAGACAACATAGTTTTTACGCTATTGCGGGTCAGGTGCTTAACCGAGAGTTGAGGTTTTTTAATAAAGTATAGAGCATAACCGAAAAATATCGTATATTTATCTGCAGCAGCGTAAACACCCAGACCGGTATGAAATGATATTTTTGTATCAAATAAGAAAACCAAAAAATATATAACCTATTACAATAGCGGCAATGACTGCTACTAAGTCGGCAAATAGCCCTAGACCCAAAGCGTTGCGTGTGTTAGTGATACCAATCGAACCAAAATATAGAGCCAAAATATAGAATGTGGTGTCGGTAGAGCCTTGTAGGATACAACATATTTTGCTTACAAAAGAGTCGGCACCATAGTTGTTCATAGCCTCCAACATCATTCCTCTTGCTCCGCTACCACTCAATGATTTCATTATTGCAGTGGGTAGTGCTGGAACAAAGTCTGTTGGGATATTGCACCATTGCAAAATAGTAGATATGCCCACTAACACAAAATCCATTGCACCAGAAGCCCTAAACATACCTATCGCCACAAGTATTGCTATCAAAAATGGAATAATGCCTATTGCAACCTTAAATCCCTCTTTTGCTCCTTCTATAAAAGCATCGTAAACATTTATCTTCTTTATTGCCGCAGACAACACAAATGAAGCGATGATAATCAATAAAATGCTGTTTGCTCCAAGTTTGGAGTAATAGTTTACTTGCTCTGGACTCATATGAGAAAATCCCCAAATCATAATTCCAAGCAGTGCAATGATTGTCAATATTGTGATAATGATAGTGCGTTGCATTAGGTTTATTCGTTGCGTTATGGCAACCGCCACAATGCCTAATATTGCCGAGAATGCCGAGACCATCAGTATTGGCAAAAATATATCTGTTGGATTTGCTGCTCCAAATTGTGTTTGATATGTGATGACAGTTATAGGAATGAGAGTCAATCCCGCAGTGTTGATGACCAAAAACATTATCATAGGATTCGAGGCTGTATCTTTTTTAGGGTTCAACTCTTGCAATTGTTTGATGGCTTTTAGTCCAAGAGGTGTGGCTGCATTGTCTAATCCTAACATATTAGCTGCAAAATTCATAAACATAGAGCCAAGTACTGGGTGTCCTTTGGGAATATCGGGGAATATTTTACTGAAAAAAGGAGATGTGATTTTTGCTAAAAACTCTACTGCACCACCTTTTTCGCCAACTTTCATCACGCCCAACCATAATGTAAGTATGCCTGTTAGACCGATGGATATTTCAAATCCTATTTTTGCACTGTCAAACATAGATGATACCACGGCAGATAGCACTGCTCCATCGCCTGTAAATATTGCTACAGCAAATGCGATTGCCACCGCCACCAATACAAAGCCTATCCAAATATAATTTAATACCATTGTTCTTTTCGTATAAATAAAACAAATGTCTTACAGAATGGGCGTAAATAATCTTGCCAACGACTCCTTTAGGCGTCTGACACGCCCTCTCTGTAGCCACTCTTTTAGTTCTAACAATGCACATGACTGCATGTCAATCTCAAAGGCTTGACGGAGTTTTATCGCCACTTGAGAGTCGTATATGAAAGCATTTATTTCATAATTTTGCTCAAATGACCTTATATCGATATTGGCAGTGCCTACTATTCCGACTTCATCATCTATTGTGATAGCTTTGCTATGCAGAAAGTTATTTTCATATAAATGGATATTTACCCCAGCTTTTAATAGTTTTGTGAAATATGAACCACTCGCAAGAGATGCCAATTTTGTGTCGCTTTTTTTGGGTAACATCAAACGAACATCTACGCCACTTAAAGATGCCATCTCTATGGCAATCAATAGACTGTCTGGGGGCAAAAAGTATGGCGTATGTATATAAATATTTCTTTTGGCGTTGTTGATGACGCTAAGTAGCCCTTGCAATATCGATTCCCAATCGGTGTCGGGACCTGAATGTACTATCTGTGAAGTGTTTGAAGCAAAAGCTATCGGTTTAGGATAGTATTTTGGTGCTGTCAGCAGTTTTTTATGCACAAAATACCAGTCGGCAAGAAAAATATTTTGCACCCCTTCAACCGCCTCGCCTTCTATACGAACAACCGTATCTCGCCAGTTGCCAAGCCTATTTCCTATCACATATCTGTCGGCAATATTTACTCCGCCGGTGTATCCAACTTTGCCATCTACAATGACTATTTTGCGATGATTACGATAATTGATTTTACTAAAACCTATTTTAAGGCCAACAGGCAAAAACGGATAAATCTCTATCCCTTCATTTTGTAGTGACTGTTTGTATGCATCTGTCAGGCGAAACGCTCCAAGATAGTCGTATATGACACGCACCTTGACACGCTCTTGTGCTTTTCGTATAAGCAAACGCCGAAACGCATTGCCTATGGCATCGTCTTCGATGATATAGAACTCGATATGAATATGCTCCTTTGCTTTCTCTATATCTTCAAAAATACGCCTAAATGACTCTCTGCCAGAGGTGAAAATATCAAACTTGGAGTTGGAATATATAGGCGAATTGCCACTTTTGACCAAAATGCGAGGCGATTGATGGAAATACGATGGAAGGCTTGTGTTAGACAATTTAGCAATTTCGTTATGGAAATCGGGGTTGGTGTTCAGAGGAGACTCTATAAACTCTTTTTCGCCAACAATTTTATGACCTCTATAACTTTTACCAAAAAAAAGGTATAGAAATAGTCCAACCGCAGGTAACAAAATAAGGCATAATATCCAAGCAATCTGCTTTGTGGGATTACGATTGTCGAGTAAGACTATGGAAATGACAACTGCCACAGCATAGATATATAATATCCAAAAGATGTAATATATTAGTGATAGAGTTAATTCCATTTGTCTATTTTATTTAAAAAACAAAAGTGTAAATTCCTACAAAGTTAATGTTTTTTGTAATAATCCACAATAGTTATTGCCTCCATAGCCTCTTTGACATCGTGAACTCTCAATATGTTTGCTCCGTTCATCAGTGCTAATGTATTGATGACAGTTGTGCCATTTAGAGCATCGGAAGGTGCTATGTCAAGGACTTTGTTTATCATTGATTTACGAGAGATGCCTGTCAGTATAGGCAAGTCAAAGCACTCAAAGACATGTTGGTTTGCCAATAGTTTATAATTCTGTTCAACGGTTTTTGCAAATCCAAATCCAAGGTCTAATATTATATCAGAGACAAAGCCAGATTGCCTCAAATTATCTATTTTTTTTGCAAAATATTGTAGTATGTCAGGTATGATGTCGTTGTAGGTTGTCAGCTTTTGCATTGTCTGTGGATTGCCACGAGAGTGCATCAATACATACGGAACATTAAGTTTCGCCATCGTAGAAAACATAGCCTCATCAAGCATTCCACCTGATATATCATTTATCATATTTGCCCCATATTCCATTACTGCCATTTGAGCCACCTTAGCCCTAAAAGTATCGACAGAGATAGGTATTTGAGGGAACTTATCCCTTATAATCTTTAAGGCAAAACAGATGCGTTCGCCCTCATCTTTTTCGTTCACTACCTCTGCATTCGGGCGAGTGGAGTAGCCTCCGATGTCAATTATCGATGCACCCTGCCCAATAGCGTTCTCTACGCTCGACAATATTGCCGACTCGGTAGTGGCACGGCTATCGACAAAAAATGAATCGGGGGTGATATTGATAATCGCCATCACCTTTGGGGTGTCAAAATCTATCAATCTTTGGTTTAATACTATACTCTTATGTTTTTTCATGAAAATCCAATTTCTATTTTTGCAAAATTAATAAAAATTTCAGCGATATATTTTTTATAAAATAACAAAGTGAAAACAATTGTATATTCTATAAAAACAAAAAACAGAGTATTTGTCGGATTTATTATTTGTATCTTTTTTATTATCTTTGCAAAATAAATATTAAAATTATTACGAACAAATAAATATAATACAAAGCGATGATTAATTTAGAACCTAAATCACTTTGGCAATGCTTCTCGGAGATTTGTCAAGTGCCACGCCCTTCAAAACAAGAAGAGCAGATTATTCAATTCCTACTCGACTGGGGTAAAAAACACGGAATAGAAACTATCAAAGACCACGCTGGAAATATTTTGATGAAAAAACCAGCATCAAAAGGTTATGAAAAGAGAGATACAGTCGTGCTACAAGCACATATGGATATGGTTTGTGAAAAAAACAATGATACGAAACACGATTTTACAAAAGACCCTATACAGCCATATATAGACGGCGAATGGCTTAAAGCAAAAGGAACAACACTCGGTGCCGACAACGGCATAGGTATGGCAGCAATGATGGCTGTTTTGCTTGATAAAGATATGAAACACCCCGCTTTGGAATGCCTATACACTGTCGATGAAGAGACAGGTTTGACAGGGGCTTTTGAGTTGAAAGCAGGTTTCCTTAGTGGTAAAAAACTACTTAACCTCGACTCCGAAGATGACGGAGAGGTGTTCATTGGCTGTGCCGGAGGTGTAGATACTTTGGTCTATTTGCCATATAAAGCCGAGAAAGCACCAAGTGATTTATATTATTCTCGTATATCAGTCAAAGGTCTTTGTGGCGGACACTCGGGTGATGATATTGACAAAGGTCGTGCCAATGCAAATAAATTGCTAAATAGATTTTTGTGGAATGTGAATCAGCAAACACCTATATCTATTGCAGAGGTCAATGGCGGTAATCTTCGTAATGCTATTCCTCGTGAGGCTTATGCTATCATCGGTGTGCCTAATAGTTTTAGAGATAATCTATCTGCTATGGTAAACCTTTATGCCACTGAAATAGCTACAGAATATATTGCCACAGAGCCAAATGTAAAAATTACTATCGATACAGAAAAGCAACCAGAGACTGTTATAGACAAAGACTCGGTTTCAAAATTGCTTAACTCGGTATATGCTTGTCCTAATGGAATAATACGAATGAGTGATGATATGCCCGGAATGGTAGAGACTTCAACAAACCTTGCTTCTATAAAGATGAAAGATGGTAAAAATATAGAAATTGTAACATCTCAGCGTAGTAGTGTCTCTTCTGCAAAACAAGATATTGCATCGATGGTTGAAAGTGTATTTGTTATGGTTGGAGCAGAGGTTAAACACTCTGATGGCTATCCTGGTTGGAAACCAAATCCCAATTCGGAAGTTGCAAAAGTGATAGTAGAATCTCATAAAAAACTTTTCGGTAAAGAACCTAAAATTAGAGCTATACACGCAGGTTTGGAGTGTGGTTTGTTTAGTGAAAAATACCCTGACATGGATATGGCATCATTTGGTCCTACTATGCGTGGAGTACACTCGCCAGACGAAAGATTGCATATAAAAGATACCGAAAAATTTTATAATTTACTTATTGATGTTTTAGAAAACATTTGATACTCTTTTTGTAAAAAAATAAAATACTCAAAGTCTTACGGGCGAAAGTTTGCAAACTCATTTTTTGTTGGGTTGTGAATATTTCGCTCGTAGTTCTTAATTATTTTGTATCTTTGTGGAATGAATAAGGCACATTTTATTTTTATGCAAAAAATATTTTTAACAACAATGATGGTCGTTTTGATGGTGGGCTGTGGCACAAAACGAATCTTGTCGGACAAACAGACTTCTACACCATCGAACCAAAGTATTGGGATAGAGCAAATAGTGGATAATTGCAAGACACAACGCTCAGTCATAAAATTTGTGGATATAAAAAATGCTGAGGCCGTTTTTGAGCAAGGAGGCAATAGTTATAACATCAGGTTAGCTGTTAAAGTGATTAAAGACAGAGAGATATGCATATCTGTATTGCCGATATTGGGTATTGAGATGTATCAAATACGATTTACGCCAGAGAGGTTCTATCTGTTTGATAAGTTTCATAAAAAATACTGTTCTGGCTCTTACGAGTATATTTCGGCTCTTACCAAAACTAAAATATCCTATCGAAAGATAGAGGCGTTGTTGTGTAACGATATATTTAGCCTCTCTGCAGATGATGATGTGGCAAAAGAGTATGTGGCGAAGCAGTTGGTAGATAAATTTGTGCTTGTTTCCAAAGATAAAGAGATGGGTTACAGGCATTTATTTGATATATCACCAGATTATATGGCGACTAAAACAGCCATTGTCAAAGAGCATAAAGAGGTTTTGAATATTGATTACTCTATGTTTAGTTTAGTCAATAGAGTCGTTTTCCCAACAGTCATTAATATTAAGTCGGATATGGAAAATTTGTTTTTTTATTTGAAGATAAATATAGATAAAATACAAATTAATAAACCGTTTAAGTTGGGAGGACTGAACCTTAAAAGATACACTAAAAGTGATTGTGAATTTATGTTCTGATACAAATTCTTTTTGTAAATCCTAACGCCTGATGCTATTATGACCAAACTAAAACAAATCTTTATATTGCTGACACTATTCTTTGTAGCCATTATCCCTGCCCAGTCGCAGACGATAAAAGAGTTGCAAAGACAGAAGAGACAGGCGCAAGCAAAACTGACGCAAACTCGTAGGTTGCTCAATAAGACTCAAAAGTCAAAAAAAGGTACAGAAAAAGAGATTTCTATTTTGTCTAAATCTATCAAAGAGTCTAATAATCTGATTTTCACAATCAATTCCGAACTTGATGGATTGAGCCGAGACATCTCGAAACTTGAAGAAGAGAAGGGGCTCCTCAATCAAAAACTTGAATTGATAAAAAAAGATTATGCTAAAATGTTGGAGCGAAGCGAGATATATCGCAGACAGTTTTCGCCTATTCTATTTGTGTTCTCTTCCAAAAACTTTGTGCAAGGCATTCGTAGAGCAAGATATGTGGTAGAGATGGCAGAGTGTATCAAAAGGCAGGTGGCTTATATAAAAGAGACTACTAATTCTATTGCCGACAAAGAGAATGCTTTACAAAATGTTTTGAGCCAAAAAACCAATACTTTGAAGCAGAAAGAGATTGAGCAAAACAACCTTAATAGTCAAAAGAAACGAAAAAATAGACTATTGCAAAGATATAAACACAAAGAGAAACAATACGCAAATACCATAAAGCAGACAAAAGCACAGCAAAAGCATTTGAACAATTTGATTCGCAAAAAGGTTGCCGAAGAGAATAGGCGGAAAGCCGAACAAGCAAAAAAAGCCGAGCAGGAGCGATTGAGGAGGGAACGAGAGCGACAAAAAGCAAAAAATAGAAAAAAAACAGATAAGAAGGAGACTTCAACAGAAAAAAACGACAGTAGCAAACCCATAATATCGGATAAAGAGTATAAGCAATATACCGAAGACAAGGCTCTAACGGGTGATTTTGCTAAAAACAAAGGGGCTTTGCCAATGCCTGTGGCAAAAGGAAAGATACATCGTAGTTTTGGACAGCAGACCAATCCATTGACCAAAGCAAAAGAGTATAATAGCGGAATATACATACTATCGCCAGATGGTACAGAGGCACGAGCCGTCTTTGACGGTACGGTGTTTGAGGTGATGTATGAACCGGGGTCGGGGTATATAATATGGATTACACACGGCTCTTTCTCAACGGTTTATGCTCAATTGTCGCTGTTTTATGTCAAAAAAGGTGATAAGGTCAAAGCAAAGCAGAGGATTGGTAAAATAGCAAAAAAGAACGATAATACAGAGTTGAATTTCTATATTTTAAACGAAAAAGCATCGTATGAGAATCCACAAATGTGGCTATCTTATTAACATAAATATTAATCAAAAGCAAAAAATAAATTTTATAACAATATGAAACCCTCATTATTAATTTTAGCCGCAGGTATGGGCAGTCGCTATGGCGGACTCAAACAACTTGACCGTGTAGGTACAGGCGGAGAAACGATTATGGAATATTCGGTATATGATGCCATCAAAGCCGGTTTTGGCAAAGTAGTTTTTGTCATACGAAAAAGTTTTGAGGCGGATTTTAAAAAAGAGATAATTGCTAAATTTGAAGACAAGATCGCCGTAGAGGTCGTCTATCAGGATATTGCAAATGTACCACAAGGATATTCGTATAACCCAGAGAGAGAAAAGCCTTGGGGTACAAATCACGCTGTTTTGATGGCAAAAGATGTTATAAGAGAACCTTTTGGAGTCATCAATGCAGACGATTTTTATGGCAGAGAGTCGTTTGATGTTCTCGCTCAATTTTTGAAGAGAGTGTGTGCCTCAACACATCGTTATTGTATGATAGCTTATCGCCTACAAAATACTTTGTCGGAAAATGGATATGTCTCTCGTGGCGAGTGTTTTGTAGATGAAAACAACTATTTGACAACAGTCATAGAGCGGACTAAAATCATACGAAAGGGAACAGATATAGTATTCCAAAAATCTGATTCAGAGGAACAAAATATTGCACCAGATACTCCCGTTTCGATGAATTTTTGGGGTTTTACTCCCGACTATTTCGACTATTCAGAAAAACGATTCAAACAGTTTCTCAAAGAAGAGGGCGACCAATTAAAGTCTGAATTTTATATACCTACAATGGTAAATGACCTTATCTCTTCTAAACAAGCATCTTGTGAGGTGATAGATACTCCTGCTTCGTGGTTTGGCGTTACTTATAGCGAAGATAAACCAATGGTAGTAGAGCAGATAAAAAAGTTGGTGGCACAAAATAAATATCCTCAAAATCTATGGAGATGAAAAATAAATTGAAAAAAATGATGGGTAGAATCGCCTTGGGCAAAGAAAAAATTGTTGTTACTGGCGGTTTAGGATATATCGGTTCACATACTGTGGTAGAACTGATAGAGAGTGGTTTTGAGGTTATCATCGTAGATAATCTCTCAAACTCCAATGTTGATGTCCTTGATGGAATAGAGAAAATCACTGGCATAAAACCACGATTTGAAAACATTGATTGTAGCGACTATGTGGCTATGGACAAATTTGCATCGAAGTACGAAGGAATAAAAGCAATAATACATTTTGCAGCACTCAAAGCGGTAGGAGACTCTGTCAAGCGTCCTTTGCCATATTATCGTAATAATGTAGGTTCTATGATAACCTTGCTTGAACTTATGCAGACACACAAAATACCTCATTTGGTCTTCTCCTCATCATGCACCGTATATGGACAACCAGACAAGATGCCTGTAAGCGAAGAAACGCCTATAAAAGAGGCTCAGTCACCTTATGGCAACACAAAGCAAATATGCGAAGAGATAATATCAGATGCAATATCTGCAAACGAAAACATAAGTAGTGTTATTTTAAGATATTTCAACCCTATTGGAGCACACCCCTCTGCACTGATAGGAGAACAGCCCAGTGGTGTCCCTGAAAATTTAGTGCCTTATGTAGTACAAACGGCGGCGGGTATTAGGGAAAAGCTATCGGTCTTTGGCAACGACTACAATACACCGGATGGGTATTGTGTGAGGGATTATATCAATGTGGTGGATTTGGCACAAGCACATATCGTGGCTCTCAAAAGACTCCTTGATGGGCAGGTAGATGGCAAAGAGATATTCAATCTTGGCACGGGAAAAGGCACTTCTGTCTTGGAGTTGATAGAAAACTTTGAAAAGGTAACAGGAGTGAAAGTGCCATACGAAGTGGTAGGTAGACGAGAAGGCGATATAGAGGCAATATGGGCAGATGCACAAAGAGCCAATAATGTGTTGAAATGGAAAGCCAAAGTGTCGATGGAGGAGACTCTGCTATCGGCGTGGAACTGGCAACGACACACTATGGATACAACAAAATCATCAAAAAGACATTTTAATTTTTGGTCGGTGAGTTAATTTATTTTTCTATAACAAAAAACACAATTTCATAATGAAACAAAAGATAGAACAACTCAAAGGAATAGTGAATGGACTTCAAGCAAAAACAATTGATGAAGTTGAGGCTTTGCGTATAAAATATATTAGTAAAAAAGGAGAAATATCTCAACTCTTTGACCAGTTTAGAAGTGTGCCTAACGAAGAAAAAAGGGAGATAGGGCAACGATTAAACTCTTTACGACAACAGGCAATAGACAAAATCAACCATTTGCGGGAGTTGTTAGAGCAATCAAATGATAAAGACGAAAAAATAGATCTCACTCGCACTCCAGAGCCGATAGCACTTGGAGCAAGACACCCTTTGTCTTTGGTGAGGAATGAAATAATAGAGATATTCTCTCGCATAGGATTTGCAGTGGCAGAAGGTCCAGAGATAGAAGACGATTGGCATGTGTTCTCCTCTCTCAATTTCCCTCCCGAACACCCTGCACGAGATATGCAAGATACTTTTTTTATTGCCAAAGAGCCTGATATTTTGCTTCGCACACACACATCAAGTGTGCAGTCGAGGGTGATGAAAAGCCAAAAGCCTCCGATAAGAATTCTGTGTCCCGGAAGAGTGTATCGCAATGAGGCAATTTCCTATCGGGCTCATTGTTCTTTTCAGCAAGTCGAAGGGTTATATATAGACAAAGATGTCTCGTTTGCTGACCTCAAACAAGCGTTGTTGTATTTTGCAAAAGAGATATTTGGCGAAGATACGAATATCCGACTACGTCCTTCATATTTCCCATTCACCGAACCAAGTGCCGAGATGGATATATCATGCAATTTATGTGCTGGCAAAGGTTGTCCTTTCTGTAAACATACTGGCTGGGTCGAAATACTTGGCTGTGGAATGGTTGACCCTAATGTGCTTGAAGAGTGCGGTATCGACTCCAAAATATATTCTGGTTATGCCTTTGGAATGGGTATAGAGAGAATTACAAATCTAAAATATCAGATAAAGGATTTAAGGCTCTTTTCGGAAAATGATGTTCGATTTTTACGACAATTTAGTTGATTTTATAAGATTATGTGGCATAAAATAAAAGACATATCAAAAGGATTTGTAAAACTATTTTATACACAAAAAAGCAGTTATACAAAAATCTTTTTGTTAGTAGGTGTTGTAAAAAAAATCATCTTGGTGATTGCTATCATTTTATATAAATAGAGATTTAATTGAATTACGGAATGAAGATAGGAGGTATAACATTCGACCAATATCCAGTGTTTTTGGCACCGATGGAAGATGTAACCAATTTGGCATTTAGACAGGAGTGCAAAGAGTTTGGTTGCGATTTGGTCTATACCGAGTTTGTGAGTGCCGATGCTCTTATACGCAATGTCAATCGCACGATGCAAAAACTAACGGTCTTGCCTGAAGAACGCCCTGTTGCCATACAAATATATGGGCGAGATACAGAGACTATGGTAGAGGCTGCAAAAATTGTAGAGGCTGCAAAACCAGATATTATAGATATAAATTTTGGTTGTCCAGTAAAGAAAATAGCAAGTAAAGGAGCCGGGGCAGGTATGTTGCGTGATGTTCCAAAGATGCTTGAAATCACATCTGCTGTGGTCAAAGCAGTAAATATGCCTGTTACCGTCAAAACTCGACTTGGGTGGGACGATGAATCAAAAATCATTACCTCTCTTGCATATCAGTTTCAAGAGTGTGGAATTAAAGCACTTGCCATACACGGACGAACAAGGGCTCAAATGTATACAGGAGAGGCTGATTGGCAATTGATTGGCGAAGTCAAAAATAACCCTCGCATCAATATCCCTATTATAGGCAACGGCGATGTAACTTCCCCTCAAATCGCCAAACAGAAGTTTGAACAATATGGCATAGATGCTATTATGGTAGGGCGTGGTACGATAGGCAATCCGTGGATTTTTGCCGAGATAAAAAACCATCTTTTAGGTACTAATAAATACTATATCCCAGATTTTAACGAAAAAAAAGATATACTCAAAGCACATATACTCAAATCAATAGAGTGGCTACAAGACGAACGAAAGGGGATTGTGCATTCTAGACGGCATATTGCCTCAACGCCAATATTTAAAGGGATACCAAACTTTAAGCCAACTCGTATATCGATGCTTCAAGCCAATAGTATAGATGAGTTGTTTGGTCTTATAGATAATGTGGTTGTGTAGTCCAACATATATTTTTTTTGTTCAAAAAAAAGTGTAATTTTGTAGCCAATTTTTAAATAATAACAAAAAAACTAATTCTTTATGCAAAAAACATTTAATTTTAAAATGGTAGTTGTTGTTTTGATTGCACTATTTACCATTACTTCTTGTGGAAAAGAAACCCCAGTTGTAGAACCACCGGTGCCAAACGACACTACGAAAGTATTAGAGACACTACAGGTTGATATGCTGAGGGCAACAACCCTATATATAGGCGATAACAAAGGAGAGTTTCCGGGAAAACATCTTTATAGATTTCAGTTTGCGACCAATGGTGCTGTTGCGATAGACGAAACGGTTGGTGTTAGTTACAAAAATCAAGGTGTGATGTATCAGTTTATGCTTTCATCAGATGCACCAGCAGACGCATTGAAGCCTGTTTTGAAGTTGGGGACATACAAAATTGATGATGCTATGCAACCAATGAGTATAGTCAAAGATATAAATTATACACAACTTCGTCCATTTACGACAACCTCTTTTGGCACAGCAAAAACTTTCAAGTCTGGCGAGATGACAGTGGAGGCAGATAAAATTACCTTTAAAGGGATAGATAATGCTGGTGATAGTATAAAAATAGCATATAGTGGGTCATATACGGCACAAAGTATCAAAGATACCACTACAAAAGCGTTTTTATATAATTATGAACATATGTTTGCTACCAATATCGAACTGTCTTACAGTGACACAGATGCCAATGACTCTATAAGATTTGATAATTATGGACCATATTTGAATCCCGAGACCTCAGATGTCCTATTGAATATGTTCAAAAAAACAGGTGAACATCAAACTCAATTGGAGTATATTTTGCCAAAAGATAGAACAGAAATGCTACCTGGCAATTATATGGTTTCAGGGGAAAAAGACAAAGTGCCTATGACAATGATGCAGTCTGTAGGAAACTGGTATTCAAAGCAAGATGGTCTATGGTATATACAGCCAACGGATATTGTGTTTTATAAAAAGGGCAACGAAAAAGAAGATAATGTAATTGCTTCATATTATCTTATGAGTGGCTCATCTGTTGTTACAGAAACAGGTTTGTCGTTTACAGGTATTTCATATTATGGAAGTTTTGTGAAAGTTACCTACAAAGGTGCTATGCTATTGCATAAACAGTATTGATTAGCACTTATTATTATAGATAACGGCTGCTGTTTTGGTTACAAATAGTAGTCGTTTTTTTATGTCTCTTGGTCGATGGTGCTAACCATGATAAGGTGATTGTCTGATAATCTTTTTAGGCACTCTTCAAAGAATAGTTGTTTGCAACTAACTACAAATAGACAACTCTCTGTTTGGCTCTGCTCGACTATTGTAAGGTCATAATCTTTTATCACTCGCATTACAAAACTTAAATTTTCGTACCCAAATAAAATTTTCAATTTATGTTCAATATCTATCTCTATTATTTGTGCGTTGATTATAGCATTGTTTGCTGCATTTTTATAGGCATTGATAAGTCCTGATGTCCCCAGTAATACTCCACCAAAATAACGAACTACAACTACCAAAATATTTGTTAGTTCATAGGAGTTTATTTGACCTAATATCGGTTTCCCTGCTGTACCCGATGGTTCACCATCGTCATTGGCACGAAATATTTCTCTCTCTTTGCCAATCATATAGGCGTAGCAGATGTGTCGAGCGTCAAAAAACTCTTTTCGCTTTTGTTTAACTATCGCCATAGCTTCATCAACAGATGATATTGGCATAGCAAAAGATATAAATTTACTGCCTTTGTCCTTAAAACTACCCTCGCTATTCTCTTTTATGGTCAAAAAACTATTCATATTATTTAGTATTTTATATTAAAAGTGATTTTTGTATGGTATTGATTGAAACTTTTTGGCAAAATTAATGTTTAATTCGTAATTATTACCATTAGTGCGAAGCAAAAGGTAAATTATTAATCATTTACTACAGCCTTGATTCTGATTTGGGTCATTGTTTTTGTGCTTTTTTGTAAAAAAATAGATTAATAATAGGTTATAGATGTAACTTTTTATGAATAATCGAGTCTTATTAATTAGAAACATAAATATTAATTATAAAAAATGGAAAAATTATGTCAGGAATTTTAGATTTATTAAAAGGAGGAGTAGGAGAGCAGTTAGTAGGCTCTTTAAGTAAAGGAGTAGGAGAGAGCCCAGAAAAAGTGAGTTCAGTACTTACC
>PDWI01006656.1_pt1 | contig 14416 bp, 10 predicted proteins | sample 1430891 | NCBI WGS metagenome assembly PDWI01 (sample SAMN01162508, study PRJNA174530) | Oral metagenome, whole genome shotgun sequencing project. | biome: Marine environment; feature: Marine mammal; material: Swab sample of the gingival sulcus; isolation source: swab sample of gingival sulcus...
TCACCTTGAGTATCTGACAAGGCAATAGGCGATTGAATTTTACATTCTCCTAATGAGGATATTTCAAAATTAGGTTTTCCCATAGCAACCTCCAAGAGCTATAATTTTAAACAAAATACTCCATTTGAATAAGTGCTAATAAAATTGTCGTTTAATTAACAAAAGACTTTCAGTTGTAAGCAAATCCCCGACTTCAATACCGAGGCGCTTAAACATACCTTGCGGAACTTCCAAGGCGTATCTGCATGAGTGTATGCTAGAAACCGTTTCAAGACTGTATGGTTTCATATCATAAATCTCACGTATTTTACCTGAACTGTCAATATATGCAATAGAAAGTGGATGCGGAGTATTTTTCATCCAAAAGTGCATTTTCCTGTCTTTTTTATACAAAAAAATCATCCCTGTACCCTCAGGAATAACTTGTCTTTCCATAAAGCCTCGTTGCTGTTCTTCTGAACTAATTGCAAGCTCTACAGTGATTTTTTTAATTTTGTCGGAACTAAGTTCTTCTTCACCGGTAGACTCTTTTTTTTCAGAACTTTCATCCTTAGAATTCTCATCAGCAGTTTTTTCATCTGTAGAATCTTTTTTAGAATCATTAGCAGAAACGTCAGCTTTAACAATAAAAATGTCAATCTTTTTATTTTCACTTTTCGCTGAACACGAGATAATAACAGAAAAGAATAAAAGAATACAAAACAGCTTTCTTAAAAGCTTAGAACTCATTTATAAAATCCTCTCTCAAAATATCACTATAAGCTTTCTCATCCTTGTATTTTTCCAAAATGGAATTAAAAGTTGTTACATCAATATATTTAATAATAAGAGGCCTTTCCAAAAACATAGAAACAGATTCGCCCACCCAAACCGATTTTTTTGGATCAAGCGTTTTAGGCCCACCATATTTTGAGCTCAAAGTGCTGTAAATAGTATAATAATCAATTTTATCAGTGTCCATTTGTATAATTATGACATACAGTTTATTTTCGTAAAATTGAAACCAAGCTCGTTTTATAAAGTATGACCCCGTAGTTGCAATTAAAGTGCGATTTTCGCCCGCTAACAGCGAAATATCCCGCTCTCCTCTATATCCAAAAACAGAATCTTTCTTTAAAGCATCTTTAACCGCTTCAAAATCCATTCCTAAACTTATATCTCTATACCCTGTTGGTAATTCTGAATAAGTTTCCTCTTCTGAAGTCTTATCGTTGTCTGACTTAGCTTTATTGGATTTATCTTTATCTGATTCAGCAGAGACTTTTTCAACCTGTGTAGCCTTTTGCTTTTCAGATTTAGAAAGCTTATCTTCCTCTGAACTCAAAGGTTGAATAAAAAGAAAACTTATAAGACAAATACAAAAAAGGCATTTCTTCATAAAATTCTACCAGTATGCATTATTTTTTGCTCTAGCATTCATTCTGGACTTTTCAATTTCTTGCATCTTTTTGAAGTATGCTGCCTGCTTCGAAAGTTCCAATTCATCTGTTACACTTAGCTTTGTACCGTCACAACGAACGATAGGTTCTTTTAAGAAGTCTGTTACAGCTTCAGAAACCTGCTCTTTTGGAACTCCACACATATTTGCAAGCTCAACCGGTCCAAAATTAAATGAATGTGGTCTTCCCTTTGTAGGTGTAATTCTGGCTTTTTCAAGCTGAATCGCAAGCATATCATACATCTTTTCTACTGTGTCGGTAATAAGTGTGTTAGCAAGTTGCTTATACATAGCCCATATTCTTTCAGCAAGTGTTGTGGTAAGTCGTGCAATAAGCTGGGGCTGAGTAGAAACCATTTGATTGAAGTTTTTACGGTTTACAGCCAAGAGCTGACAACCTTCTGCATCAACAATAGCACTTGCAGAACGAGGTTTATTCTCTAACAAAGCCATTTCACCGAACATATCTCCCTCTTTCAAGACAGCCAGAAGAACTTCACTGTTATCGAGTATCTTAGTTATTTTAACATGACCTTTTTGAATGATATAAAGCTCAGTACCGGACTGACACTCACAGAAAATCATAGATTCTTTATCATAAATCCTATTCATTTGGTCAGTTTTAGGCTCCAAAACTTCCATAGGAATCTTTACACCCATAGATTTTATCGACATAAATCTCTTTTGAGCTGCCGCGGCATACTCGCCCTGCGGAGCAGCCTTTAAGTAGTGATAATAAGCATACAAAGCCAACTCAAATTTGGACATGCGAAGATAATATTCGCCAATATTAAAGAGATGCGATACATCTTCCGTAGCATTTTTTTTCAAAGTAATACGAGTCAAGGCTTCGTCTAAATATCTCATTCTTTTAGAAAAAGAATAAATAATCTTCATAGCAACAGGCGTATTTTTCTCAATTAACTGAGGAAACTGGCTGTACGGCACAGAAATAAGAACACAATCAGTTATAGCAACAGCTGTTTCAATCTGATTATGCCCTGACATACAAGAGACAACACCCAAGAAGTCACCGGGTCCATAAACATTTCCGCCCTCTTCTGCAACGACTTCTTTTTCTTTAACAACCTGGACTTTACCGTTTTGTATAATATAAAAGTGGTCAGAGTCGGATTTACCCTCAATTATTATGTATGAGCCTTTTTTAAAGTTTAAAAATGAAAGTTGTAACAAAATACCCCCCTTCCATTCTTACATTATATTTTGAAAAGTTCAAAATGTCAAGGTGAAATGACAAATTTTAGAATTTATTTTTAATGTAGCAAGACAAAACCCCATTTGTTAAAATCTTAAAACTTCCCTAAAAATTATCAAATCACAAAAAAAATATGAAAAATGTACTTATTTTTACAAAAATTTGGCCACGGATTTTTTTAGAGTATATAAGTATATTGAAAAGGGATGTAAGGTTCTTTTCTAAATTTATTTTAAATAAGGAAATAATTATGAAAAAAAGAAAAAAATTCGATGATTTGACCATCGCTGACGACTTTATGTTTTGTAAAGTTATGCAGAATGAAGAACTTTGTAAGACATTTTTAGAGCTTATTTTATCTGACGAAATCGGTAAAATAAAAGAACTGTCAACTCAAAAAGCTATTATCAATAATTCTGAATCTAAGTCGGTGCGTTTAGACATTCTTGTCACTGATGAAACCGGTAAATTATTCAATATAGAAATGCAAGTTGTTAATCAACATAATCTGCCTAAAAGAATGCGTTATTATCAATCAGCAATTGATGTTGCAGGTTTAGATAAAGGGGCTTTCTACGAAGACCTAAATGATACTTACATAATATTTGTTTGCATGTTTGACTATTTCAAAAAGGGAGAAACTGTCTACCAATTTGAAAACATTTGCACCAAAGATGCCAATTTGTACTTGCAAGATGGAGTAAAAAAGATTATACTGAATGTAGATACCGTTGAAAGCACCAAAGATAAAGATTTAAAAGCTTTTTTGAAATACATGAAAACCGGTGTAAGCACCAGTGAATTTACATGGAGGTTAAACAATATGGTAGAAACAATAAAAGATAAGGTTACAGCCCGAACAGAATATAACTTTGTACCGGGATACATAATGGATGCAAAATATGAAGTCAGAGAAGAAGAAAGAAAACGAGCAAACAAAAAAATTGCAAAAATAGAAGCCAATGCAAAACAAGAAATCGATAAAGCAAGTAAAAAGGCTTATGAAGCCAAAGCTGAAACGGCAAGAGTAAAAGAAGAAAATTCTAGACTTAAAGCAGAGTTAGAAAAGTTGAAAAATAACTCGTAATTACTAAACCCCTGCCATGCTTACTATCGCAACTATCGTGCCTACAAGTCCCTCGCCACCGAGCAAACCGGCGCTGATTACTTGACCGTTTAGTTCCGGTTCAGGACTTTTTGAGAATTTTTTTACCAAAAAGGAAATAAAACCACCAAGGAAAATCGCTGATGACATCCCTAAGGGAAGTAGCATTCCGATTCCAATAATCATTGAAGGAATGCCTTTCAGATAGAATATACAACCTATAATTCCCGCAATTACAAAAACAGGAATGGAGCCTATTCCGTTTATCATTGCAGCTACGGTATGAGCTTGGGCTGCGCTTAGCCCGCTGTTTCCGCCAACGCCATGATAGCTGGCGATAATTGCAAACAAGGCTATAACGGCAACAAAACTGCCTACTATGGCGCCAACTAGCTGAACAATGGTTTGAGCCAGTGGGTCTGTGTCTAGTAAAAAGCCCATTTTGTAGTCATTTAGCATATCGCCGGCAAAACCACAAGAAACAGCTGTTATGGCAACTATGAAAAAAGCAGAAACAGGTTCTACCTTTACAAAAAGCCTGATTGCAAGTAAGACTAAAATGCCAAATATTTCCATCGGATTAATTCCTGTCTGTCCGGTTATTTTTGCACTCATTGCAGAGGCGAATGCCAAGCCCAGCAATAATAAGGCAGAAGCCAAGGAAGGAACTCCGGCTAAACTTGAAAACAAAAATACTAAGCAGGCTACTATCAAAAACACAAAATATTTAGCTTTGCTATTTTTAAAAAGAACCTTATTTTCAGATTTTTCAGTTTTTATTGAATTCACATTAGTCAGTTTATCATTAGTCTCAGCACTTGAAATTTCGCAATCTTCGCTATATTTATTCTTTTCCTTTTTTATGGAAGAAAAGCGACTTTGAACAAGCTGAACCAAGATGCCAACTCCGGCTCCAAGCATTAAGCCTATAGCAGAAGTAAGCGAGAAAGTTGCCGCGACTTCAACAGAGCTAAAAGAGCCTAGCGAGACAGCCCAAGAGCGAAGTAAAAAGTGCGAAAAAACAGCACCGCCAATCCACCAAACACATGGAACAAAGCCGATTATATAGCCAATTCCAACAGCCATAGGAGAAAATGCAAATGCAATGGGAAAGCTTTTTATGCCGGTACTCAAACCTTGAGGGATAATATTTTTTTCCGAAATTTTTATTGAATCTCTAAGTAAGGTAAATAAGCCACTAACGCCCATCGCAGAGAAAAGTAAAATTGATTTTTTACCGCCCTTGTCGCCGGCCTTTAGGGTTTCACTTGCAGCCACCCCAATCGGAAATGCTAACTTATCTTTTTCGATAAATTTCTTTCGCATCACAAAACACAAAAGCGTTCCTGCTATCGTACCGGCAAGACTCACAAATAGAATAGGAAAGAATTTCGGCATCATCCATTCAGCGAAAGTCTGTGTTGCTCGATCAAAAGGTTCAAAAATACCGGCTATCCACAAGCCCGGCAAGGTAAAAGCAAGCCCGCCTGCAACCATAGCTCCGGCAGACATTCCAGTTTGTGCAATATTTACTTCTTGAATACTACCCTTTCCAAGTAGCTTAATAACAGCCATAGATAAAATGGCTACAAATACAGTAGGCCAAGGTAATGCGCTCATTCTTAGAGCAACATACATTGAACTGGATGTAATCAAAACCGAGCCAAAAACTGCCAATAGCAAGGCCCGAACTGACAATTGTTTAGAATACATAAAAATCCTTAAAATGTAGATGATGGAAAAATACCAACAATTATATTAACTAAATCTAGAATAGGCAAAGAAAGCCGAATCTTAAATCCCTGCATTATACTTTAAACCTTAAACCTATTAACTGCTGATGATAAACTGTCTATGCTGTTCTTATTTTTTTCAGTCAAATCTTTTACCGCTTGTACAGCTGTATTAATCTGTGAGGCATTTGTAGCCATTCTATTCATACTTGAAGTTATAATACTTGCCAGCTCATCAAGTTTACGCATTTCCTTTGTAACTTGCTCTCCACCTTTCAACATTTCTGTGGAGCCTTCTTTTACTTCACTTGTTACAGTATTAATATCATTCATTGCCAATAGAACCTCTTTACTTCCCTTTTCTTGTTCTCTCATGGCAATCATAACTTGTGAACTAAGATTTTTTACTTCGTTGGCAACTTTAAAAATAGTTTCAAATTTTTCTTCAACATCTTTTGATTCATGTGCGAGAACTTCAATTTCACCACTAAAGTTTTTTAAAGTTGTAGTAATGGACTTACCGTGAGTACTGGATTCTTCTGCAAGCTTTCTGATTTCATCAGCAACAACGGCAAAGCCCTTACCTGCATCACCGGCATGAGCAGCTTCTATCGCAGCATTCATTGCAAGCAAATTAGTTTGACTTGCTATATTCTGTATTATGTTTGATGCTTCTAAAAGTGTACCGGATTCTTCCGCAATCTTTTGTGTAATAGTATTACTGCTATTTATAGTTTCTTTTCCTTCATCAGTTGCTATAGCCAGTTTGTTTATTGAGTCATCAGTTTTACTAAGAGTCTGTGTTATAGAATCTATATTTGCTACCATTTCTTCTATAGATGAAGATGATTTTAGAACACTGTCAACCTGTTTTTCTATACTTCCATTTAGTTGTTCTATAGTTTTGGTAATTTCTTCCATTGTTGACGCGGTTCCCGTAACGCCTGCATTTTGCTTTTGAACATCTTGCTTTACACCATCAATATTTAAGCTAATTTGTTTTATTGAGTCAGCGGTTTCCAACATATTACTTGAAAGACTTTCACCAATTCTATTCATTTTATTGCTATCTTCCATAACTATTTCTATAGAATTTCTGATCTTTTCAATTGTTTGATTAAAATAATGAGACATATCGGCGATTTCTTTACTGCCTCTAACTTCAAGTCTTGTGGCTAAATTACCATCACCTTCCGAAATACTTTTTAAGGCTGAAACAGTTTCAGTAATTGGATGCACAATTTTATATGTTACAATAAAAATTGTAAACATAGCTATAATAAGAATACCAACACCTATTCCTCCCAACAATTTTCTTAAAGAAGAAATTGAACCGAGGAACTCTTCAGCAGGAGCGTATATAAGTACGACCCATCCGGTATTCTTCATTTTAGAATAAGCAGAGATTCTTCTTTTCCCGTCGTATGTGTAATAACCTGCACCCGGACTTTTGCTATCAACGGCCTCTTTAAAGAAGTTCCCTAAATCAGTTAACTTTTTATTTTTTTGAGATTCCTCAATAACATTAAAGTTAGAAGTTATCAAAGAACGATCTTCATCTGCGATAGAAGTTCCATCTACATCCAAAATACAACAGGCTCCTGTCTCAGCAATTTTTAAATCTTTTATATTGTCAGCCAGCCAAAACCCGTCAAGATCACCTATCAAAACTCCTGTGATTTTTCTTTCTACGTTGTAAATAGGGACCGCTATTGTCATCGCTAAGGAAGCATCGGCACGAGATACTTCCGGCGCAGAAACAAAAACCTGACCGGACATTGCCTGCTGATACCACTGCCTGTCGGAAATAATATCTGTTCTACCTTCAGAGTCATATATTCTCCCCTCTGTATTGCAGACACCAAAAACTTTTATATATTTATTGAGTTTCCTTTGACTATCAAGAGACTTTACCTTCTGAATATAATTTAAAGAATCATCCTGTAAAGAAGAACTTCGAGCTATGCCTTCTATAAACTGAACTAAATTTACAAGTCGTTGTTCTATAATTTCTGTTTCGGATACGACCTTGTCCAGAAGGTGATTTTCAGATTTTTCTATGACAACATTTTTAACGATACGTATCGACGCGTAGCTCATTATAAAAAGGGATATAGTTATCAACAAGCCGAATAAAACTGTAAGTTCCAAGCGTAGAGAAGTGCGAGATTTAGATTTAGTTTCAGTATTAGGTTTCATAGTGCTCATTATAATTTGCTTAGCAAGATGTGTCTAGGGGGGAGTAAGTCTTTCGTTGCAAAATATCGCTAAAATTAATATAAGGCTTTATAGATTTATATCTTCTCTTAAGTATGGACTTTTTTATTAGAAGTCATTATACTAATAAATGTGTCAGAATTTAGAGAAAAAACAGAAACTATGAAAAATAAGAAAACAAAACGAGAAGAACTTCATAACTTTGCCTTGAAAGCACCTAAGGCCAGTGGTGTTTATCTTTGGAAAGATAAAAAAGAAACTGTTATCTATGTGGGTAAGGCGAAGTCTTTGAAAAATCGTCTTAGCTCTTATTTCTCTTCTCAGAATGACATAAAAACTCGCATCTTAATTTCAAATGCTGATTCGATAGAGTATATTCAAACCGAAAATGAATATGAAGCTTTACTCCTTGAAAATAACTTAATAAAAAAATACAAACCAAAGTATAACATTAACTTAAAAGACGGAAAAACTTATCCTGTTTTAAAACTGACGAATGAAAAATACCCGCGCATTTACAGAACTCGAAACATAAAAAATGACGGAGCGAAATACTTTGGGCCTTTTCCGAATGTTTCCGCTGTTGATTCTTTTTTGACTTTGGTAAAGCAGAATTACAAGTTACGAGAATGCAAGATTTTAAGAAAGAGAAACTCTCCTTGCCTTTATTTTCACATTGGAAAGTGTGATGCTCCATGTTGCAAGAAAATTGATGATGATAAATATAATCAAGATGTAGATGAAATTTCTCTCTTGCTTGACGGAGACTTTGAAGACTCATTGGAAAGTTTAAAAACAAAAATGAAAGAGGCTGCTGCAAAGCAAGAATTTGAAAAAGCTGCTCGCTTGCGCGATGGTATAAGTGCCGTTTATAATTTACGTGGACAGAATATCGTGCAAGACTTTGATCCTGAAAGTCGCGATTATATTGCGTGGGCTTTTGAAGGGGCAATGGTTAGTTTTGCTGTTTTGAGAATGCGTAACGGAAAACTGATTGGCAGAGATTTGTATCGCTCACAAAGTTTAAAAGATGAAAAAGAAATTTTATCCGAATTTTTATCGGCTTATTATACTGATGCCTGCGATGTTCCTCCGAGAATTTTTATTCCCTTTTCGGCAGGAAATGAACTTGCAGAAAAGTGGCTTAGTACTGAACTTGGCGCAAAAACTGAAATCAGTATAATTCCTCTCCACGAGAATGTAGATGATACAGGCTTTGATGTAACAGACGCAATGGCAGAGTTAGAAAATACAGAGCTTGAAAATTCAGAACTAGAAAATGCTGAAATCGCTGCCGAGTCAAAAGCAAAATATTCTGCAGAATTTTCTGTAAGTAAATCAAGCTTAAATATCAGCAAGAAAGAATATGCCCATCACAAGGCAGCTCTTAAAATGGCTCGCTTTAATGCAAAGGAAGATGCTCTTCGCCGATTAAAAGAGCAAGGAGACTTTGTTGCTGTTGAAGATTTACAGAAACGCTTGAACTTACCGGTTCTACCTCAGCGAATAGAAGGTTACGATATTGCTCATCTGGGCGGAACCTATACGGTTGCCTCATTGATTTCTTTTAAAGACGGTAATCCCGACAAAAAGAATTACAGAATTTTTAAACTTAAAACGACCGAAGGACATATTGACGACTATAGTTCTATGAAAGAAGTTATAGCTCGCCGTTACACTCGCCTTTTAAACGAGGGAGCAGACCTACCCGACTTAATTATGGTTGACGGTGGAAAGGGTCAGGTGAATGCTGCGTATTCAGTTTTATCAGCATTGGATTTGGATATTCCTGTTGTCGGACTTGCAAAACGAAACGAAGAAGTCTTTTTTCCGCATAAGTCAGAACCGGTAATTATGCCCCGCAGAAGTGATGCATTAAGACTATTACAACGCGTACGTGATGAAACTCACAGATTTGCAAACACACGAAACAGCAAATTCCGAAGGAAGGGAAAACTAAAAACTGAATTTGAAAACTTACCAAACATTGGAAAAAAGCGTGCAGAACTTTTACTTAATCAATTTGGCACCATTGAAGAATTAAAAAAATCGGAAGTAAAAATAATAGCCTCTGTTGCGAAAATTTCTGAATCACAAGCAGAGGCTATTTTAGAAACTTTAAAATAATTGAGGAAATTGCAAAAGTCAGAAGACTACTTGCAAGTGACTCAATTATTAGAGTTTCTTCTTTTTAACTTCTATTTTTACATTCTTTGGACTGGCATCAATTCTCTTTAATCTTCCGGGAATAACTGCCTGTACAGGCAAATTGTAGGAACCTTCCTTAGTGATATTTGCACAGTTAACTCTAAGCACATTTGCAGGTGGTGTCCAATTCTTCAATGCAGATTTTGCACCTTGGACTAAAACTCTACCTTCAGGAATTTCAGAAGTAATTTCTAATTCAGGACTTAAATTATCAAATAAAATATTAAGAGCCGTATATTCTTTCATTTCAACTTCTTCTCGAATTTTTATTGAATAATTTATTTGTGAAGACCCGATAATTGTTACCATGGTATTTGGATTGAATATATCAACCGAACCTGAAAAACTTGATCTTCTGTTGTCTAGTGAAATGGGATTTGTAAAGAATTCTTCAACTTCTTCAACTTCAGAATAAGGACCTGTTATTTCTACAGTTTCAGGATCTGTTTCCGATAGATATATTTCATAATTATCTAATGGAGTTCCTCTCAGAGATAATTTTATCGGCACTTGTTTTGATAATGTTTTTTCAAGTTTTATTTTTAGTTCTTTAGGTATAACTCTCACTTCAATTGAATTTGTATCTCGAGGGATGCCTTTTATTTTTGGTTTTATAGGAATATTATGCAAACCTTCTTTTTTTATATCAGAAATATCAATTGAAGCAATGATGTCATCATCTTTTATTGGAGCTAAGTCGGTCTTATTACCCCATACGGAGACTTTGATAATTCTGGGAATGCTTGATGCAGGAACCAGTTCCCCAGTATTTTCAATAACTAGCGGTACCGAAAAATATTTTTTCTCCAGCAGACTGCTCTTATAAAACTGCATTAAAATAATCGCAATAGCAAAGCTTATAATTTTTGCGGGCCAATTTTCTATTGCTCGGTTTAATATTTTTTTAATTTTCATCGTTAGCCCCCTTTTCTGAATCAGCAAACTTGGACTCTCCATAGTGTAGCTTTGCATCCAACAATTTCGCTAATTGTTTAGCAACTTCTTTTGAACTTAAATCATAATAAAGCTTAGAATCATAGGCCAAGCTCAATGCGCCACTTTCTTCAGAAACAATTAAAACAACAGCATCAGATTCTTCTGTCATACCTAAGGCGGCTCTGTGTCTAGTACCAAAACTTTTTTTGATATCGTATTGCTCTGATAAAGGTAAAAAGCACCCCGCAGAAACTATCATCCCATTTTGAGCAACTACAGCACCATCATGCAAGGGAGTATCATGACCGAAAATAGTTACCAGTAAGCTGGCGCTAAGACTTGCATTAAGCATTGTACCTGTATCTACAATATCTTTCAGATTATTTTTTCGCGTAAAGACAACCAACATACCTCTTCTTTTTTCTGCAAGAATTTCTGCAGCTGTTACTACAGAATCAATATGACTGTGTCTGGACAGTGTTCCGGTTCTTAACCAATTAGTCTGCCCTATTTTCAAAAACATTTTTCTTAATTCAGGCTGGAATACAATTGCTACACCAATAACAAGACCGGGAGCCAGTGCATTTAAGAGCCACAATAGCGTATTCAATTTAAAAATTATGGCTACTGCATAAATCAGCAAAATTGATAAAGCCCCTTTTATTAACTGAATGGCTTGGGTTTTTAGCAGTATTTTATACGACTTGTAAATTAAAAATGAAAGTACAAGCAAATCTAATACCGGCCTTAGATAATAAGAATAAAACGATATTATATTTCTAATTATTTCCATAGATTAAATATTCTCCATAATTTTAAAACTTTCTATTTACATTTTCGGCAATTTTACTTTTTACCGAAATCTTTTTTAATTCTTGTTCAATATGTTCAGATGAAAGACCTGCAGCTGCAAAAAGTTCAGCTCTAGTACCATGAGGAAAAAACATATCATCAAATGCCAAAATTTTTGTTTTTGCTTGTTGTTCTTTTATTATAAGTGAATTTAAATATTCTGCAATTCCGCCAATTCGAACACCTTCTTCAATTAAAATAATATTTTCGTAATTTTCCGTAATGCTTAAGAAATAAGCTGTATCAATTGGTTTTACAAAACGCAAATTATATATATCACTAAAGATTTCCTGATGAGCCAGTGCATTGCAAGCTTCTTTTACTTCATCGTACATGCCACCCGTACAAACAATAAGTGAGTTGCTCTTTTCAGAATTACGAATTAAAACACCCCGCCCTGTTTTTATTTCACTTGAGAATTCTTTTTCCTCTCTTGGACAGGCGGTTTTCGGATAACGAATTGTTATTGGTGTATCCTGTTTAAAAGCCCAATCAAGCATAAGCTCCATTTCTTTTTCTGATGCAGGACATATTATGCTCATATTTGGAATTGGTCGCAAGAGAGAAATGTCAAATAAGCCCTGATGAGTTTCACCATCTCCGGGAACAGCGCCGGCTCTGTCAAGTGCAAAAATTACCGGTAGGTTTTGCAAGCAAACATCGTGTATAACTTGGTCGATGGCACGTTGAATAAAGGTGCTGTAAATTGCTACAATGGGGCGCATTCCAACGCTTGCAAGGCCTGCTGCAAAAGTTACTGCATGCTCTTCGGCAATTCCTACATCATAAAACCTATCTTTGAATTGATTATGAAACAAGCTTAATCCTGTGCCTGTTTCCATTGCCGCAGTGATTGCTGTAATTTTTTCGTTTTTATCAGCTTGTTCTACTAAAGAGTGTGCAAATGCTTGTGTGAAAGTTGTAGCAGAATTCTTTTCTATTTTTCCGTCTGCAATATTGAAAGGTCCGACACCATGGAATGCTGCAGGATTAAGTTCAGCCATCGGATAGCCCAAACCTTTTTTTGTTTCTACCAGCATCACAACAGGACCTTTAAGTTTTTTTACATTCTTTAAAACTTTTTCAAGCTCGCGAATATTATGTCCTCTTAGCGGGCCAACATATTCAAAGCCTAAGTCAACAAAAATATTGTTTTTATAGAATAGACCCTTCATACCTCGCTTTAAGCGCCAGATAAAGGCATTAATTTTTGGTCCGATGAAAGGGATGGCTCCAACACTTGTATCAAATAAGTACTTAAAGCGTTGATAGCCTGCATGCATTGTTAAGCGACTAAGATATTCCGATAAGGCTCCTGTGTTTTTGCCAATTGACATCTTATTATCATTGAGAATGACGATTAAGTCTTTTTTGAGTTCGCCTGCATTGCATAGAGCCTCAAAAGCCATACCGCCTGTTAAAGCACCATCGCCTATTACGGCTATAACCTTCCCGTCATCGCCTTTTAGGCGTTTCGCTTCAAGTATTCCCAAAGCTGCTGATATTGAAGTTGAAGCATGACCGGTGTTGAACGCATCATGTTCACTTTCTTCTCTTTTTGGAAAGCCTGAAAGTCCGTCCAACTTTCTTATAGTGTGAAATTTTTCGTAGCGACCTGTAATTAACTTGTGAGTGTAAGCTTGATGCCCTACATCCCATACGATAGAATCTTTAGGGCTGTCAAAAACTCTGTGAAGAGCGAGAGTAAGTTCAATAACACCGAGGTTACTTGCCAAGTGCCCGCCATTTTTTCCAACAACTTTTAGAATTTTTTCACGAATTTCATTTACAAGCTGTTTTAGCTCTTTTTTTGAGAGCTTTTTAACATCATTTGGGCAAGTAATATTTTCAAGTAATTTTTCCATGTTTTGGTGTTCTTTCATATTTGCATATAAAAAAAGGGGCGAAAAAGCCCCCTTTCCATCCAACGACCGCCACTATAACAACAGCAGCGCACAATTTAAGAATCGTTTTAATTATTTCTTGTTCTTGTGTCTATTCTTTCTAAGCTTCTTTTTTCGCTTATGTGTAGACATCTTCTTTCGCTTTCGTTTTTTTCCGCAAGGCATTATAGCTACTCCTTATAAATAAGATAAATGTTTAAAAAAAGAATAAAATAAAAGCCGATTTTTGTCAATAGCATAGAGGAAAAAGATTGAATATTTAGCCGATAATTATTAAATTTTTTTGGGGGCACCACATGTAATATTTATACATTTTCGGAATTGAATTCCGAAAATGTATAAATATTATAGGCATAAATTAGATATTTGTCAAGTGTTTATTTCTTTTCTAATCTGCTGATGTATTCTATCAGTTCGCTTGCAGTTAGGCTGTAGCTGCTTTTAGCCTGTCTTCCTGCTAGGCTGTGAGCCAAGCTTGCTGTTATTGCTGAGTCGAGCGGGCTGTAACCTTGTGCGAGTAATGCAACAATCAAGCCACTTAGCACATCGCCTGAGCCTGCCTTTGAGAGAGCTGATGTTCCCAAGTTGTTGATATAGACTTCTTCGCCCTTGGCAATCAGTGTGTTTGCGCCTTTTAAAAGCAAAACTAGATTCGGATATTTTTTGCAGAATTCGCGTAGCAATTCAAAGCGGTTTTTCTGTATTTCAGAAACACTGTATTCGCCGATTTCGCAGATTTTCAAAAGCGAGGAAAACTCCTTTGGGTGAGGTGTTAAAACTGAACTTTTCAGCTTTGGGAGAATTTCT
>PDWI01006657.1_pt1 | contig 14415 bp, 14 predicted proteins | sample 1430891 | NCBI WGS metagenome assembly PDWI01 (sample SAMN01162508, study PRJNA174530) | Oral metagenome, whole genome shotgun sequencing project. | biome: Marine environment; feature: Marine mammal; material: Swab sample of the gingival sulcus; isolation source: swab sample of gingival sulcus...
TGCCCCATAAATATAATCTTTTATAGCATCAGTTAATTCAAACTGTTTTCCTACAATTCCTATATTCATAATTTATCCTTTCAAAGCCCTAAGGCTAATTTAATAAAGGCTTAAAGTATAACACAATAAAGTAAATTTTTTGACTTATTATTGAGTTTTCAAATTAAAAAGTAAAAAAATTATCCTAATTTAGCAAAAAATAACATAAAAAACATTACAATAATAGTTTTAAAAAATCATAACAAGGAATATACAATGAAAATTTTTCTAAATACAATACTTTTGGTACTTACCATTTTTCTATTTCAAGGTTGTGCTCAAAAAAAGGCTAAATTATACAATAAACCTGCTCTTTTTTGGTATAAACAGATTGTTAAAGACATCAAACAGTTAGATTTAGAAGCTGCTGATGAGCATTTTACTTCTATGTCAAGTGAACATGTAGCTTCTCCACTTCTTGAGCCTACAATGCTAATCTTAGCTCAAGCACACATGGAAGATGAAGAGTATCTGCTAGCAAACTTCTATCTTGATACCTATATGCAAAGATATGGTACTTATGCAAAAAATGAGTATGCAAAATATATGAAAATAAGAGCAAACTTTTTATCTTTTACATACCCAAATAGAAATCAGGCATTACTTTTAAAAACAATAGAAGAGACAAAAGAGTACATAAAAGATTATCCAAATAGCAAATACACTCCTTTGGTACAAAGTATTTTAGTAAAGCTTGAGTTAGGCAATTATTACCTAAACAAGAAGATAAAAAAACTCTATCGAAGAACAGATAGACCAAAATCAGTTGAAGTTTATGAAAAAATATTAGAAAATTCTCCTTTAAGAGATGCTCAAATGATAGACCCAAGAAAACCTTGGTATAGAAAAATTTTTGATTAATAAGGAAAAATAAATTGAAATTAGATAATTATGAACAATTCCCAAGCGAGTTAGCAGTTATTGTAGAAGAGGACAATTTTTTATACCCTTTTATGATAACTCCTCTTTACATAAGCGATAAAAGATTTATCACTTCAGTTGACAATGCACTAGAAAACAACTCGCTCATTTTAGTAGTAACTCAAAAACCAAACAATAGTGAAGATTTTTTTAACGCTGGTGTTATTGGCTCTGTGATGAGAAAAGTACCACTTCCAGATGGGAGGATTAAAATACTTTTTCAAGGTATGGCTAAGGGTAAGATTTTATCACAAATCGACTCAAAAGATGAGATTTTAGCAAATGTGGATACAATTCACACAAATTTACTTGACTTTGAACACAACAAAGCATTGCTAAATATCTTAATAGAACAAGTAAAAATATATTCACAATCAAACTCGCAATTTTCACAAGATTTGCTAAAAACCATAGAAAACAACCAAGATTTAAACCGAATTTGCGACTTAGTTGCTAGCACTTGCAATCTTGAGTTAGAAAATGCGTATGAGCTTTTTATTCAAACTGACATCGAGCAAAGAGTTATGCTTTTAGTTGAGCTTTTATCAAAACAGACTCAGTTAAACAAACTTCAAAAACAACTCAAATCAAAAGTACACTCAAGAATAGAAAAAGTAAATAAAGAGTATTTTTTAAAAGAGCAATTAAAACAGATCCAGCACGAGCTTGGAACCGATACTCAAAGAGATGAAGAGATAGAAGAGTACAGAAAAAAACTAGATGTTAAAAAACCATTTTTAAATGAAGACGCTTACAAAGAGATAAAAAAACAAATCGACAAACTATCTCGTATGCACCCAGACTCTTCAGATGCAAGTATGATACAAAGCTATCTTGATTGGGTTATTGAGATACCATTTGAAAATATTTCAAAGAAAAATCTCGATATTTTAGAGGTAAGCAAACAGCTAAATGAAGACCATTACGCACTTAAAAAACCAAAAGATAGGATTGAAGAGTATTTTGCAGTTAAAGAACTTTTGGAAAAAAGAGGACTTAATAAAGAACAAAACAAAGGGGCAATTCTTTGTTTCATAGGACCTCCAGGTGTTGGAAAAACTTCTCTAGCAAACTCCATAGCAAAAGCTTTAAAAAGAGAGCTTATAAGAATAGCACTTGGAGGCTTAGAAGATGTAAATGAACTAAGAGGTCATAGAAGAACCTACATAGGAGCAATGCCGGGGCGAATAGTGCAAGGTTTAATCGAAGCAAAGCAGATGAACCCAGTTGTGGTTTTAGATGAAATCGACAAAGTATCACGCTCTTTTAGAGGCGACCCGACTGCGGTTTTACTTGAGATTTTAGACCCAGAACAAAACAATAAATTTAGAGATTATTATCTAAATTTTAACATCGATTTAAGTAGTGTAATATTTGTAGCCACTGCAAACGATATGGGTTCTATCCCAGCACCACTAAGAGATAGAATGGAGTTTATAACTCTTAGCTCATACACACCACAAGAGAAGTATCACATCGCTAAAAAATACCTTATCCCGCAAGAGCTAAAAAAGCATGGTCTTAAAACGATGGAAGTAAGCATTTCAAAGCCAACTTTAAATCTAATCATCGAAAACTATACCCGTGAGAGCGGAGTCAGAAACCTAAGGCGAAAGATAGCCGAGATTTTAAGAAAAGTTGCTAAAACTTTACTGATAAATCCAGACGAGCAAAAAATCACAATAAACAATAAAAACTTAAAAGAGTTTTTAGAAAAACAGGTTTTTGAGATAGAACAAGCCGATAAACAAGACTCAATAGGTCAGGTAAATGGACTTGCTTGGACAAGCGTGGGTGGCGATGTGCTTAAAATTGAGGCCATAAAACTTCAAGGAAAAGGCGATCTTAGCCTTACAGGTTCATTAGGTGATGTTATGAAAGAGAGTGCAACTATTGCACTAAGTGTGGTAAAAGTTTTAATCGACAATAATGACCTTAAAATTAAAAAATTAAAAAAAGATGAAGCACCTAGTGATTTTTATAAAAGATACAATCTTCACATACATGTCCCAGAAGGCGCTACCCCAAAAGATGGGCCAAGTGCAGGCATTACAATGGCAACAGCAATCGCATCTATTTTTAGCGAAAAAAAAGTCAAAAGCGATGTCGCAATGACAGGAGAGATTACTTTAAGTGGAAAAGTTCTGCCAATAGGAGGATTAAAAGAAAAATTAATCGCAGCCCACAAAGCCAAGATAAAAACCGCTTTAATCCCACAAAAAAACTACGATAGAGACTTAGATGACATTCCAGAAGAGGTAAAAAAAGATATGCAAATCCTTGCAGTAAACCACATAAAAGAGGTTTTAAAACACTCTCTTGTATAATAAATAAAGGGCAAAAAATGCCCTTTATCATTAATGATGATATTCTTCGATAGAAATCTCTTTTTCTATAACTTTTTCTTTAATAGCTTTACCATCTTTTAACATGGTAATAGTAGCTACTATTTTTCCTGTAATTTTTTGTTCTGGGATTTTCAAAAATTCGCCCTTTTCATTGATATAGCCATCAAACTCTTTTGATAGTTTATAATCTACATTAGCACCTAATACAAAGTTTTCAAAATGAGAAGTACCTCTGATTTTGCCTTTTTTATCGTATATTTTGATACCTTTAGTCATATTATCTAATCTACTCTCAACACTTTTTACAGCATCAGCAAATTTACTTTCGGCAGTTATGTTATCTCCAGTAGATATCTTGTAAGTATCTACAAATCGTTTGTATTTTGAGATTAGAAGTTTATCGTTTTGAATAAAATTAATGCCATAACTTGTATTTCTTGTTAGTTTGGTTTGTTTTTGAATATTTTCATCAAGCGTAAGCTCAAAAGTTTTAACCAAACTTGGCAATTCGCCACTCACATTTACAATAGCACCTTTAGTAAATGCTATATATTTTCCATCAGGAGACATAGAAGATTTTGATTTTTCTACTGAATATCCGATATTAGCACAATTTACCTTTTTAGCTTCGATATCGGTTAAACATACTTCTTCTCCTTCAAAAGTAGCAAGTTTTTTAGCGTCAGGAGTTAGTTCAAAAAGTGAGTTGTATTTTGGACTATAAGTTTTATTATAAGGTATTTTTTCACCCACAAGAGCAAAATTATTAATGCTTCTTTGCTCAATATTATATTTTTCATCTTCTAACACTAAAACAAAAAGTTTATCATCTTTTACATCAAACGCTTTTGCATTAGGGATATTTTGCTTTTTAACTTCCTTAAAGTCTTTATCTAGCTCATAAAGCGTACCATCTTCTGCTAAGGTTATGATATTTCCACTTGTCAAAAACTCTGTACCATAAAATTTACCTTTAAAATATATAGCAGCATTTTCATCTATTTTATTATTGCTATCTAATCTTGCCTTATAAAGTCCTGCATTTTCATGAGGCATTTTATTATCTTTGCCTTGACCTATATATTTTGGCTTAAGAGCTAAATATACAACATCAGCCTCGCTTGGAGAAAACTTAACTTCATCAAGATAGTTCTCACTAGCCCCTGTTCTAGCATCGTCATTAAACTCTTCTCCATTTACATTTACACCATGTCCTGCTTTAGGAAATGCCTTAAAAGAGTTATAAGTTGTTTTACCACTAGCATCAAATACACTTAAAGAGTTATGATAAACACTAGCTACTACAATTTTACCATCTTTGTAAGCTATATCTCTTACATAGCTATCCATTCCGTCGTTTGCTTGAGTACTGTCCACATAAGTTTTAAGAGCCTCATTGTAGCCTAGATTTTCACTAATTGCCTCCATTTTAACACTTTGTGCTCCAACATTGCTAAAATCAGCATTTTTCTTTTCTTGTGCTAAAATTTTAACCTCTTTAGCATCACTAACAACAGGAGTATTCCCCTCCCCATTACCACCACTTGCTTCATTGATAGAGCTATCACTACCTCCACCGCAAGCTACTAAAAGCCCCGCAACTGCAATTGAAATTAAACTATTTTTTACTCTCATGCTAATCCTTAAATAAAATTTGATTTTCAGTATTATTGCAAAAATGAGCTTAGAAAATACTTTTGATGATAATAATTTTAATTATTTTAGATATAATATTATTGACATTATCAAATAATTAATAATTTTAGTATAAAATTATAAAAAAATTTAGGAGATACAAATGTATAAAATAATAAGATACTTACTTTTAGTGAGTATGCTTTTAAGCACTTGTGTAATGGCAAAAAATTTAAAGCCTGATGAAGCTTTTAAGCTCATACTAACCCAAAAAAAAGGCTATCATGACGCTTTTTTTAGGCTTGGCAAAGATATAAATTTATATCAAAAGCAGTTAAAAATATATATCGAAAAACCAAAAAAAATACAAATCACAAAAGATATAAAACTACCAAAAGCAAAAATAGTTGGCGAAAAAAAAGCTTATGATGAAGATTTTGGATTTGAAATACCTTTTAGTGTGATAGAAAAGCATATTGGTAAAAATCCATACACCCTAAAAATCAAATGGCAAGGTTGCTCAAACGCAGGACTTTGTTATCAACCTATGAAAATGATCAAAAATTTTAATGCCTCCCATGAAGATTTAAGCACCAAAAAAATGGTATCGGAGCAACAAAATATAGCAAATACCCTTAAAAACTCGAGCTTTTTTTGGGTGATTTTAAGCTTTTTTGGATTTGGATTATTACTTTCATTAACTCCTTGCATTTTTCCTATGATTCCGATACTTTCTTCCATCATAGTATCACAAGGAGGTGAAAATATGAATACTAAAAGAGGTGTTTTTCTCTCATTAGTTTATGTTTTATCCATGAGTATAGCTTACACAATAGCGGGCATTTTAGCGGGGCTTTTTGGCTCAAACATACAAACTGCTATGCAAGATCCTTTGGTTTTGGTTAGCTTTAGCCTTATTTTTGTGGTGCTTTCATTTTCTATGTTTGGTTTTTACGATATCCAAATGCCAAACTTCATACAAAGTAAAATTGAGAAAAAAACAAGCAATAAAAAAGGCATTTTAGGCATTGCCATAATGGGATTTTTATCTGCATTGATAGTAGGACCTTGCGTTGCCGCACCTCTTGCAGGAGCTTTGATATACATAGGACAAAGTGGAGACGCGCTTTTAGGCGGAATTGCTCTATTTTTCCTAAGTCTTGGCATGGGAGTTCCACTACTTTTAATAGGCGCAAGTGCTGGTAAATTTTTGCCTCGTCCAGGAATGTGGATGGATAGGATTAAATCATTTTTTGGCGTTTGTATGCTAGGTGTTGCTATATGGATGCTTGAGAGAGTGGTAAGCGCTCAAATAAGCTTACTTTTATGGTCATTTTTATTTATTGGTTCAGCCATTTATGCTGGTGCTATCGAGCCATTAAAAGATGAGAGTGGCTGGAGTAAACTATTAAAAACAGGTTCTTTTTTACTCTTAATTTACGGGGTTTTACTTTTTGTTGGCTCATTTAGTGGTGGCAAAAGTTTGCTTGAGCCATTAAACAAAAATGTAAGCAATATAAAAGCACCACAAAGCCTGTCATTAAAAGCAAATTCCATTTCAAACTTAGAAGAGATTATAAAAAATTCTAAACAACCAGTGATGATAGACTTTTGGGCCTCATGGTGCGCTAGTTGTAAAGAACTTGAAGAGATTACATTTTCTAATGAGGCAGTCAAACAAAAACTAAAAGATTTTGAAATAGTAAAAATAGATGTAACAAACAATACACAAAAAGATAAAGAACTTTTACAAAAGTTTAACCTTTTTGGCCCTCCCGGAATCGTATTTTACAAAAACCAAAAAGAGCTTAAAAACATGCAACTTGTAGGATTTGTAAAACCAAAAGAGTTTTTAAAGCATTTAGATAGTGTTTTGAAGTAAAATTTTAAAAAGCAATACTAATTTAACATTTAAAGTCTATTTTAGATATTAGATTAGTAAGCTTTTATTTTTATTTAAAATGATATTGCAATTAAAATTTCTTGAAAAATCTTAAAAATATACCATCTTTTTTGACATCAACACTTATTTTTTTGTCAATTAAAAAATAATTTATCCCAGTAGATAAAATCGCACCAGCCACCACATCGCTAACATGATGTTTCTTAGCCTTCACTCTTGAATATCCTACAAAACCAGCTAACATATAAGGTACAATCGCCTCCTTAAAAGAGTAACGAAAATGTATAAATGAAGCTGCTGAAAAAGAAGCTGCTGTGTGACCTGATGGAAAAGAATCTTTTTTGTCACCAAATCTATAATTTGGACGCTTTCTTTGAGTAATGTATTTTAAAGATACAACACTAGCCTGATTTACAAGCAAAGAGGCTAATAGGTCGCCCCCCCCGCAACATCGTCATTATAGTACGAATATCCTAAAGAATAAATAGGCAAAGCAATCTGCAAAATATCCCCCATATTTTTAATATTTGCTGTACTATCAGCAAACAAACATCTGCATAAACATAAAAAAATCAAAATTTTTTTCATACTTTTCCTTTATAATTTGCTAAATAGTTTGTATCGTATATATTGTTTATAAAATCAGAGTTTTCCATCATTTCGATATGAAAATCTATGGTAGTTTTTATGCCTTTTATTTCAAACTCTTTTAAGGCACATTTCATCTTTTTTATAGCATGATTTCTATCGCGACCCAAAACTATGAGTTTGCCTATCATCGAGTCATAATTCGATGGCACTTTGTATCCTGCATATGCGTGAGAGTCAAGTCTTACATTTCGCCCACCAGGAACTACATAAGTATCTATAAGTCCTGGGCTTGGGATAAATTTTTTAGAATCTTCAGCTGTGATCCTACACTCTATAGAATGCCCTTTAAGCTCAAAACTATCTTGACTAGGAAGACTCTGCCCCTCTGCTACTTTTATCATAAGTTCAATTAAATCTAACCCGCTTACCATTTCGCTTACACAGTGTTCTACTTGAAGTCTTGTGTTCATTTCCATAAAGTAAAAATCGCGATTAATATCCACTAAAAACTCAAACGTTCCAGCATTTTCATAACCTACTGCTTTTGTAGCTTTTATGGCGCATTCATGAAGTCTTTTTCTAGTCTCATCATCTAAAAAAACTGCTGGAGACTCTTCGATGAGTTTTTGGTGTCTTCTTTGAAGTGAACAGTCTCGCTCTCCCACATGAAGCACATTTCCGTGCTTATCTGCGATAACTTGAACTTCGATATGTCTTGGGCTTAAGATGTACTTTTCCATATATAAAGTCTTATCTCCAAAAGAGATATAAGCTTCACTTTGAGCAGCATTAAACGAAGTCTCTAAATCATCTGGTTTTTGTACTACTCTCATGCCTCGTCCACCCCCACCTGCACTTGCTTTTATAATGACAGGATATCCCATTTGAGATGCTAACTCTTTTGCCTCTTTTATGTTTTTTAAAGCTCCTTCACTTCCAGGAATTACAGGAATGCCTGCTTTTTTCATAGCCTCTTTTGCTTTTGCTTTATCACTTAAAAGTGCCATGCTCTCAACCGTAGGACCTATAAAAGTGATGTTATGTCTAGCACAAATCTCTACAAAATTTTGATTTTCACTCAAAAAGCCATATCCTGGAAATATCGCATCACATTCGCTAATCTCGGCTGCTGCAATAATAGCTGGGATATTTAAATAACTTTTATTTGAGTTTGCCTCTCCTATACAAATGCTAGCGTCTGCATATTTTAAATAAAGTGCGTCTTTATCGGCAGTTGAGTAGACACAAATGGCTTTTTTGCCCATCTCTTGGATAGTCCTAACTGCTCTTAAAGCGATCTCGCCTCTGTTTGCTATTAAAATTCTTTCAATCGCCATTAAATCTTCTCCACTTCAAACAGTGGCATATCAAACTCAACAGGCTCTCCATCTTCAAGCAGTATTTTTTTAACTAAACAATCATACTCTGCTTCGATCTCATTCATAATCTTCATCGCCTCAATAATCGCAATAGTCTGCCCTTTTGTTATTCTATCTCCAACTTTTACAAATGGCGTGGCATCAGGAGATGGAGCTTGATAAAAAGTGCCGACCATTGGAGAAGTTATGCAAGAAGAAGTGTTTTTTTGTTTTTTTTCTTCTAAATTTACACCGCTATTTACAATAGGAACTCTAATGATATTTGGAGGCAAAACCTCCTCTTTTACTACTTTTTCAACATTGCTTTCATTATTGGTGTCATTACTATTTTGTTTTTCTAGTTCTAGTTCTAGCCCATCTTGTTTTAGTTTAAATCTAGTCACATTTTTAATTTGGCTAAAAAATTCGATTAACTCTTTTAAATCTTCTTTTTTCATTAAAACTCCAATTCAATTTTTTTTGATATAATAGCATACTTAAAAATAATAACTACTTAAGGAATTATAAATTATGGGATTAAAAGCAGATAATTGGATACGCGAGGCGTGTTTAAAACACAATATGATTGAGCCTTTTTGTGAAGAGCAGATTGGTAAAGATGTGGTAAGCTACGGACTTAGTAGCTATGGATATGATATAAGAGTTGGAGATGAGTTTAAGATTTTTACCAATGTAAACTCCACCGTAGTCGATCCAAAAAACTTTGATGATAAAAATATAATAGACTTTAAAGGCGATATTTGCATAGTTCCACCAAACTCATTTGCCCTCGCTTCAACACTAGAGTATTTTAAAATCCCAGATGATGTACTAGCCATCTGTTTAGGTAAAAGCACTTATGCAAGATGTGGAATAATCGTAAATATAACCCCATTTGAGCCAGGATTTGAAGGGCATATTACCATTGAGATTTCAAACACTACCCCGCTTCCAGCAAAGATTTATGCAAATGAAGGAATAGCTCAAGTTTTGTTTTTGCAAGGTGATGAAAAATGTGATATAACTTACAAAGATAAAAAAGGTAAATACCAAGGGCAAAGAGGCATCACGCTACCTAGAATTTTAAAATAAAGGGAAAAAATGATAAAAAATATTGTAGTAGATACAAACATAATAAATGAACTAAAAGTTGTTGATGTAAGATTGAAATTTGAATGGCAACACACAGGTGTAATTAAAGACTCACTTCTTATAAGTTACTATAACAATATTGGATTACCAATACCAGAGAAATTTTTAGAAGAGCTAGATAAACATGTAAGCAAAGATGAAGAGTTTGGCATAATATGTCGTACAGGAAATAGAACAAGTCAAATAGCACAATTTTTAGATGAAAAAGGATATAGCGTTATAAACTTAGATGGTGGCATAGTAGAACTTGAAAAGCAAGGTTACAAATTTATCAAATATAATGGCTAATTTAAATTAAATATGATATAATTTTACTTAAACTTTAATCAAGGAGGCAATATGCAGTATAGAGTTGAAAAAGATACTATGGGTGAAATGAAAGTCCCAGATAGTAAGTATTGGGCAGCACAAACCCAAAGAAGTGTGGAAAATTTTCCAATCGGCAATGAAAAAATGCCAAGTGAGGTAATTGAAGGTTTTGCATACTTAAAACAAGCTTGCGCTTTGGTAAATAATGAACTAAAAAGGCTTGATGATAAAAAAACAAAAGCCATAAGTGAGGCTTGTGAAGATGTTTTAAGTGGTAAATTAGAGGGCAATTTTCCATTAGTTGTTTGGCAAACAGGTAGCGGAACGCAATCAAATATGAATATGAATGAAGTTATAGCAAACAGAGCTACTGAGATTTTAGGAGAAGATTTTAGAGTTAAAAAACTAGTCCATCCTAATGATGATGTAAACAAAGGTCAAAGCTCAAATGACACTTATCCAACTGCCATGAGAATTGCATTTGTACTTCAAGCCCAAAAGCAGTTACTTCCAGCTATCAAAAAGCTAGAAAAAACACTAAAATTAAAACAAAAAGAGTTTGACCATATCATAAAGATAGGGAGAACCCATCTTCAAGACGCGACTCCGCTTAGCTTAGGTCAAGAGTTTAGTGGCTATGTTGAGATGATGAAAAAATCACGCAAGCAGATCAAAAATGCGCTTAAATATCTTTGTGAATTAGCCATCGGTGGAACTGCGGTTGGTACAGGCTTAAACGCACACCCAGAGTTTTCAAAAATGGTCTGCCAAACATTAAACAGTACCACAAAAACAGAGTTTGAGTTTAAAAGCCACCCAAATAAATTTCACGGACTTACAAGCCATGATGGAGAAGTATTTTTTAGCGGTGCATTAAATGGCTTAGCGAGTAATTTGATGAAATTTGCTAATGATATGAGATTTTTGGCATCTGGTCCGAGATGTGGCATTGGCGAGCTAAACTTACCTGAAAATGAACCGGGAAGTTCTATTATGCCAGGAAAAGTAAATCCAACCCAATGTGAAGCGATGACAATGGTAGCAGTACAAGTGATGGGAAATCACACGACTGTTAGCGTAGCAGCTAGTCAAGGAAATTTTGAGTTAAATGTATTTAAGCCTGTAATTGCTTACAACATACTCCAATCAATCAAACTTTTAAGCGATACACTAAATACCTTTAACGATAAATGTGCCATCGGAATAAGTGCCAATGAGAAAAAAATCAACGAATTTTTATACGGCTCACTTATGTTAGTAACCGCACTTAATCCTCACATAGGTTATGAAAATGCAGCCAAAATAGCAAAAACAGCCCATAAAAACGGTACAACCTTAAAAGAAGAAGCAATCAATTTAGGACTTTTAACCGAAGAACAATTTGACGAATATGTCAAACCTGAAGAGATGATAGCACCTAAAAAATGAACCAAATCCCTCGCTTTTTTTTGCGAGGGATATTTTTAAAATATTTTAGATATTATTTTAAATATTACTTCAAGAAAAAATTGTACGAATGCCTCCAAAACAGCATTTTTACCCCCTAAAATATAAATAAGTACCAAAAATATAAAAACAACAGAAAAAATTATAAAAAAAATTTTCATAAACCCCTATTCGCTCTTAATATTTTGCTCGATTTTCTTTGAATTTTGCTCGATTTTTTTATGATTTAACTCAACTAATTCTTGTAAAATCTCAATCTTTTTTTCATATCTATAGACAATATAACCAATTGCGCCCGCAAAAACAAAAACTAAAAACCAGTTTAACATAACAAAACCTTTCTTTTTTATAATCATATCTAAAAAAATTTAAAACTTTGATTAGATTTTCAAAATCATTTTGCTATCATGGTGGCTTTTTAAAAAAGGGAATGAATGCAAGAAAAAGATATGATTTTAATAGCTTTAGTGGTTAGTTTTATTTTACTAATAATTTTTTATATAATTTATCAAAAAAACAGCCTTATTGATATACTCAAAACAAAATTAAATGAACTTAATATTATAAACTCAAAACTTACGACAAAACTAGATGAGTTTACGCAGATTAAAACAGATTTGGCAAAAAAAGATGCTTTTATAGATGAATACCGAAAAGCTTTGAGTGATTATAAAGAAGAACTTGCAAAAACAAGAGCCATCTTAAATGAAAGCAAACTAAAAAATGAGGAATTAAAAAACATTCATAAAAATCAACTTTTACAACTTAATGAGGAAAAAGAGCTTAACCTATCTCGAGTTTTAAACACTTATAATGAACTAAAAGAGGAGTTTAAAACACTCCAGCAAATCTCTTTAAAAGATAAAGAGCAAATCTCGCACTTAAAAACTGCTTTAAATGAACAAAAAAATGCGATGGAAGATAAAATAACTGCACTAAACAGAAGTGAGCAGAGATTAAAACTTGAGTTTGAAAACTTAGCAAATAAGATTTTTAACCAAAACTCGGAGCGTTTTAATATGGAAAGTAAAGAGAGTTTAAATCTTATTTTAAATCCAATGCAAACCAAGCTTAACGAGTTTAAGCAAAAACTAGAAGATGTTTACGAAAAGCAAAGCAAGGAGACAAATGCCCTGCAATTTGAGCTTAGAAATCTCAAAGAGTTAAATACACAAATGAGTATTGAGGCAAACAGACTAACAAATGCCCTTAAAAATGATAATAAAAAACAAGGACTTTGGGGCGAGATGGTACTTGAGAGAGTCTTGGAAAACTCGGGGCTTAGAAAGGGCATAGAGTTTGAAAGAGAAGTTACTTTGGTTTTAGATGAAGACAAGCACTTTCGCCCAGATGTTGTGGTAAATCTTCCGAACAATCGCCATATCATAATAGACGCTAAAACATCTCTAAACGCTTACAAAGAGTACATTTACGAGCAAAATGATGACATCAAAAAGCTAAAACTCGCCTCCCATATAAGAAGCATTAAAGAGCATGTAAAGAATCTTAGCTTAAAACAATATGAAAACTTAAAAGGCATAAATTCGCTTGACTTCATCTTCATGTTTTTACCAATCGAAGCCGCACTTTTACTTGCCATTGAAAATGACACCAACCTTTACGATGAGGCGTATAAACAAAAAATCATCTTAGTTAGTCCGACCACACTCTTAGTCGCCTTAAGAGCAGTCGAAAATAGCTGGAGATACGAAAAACAAGCACAAAATATTGCACTCGTTTATTCAAGAGCCGAAGAGCTTTATAAAAAGTTTAACAACTTCACTCAAGATTTACAAAAAGTAGGAAAAGCCTTACAGCTAGCCGATGAAAGCTACAATCAAGCCTTTAAAAAACTTAGTCTTGGAAAAGGAAACCTAATATTTCAAGCAACTGAACTTAAAAAAATATCAAACATAAAACCAAAAAATGAATTAGATAAAGAGTTAGTTGAAAATGCTTAATGTCATTTTACCCTCTCTATACCACCAAATGGCTTTATTCATCTAAGCAGATTATTAGATGATATAAAATCAAGTAATAAGCAAATTTCTTGTGAAATTGTAGCTGACTACTATTAATAAAAAAATATTTACAAGGTGGTACTTTTATGCTTTATTTTGTTAAAAATATTTGATTGTGGTTTATGGTGTTTAGTTATTGTTTGAAATAGTATAAGAACTATAGTAGGTAATACTTACAATTTCAACAATCTAATACTTTTATGTTTACTTATAGGATTTAGCTATTGTTTGATTTTATATCAATATTTTTTACATGCAGAAATTTTTCTGCATGTAAAAGAAATTTATTTAGAATTTTCAGCCTTAGCTCTAGCTTTTGCTTTTTCTAAATCAAAATACCAATAATTTGATACTCCTCCATTCACATTTTCTCCCCAATTTATTGGAATATAATCAGCAGTTTTTTCTCCTGCAACGCTTATATATCTTGTTTCTCCATTTTTATTTTTTACAATTAAATATCCCTTTTCTTGATTGAAAATATATGTACTTTTCAAATAAAGGCTAGGCTCATCATATTTGTAAATATAAAATTCATTATTTTTAAAAGTAGCTACACCAACCATAAAACATTTTGTCCCACCACTCTCTTTACACGTTTCGCTTTCAGCAACAGTATAAATAGTTGTACTGTCTAGCCACTCTTTTGTAAATTTAAAATCACTTTTAGAGCTAGATACATCGGGGTTAAC
>PDWI01015223.1_pt1 | contig 14415 bp, 9 predicted proteins | sample 1430891 | NCBI WGS metagenome assembly PDWI01 (sample SAMN01162508, study PRJNA174530) | Oral metagenome, whole genome shotgun sequencing project. | biome: Marine environment; feature: Marine mammal; material: Swab sample of the gingival sulcus; isolation source: swab sample of gingival sulcus...
AAACTTCGCTTTGGGTATTTTAATCCTCAGGTTAGAAGAACATCGCCCTGTTAATAAGCAAAGACCATAGACCGCTGCCCCTCTTTTTTATAAAGAACCTTGTAAAATCAAGCTATAATCCGTTATTTTCTCATTAAAGCCGTCTTGACTTATTGGTACCACATTGATACTGTTTCTATTATGCCAAGAAAAATCAGACAACTTTTGGAAGATCTAAAAAAAGCCGGTTTTATAAACCGGGGCGGAAAAGGCAGCCATCGAAACTTCATCCACCCCAAAGGGATAGCAATAACAATTTCCGGCAATCCTGGCGATGATGCCAAACACTATCAGGAAAAAGAGGTACAACGTAAAATAAAAAGGGTCAAAAGATGAAAAAAAGAGACCATTATATAAAAATTGTTGAGTGGTCAGAAGATGATCAGTGCTATGTCGGCTCAGTTCCCGGATGGATTGGTAAATGTTGCCATGGTGATAACGAAGAGGATGTTTATCGCCAACTATGTCAGATAGTTGACGAGTGGATTGAAATCTACGAGCAGGATAAAATCCCTCTACCTGCAGGTATCGCAACCAAAAAATTTTCTGGAAAATTTCAATTACGGGTGGATAGCGACCTACATAAGGCACTTACCATAAAGGCACTGCAGGCAAATGAAAGCCTAAACAGTTTTTGCGGAAGAATCTTGCAAGAGACCGTTACCTAAACCGTCAATAGAAGATAGAAGAGAGTTCCACCTGTTATTTCGGGTATCTTCTTCCGGTATGAATCACACACCTTAATCCCGACGGGGTTGACTGTTTGATCGGACCACAGGCATCTCAACCGCATTGAACGCCTGTGGCTGTTGCCCGTGCAAAAAAAATCCCCGGTGCGCCGGCAACCGGGGTTCCTCGCTAGAGGCACAGGGCTTATAACTGTATTGGTGTACGCCTGCGGATGAAAGGTGAATTATAGCACTACTTTCTACTGAAGGGCAAGTAGCTTTTCCCTTGCTGCATCATTGAGAAATGCCGAACGGTCAGGGGCAAGCGACTTCTTTACGAGATCGTCTATAGCGTTTCTAATATCTTGTTCCAAAGTGATATTAACCCGAACTTTCGGGCGGCTCTCTTTCAAATATTCTTCCATTGTTTTTCTATCTGGAAGTACTGCGAAAGCTCTTTCTTTTTCTTCCGCCTCCTGCTCAACCTCAAGGAATGGACGGGGATCGTTATACTCACGCCCCTTTTGCCCAAGGGCAAGAATGGCACTCAAGGCATCAGAAGCCATGAAAAGAGCTTCTTCAATATCTTTCCCCTGCGTATGAACTGCCGGGGCATCAGGGAAACGTACTGCCCACCAATCCTTATTTTTGCGTAATATTGCACAATAGACTTTATTCATAACCCCTCCTTATTTCTCGGCATCCTGCAATATCCCTTTTGCCGTATATTCGTTGATTTCACTGTGGCGAGGAATAGAAAAACGGTATCCATTTTTGCTTTGCCAAAATTCATGGTTACCACCTTCCCTTATTTTTTTTGCGCCAAGGTCTTTTAAGGTTTTTATCAACTTCTTCTTTTTCATTTCTCTTCCTCTTTGTGATTATGAATATATAATACACACATACACACAGAGAGGCAAGTGTTTTTCTCGGTATATTTCTCCCTCTGTTTGCTTGTGTTTGCAGTATAACCAAGTATAACTCCCGGCATAAATCAAAATCTTGCGCAAATCCGCCAACAAGTGTAAAATTAAGTTTTAATATTTTAAGCAACCGAAAGGCGCAAGCCGCTGATACTACGCCCCGGGAAGAGAATAAGTGTGTTCTCTTGCCGGGACTTTTTTTGTTTGGAGGACCAGATGAACTACTACGAATCAGAGCTTTTTACCCCAACTGTCCCCGATGCTTTTGAGTTTGGTAGCACTCCACCCCCGCCACGCTACGGCTATGCGGAGATGGGCAGGCTGGGGAGTGCAAATACGGCGGTTGAAGCTACTGGCGGTGGGGTGCCGAGCCTGCCGGAGGAGCCGGAGCTAGAGGGCAGAGAGTGGTATGAGTATATTACCGATCCGGCGGTGGCTCTTGCGAAAGGGGTTGTGGCGGCAAATGAGGCGGCGACAGGGCTGCTTGATCTGGCAACAGGTGGATACTACAGCAAGGCCTCTGAACGCCTTTTTGGCAAGTTTGATCCCGCTGCGCAGAGGGCATATCTCGAGCAATATTCTTCCGATGAGCAGCGAGCAGCGAATAAGAAACTCGCCGAGGCAGACGGTTTTTGGGAGACGCAAAAAGTTATGCTGCAGAACCACTCCACCATCCTTAACGGGATAGTGGAATCTGTGCCGTCTATTGCCATGGGGGGGCTTATCGGGCGAGGGGCAGTGGCTGCCAAAGCCTTGCCTAAGGCGGTAGGATATATAGCCCCGGCTATTGGAGAGGGGGCTGTTATGGCCGGGGCGCAAGCGGAGAACCTTCGGCTAAAAAATGATGACGGGCTATTGCACTCTAAAGACTATGCAGCAAGCCTTGCAACAGGTGGGATCGGGTCTTTAGCCGGGCTTATTGGCGGGAGAGTGGCAAGCAAGGCGGGCTTTGATGATGTAGATACCGTTATTGCCCGAATGTGGAACTCTGGGGCAAATGATGCAGGGCAACAGGTCTCTACCGGTTTAGCGAAGAAGATTCTTGGCGGGGCGGCGGTTGAGGGCGCAGAGGAGGCGGTACAGTCTGCAACAGAGACAATGGCCGAAAACTGGGCGACAGATAACCCGCTAATGGAGGGTGTATCTAAAAGTGTTGGGCAGGGCGGTCTGATTGGTGCAGCAATGGGTGGTGGGATGAATGCCGCCAGCAGCGGCAGGGCTGCGCTTGGTGCAAAGATAGCACAGAGAGAAGAGGAGCAGCTTTTTCAGAAGCGACTACAGATCGCTGATATGCGTTATCAGCAGGTAGGGGAGATTAAAACCCTCGATGACGGCCATATTGCAGTGCTTAATCGTTTTGCGGAAATATATCCCGACCGCATAAACGAGGTGCAAGAGCGGCTTGATAAGACCTATCGACAGCGCAGAGCAGAGCTGCTGCAAGGCAATACAGACAACCCAACCGTACAAGACTATATCGACCAGATAACAAAAGACTACCAGGCGTTTGATAGCCTCGATGAGCTGGAGCAAAGCCACGAAGAGCTTCTAGCGCATTTACAGGGTACCCCGCAAGAGCTGGCAGATATAAAGAAACAACTCAACGAAGGATATTATAAGCGCAGAGCGGAGATATTAAAAGACGAGCCTATTACTTTACGGCAAGACTTCCCGCCAGAAGAGATGGAGGCAAAGCGGGAACGGTTGAAGAATAACGTTGTTGCCAGTGTGGAGAAAGGGGTTTTTCAGAGGAAAAGCACCAAGGAGGCTGTTAATGCTATCAAGCAGTGGGTGAAAGAAACCATAAACGGTCGCCCGATGCAAACAGAAATCGGGCGTGTCTATTTTCAGCCACGGGGAATAAAAGATTCTTTTGGGCACAGTATATACCCGAATAAAATTGATTTAACCCACGCTGTTCCCAATGTCTTAGAGCAAGGGGAATACCTTGGCAGTATGAGAGATATTAACGGGCGAGATATTGATAACCATTATTTTGCTGGAAAGGTGCAACTTGGAGGAGAGGAACACTTTGTTTTTGTGCGGGCGAGACAGAAAGAGAAGAATTCAAAGAGGTTTTATGTTCACGAAGTCTTTACAGAGGAGGAAATAAAAAAATCAGGAAGTCTCTCTTCTTCTATCGACATTAGGGAACAACAAGCCACCGCCGCCGACAAGAGACTTCCTGACTTCTACAGAAGCATAGTTGGTTCTGTTCTTAATGTCAATGAGAATGCGGGGAAGAAAGAGGGTATAGCAAAATCCGAAAAGCCCTCTTCTGCTGACATTAGGGCACTGCAAACCACCGCCGCCAGCGAGAGCCTTTCGGATTCACGTCAAAGCATAGAAAACCCTGCTCTCGATGTCAACGAAAGTTCCACTCCGAACATAACAGAAAATCACTCCGAACATAACAGGATTCACTCCGAACATAACGAAGACAGAAGCGTTAAGGGAGGTGAAGCGCAACAGGGGCAGTGGAGAACACAAGAAGAGATGATAGAAAGCCTCCAGGAGGCGGAAGATACCGACACCTTAATAGAACGATATAAGAACATCGTTCGGCACGTTACCGCCGAAAAAGGCACTGTTTCACGGGAAGTCGCAACACCTTTAATCGATGCATTTAACAAGCGTAGAGAGGAGCTTGCGCAAAACAAACAAAATATCAGACAAACTGTTGAGCAAATAAAAGGCGGTGATCTAAATAATAACCAGAATAACAGCAAGATAGAGCAGAAAAAAAGTGAACAAACAATAAGACAAACAGAGGGAGACGGAGAGGCTAGAGATATAACCTCGTATAACTCTGAAGAAAGAACTCCGCCAGTGTCTCGCACACGGCCATTAAAAGATGAGCTTGGTGATAGCCTGACCAGAGAGGGGGTTATCTCGCTACAGCGTAAAGCGGAAAACAGAGAGAAGGGTGGCCTGGTTATTCTTGGCTCGCAGGAAGAAGCAAAGGCGCAGATTGAGAAGATTGGTGAAGCAGGGAAAAACTCATGGCTTAGTCGGTCATGGAAGGATAAGCGCAAGCAGCTTGCCTCTCTTATATCTAGATTTAAGGAAGATATTGACGGGCAAGAGCTTACCGAAGAGCAACAGGGGATAAAGGATGTCGTTACTGGTGAGAAAAAACATACGGAGATAAGGAAAAGCGATCTTGATCTTGTGAAAGAATATGTTGAATTAGAGCAAGGGCAGAGGAATAGGAAAAAAGGTGCCGTGCATATTCTTGTTGATCATTACAGTGGTAAAAGAGGTGCTGTTACCGCTCAGGAAATTTTAGATATAGGCTCGGTTATCCGTGAAGGAAAAATTAAAGATGTGAGTGGAGGGAAGAGAATTTATTCTTTACGGTCTCAAGGAGTACGCTTTCGTGTTGTCGTTGCAAAACGAAAAGGGAAAGAAGATCTGATAACCTTTTATTCGAACAGAAAAAGCGGAATAGAGACTGGTTTAGGTCATAATGCCACCCGAGGCAATCAGCCTCGCCGGTTGGTCTCTAATTCCGCCCTTCTTGACGACATTGTAAAAGATGAGTCTGTTGATGTCAAGAAGTCTGAGGATGGTCATATCCAAGCCTTTTCCGACGGCCATACCACCTGGCTTGTTGAAGACGGTATAAAAGACGGGCATGGCTGGAGCGTGTTGCTGCATGATACAGGCGTTCATGTCCGCAAGCTTCTCTTGAAAGACGATGTTTTTCAACTCCTTCAAACCCAAGTAAAAGACCGACAAAGCGAAGATTCAAAGACCGGTGCGGCGATTCGCTCTGCGATTAAACGAGCAGAAGGCGATAAGGGTGCGCCCCATTATTGGGAGGAGGTGCTTGCCTATATGGTGGAAGACGCTCCCGATGTAGGATTGGTGCGCCGGGTGCTTGCCAGAATAAAGGCGGCTGCGTATCAGATACTGGGAGAACATGCGACTAAGCATATAAAGCTAAGTGAGAAGGACTTGCGGGCTTTGGCGCAGATTGCTTTGAAGCGTGAGGCGAAACAGGAATCAGGAAGCAGGAAACAGGAAACAGAGGGGTTGACCGAAGACAGTTTTCCCCGTGAATTTGTTGTTTTTGATTCCACCCAAATCAAATCCGCCACCGGCAATACTGGTGCCTTTGATGGCAGCAACCCGGATATTCGGTTTTCCAGAAAGCCAGAAGCGAAGAAAAACCTCTATGTTGCCCACAATACTGATGCAAGCAAAATATTGCACATAAAGGATTTGGGCGGGCTGGCGGCACCCTCTTTAGCTGTAACAAGCAAAGATAACGAATACTCTTCTTATGGAGATATAACCCTGCTTGCCGACCCCAAGATACTGGAGAGCGAAAAAGCGCAGGTTTTTGATGCAGATGTTTATAGTGCAAGATACCCCGACTCTGAAAACATCCTTAACGAAAAAGAGGCGGGAGATTTGATTGAGTGGTCAAAGAGGGGGTTTGACAAAGATAACTTTGGCTTTTCCCCGCTTTCCATGGACACCCTTAAGCGTATGCGAGACTATACCGGTCTTATGTATAGTGATGCCGTCCGCTTGGCATGGCTGAAAGATAAAGGGTTGGAGCCAAAAAGAAAAACAGACCTAAGGAAATACATAAGCAATAAATTCCGAACAAAAAAGATTGAGGCAGAATTTGAGCGGTTTGCCAGAGAAACCTTTAATAAGGTGGTTAAGGAAAGAAAAATCTTTAAGGGCTTTACCAACAGTGGGAGAAAGCGTTACGCATCTTACACCCTAGAGAATATCGTTAAAGAAATGACCAGGGGCAAGACGCAAGACGGGGAGGGTTATTTTTACGGTGCAGGGAATATCCGGTCAGCTTTTGCAAAAAAATACAGTGGGATAAAAGCTATTAAAAAAGACCGTGAAAAGATCGTCTCCGCCAAAGAGATGGAAAAAATCAAAGAAGAGTCTCAAGATAAGCTAACCAACCTGCTGGAATACCTGAAACCTTATTACAGGTTTAGTGCGGATTCTTTTGGTTATTTCGATGACGCAGGAAGCGCAATAGCGGAAGGGCCTAGAGGGCTAAGCGAGGCTTTTGATCTGGACGCAGAGGCTCACCAGAAGATCAATGAATATATCGAATATATAGCAAATCTCCCCACAGAATATTTTGAAGCAAAGATTAGAAGAGCTGTTGACCTTAGCGAATTTACTACGGCCATTGTTCCCAGGGGGACAAATCAAGAGGCGGTGGACTACCTTAAAGAAAAAGGCTTGAAGATTCGTTTTTACAAGAAAGGAGAGAAGGAGAGCCGCAAAGAAGCCGTGGGGAGAAGTGCGGTTTTCTTTTCTCGCTCGAAAAGTGAGGGTAAGAAGGCGGTGGAGCAAGAAGAGCAGGCGAGGCTACTGAAAGCTCGAAAGTTTCTTGATGGGAAACCTGTTGCCACGCTTAAAGGGACAGAGTTCAGCAAGGCAGATGCGCCACTGGTTGACAGGGTTGCCTCATGGTTTACAAAACACCATCAAGGTGCTGTCAATGTTCCCGGCGTAGGGAGGGTACTACTTAACAAGCGGAGTGTGAAAGATTCTATTGCTCATGGCCTAAGCAGGGAGAAGGCAACAGCTTTTGCTGCTATCCCCGATGTATTAACAAAGGGAATGATCGTTGAGAGGCAAGAGAATTGGAAGAACCGTGGCTATGATAGTGTGAGCATTGTTGCTCCTGTGCGAATGGGCGGGAAGGATTATGCAGCTCTTGCTGTAGTGCGACAGGACGTAAACAGTAACCGCTTTTATCTGCATGAGGTGGCTCTTAAAGAAAAACTCCAGAGAGACGCCTTCAAGACCGAAGCATTGACCACCGAAAACGGTGCGCTGAACGGAGCGTCATCATCTGGAGCTGTTAAAAACTTACTTCAGAAGATTTATTCTGTCAAGGAGGGTGGGGAAACTCTTAAATTCTCTAGGGCGAAAAGCGAGAATGAGGAAGCGGCGGAACAAGAAGAGCAGGCGAAAAACAGGTTAAAAGCCGCCGCCGAATTCTTTACCAACCCCGCCCTTACCAATGTGGTGAGAGAACACTACCCAGACCTAACCCTTTTTGAGAAGATATTCTCTTCCCCGGAGTGGTCATATAAAAAGTCTCGCCATGCATGGGATGTTTTTATGACGCACGAGGGAAGGCAAGATCTGCGCATGAGGTTGGAAGACAAGCTCCTTGGCACAGTAACGGATGAGTATGGCAGGAGGCATGGTTTTACCCAGATATTTACCGATGCAGAGAAGAACCATAAGGAGGCGTTTTCTGAGGCGAATGAATATCTGCTTGAAACAGACAGAGAGCAGGTGTTTTTTCGGGTGAAATATAGGGATGGCTATGCGGTTATTGTTGACACCTAGCACCAACAGCAATAGCCCGCCCATTCTCCCTAAAAAGAACAACTGCCTCCAGATAGCCAATATGGCCATACTCTTCGTGGGTTTGCGCAAGGAAGAACTCTTTTACCGGGAAGATATTCCAATCATGGCTTATGGCAAGACCAACCTCCTTATGCTGTAAATTTGCAAGCATTTTCTCCATGGCACGAACAATGGATGTAGCACACTGTTGCGGTGCTGCGATTTCACTAACAGGCAGCTCTTCATTAAACCACATACGCAGGTAAGGGTCATGCCCCACCTTCTCCTGCCGACCAATGGCTGCGGGAATATCATTAAGATAAAACGGGGTCAACTCGGTTACTACCGAAACAGGAGCAGGAAATTGCTGATGGCTTGCCGCATAGCCCATGCCAATAAGATAGGCCGTCTCCATACAGCGGGTGATATGGCTGCAAAAAAGTTGCGGACTGCTCTTTTTTGCCAGTTTGCTGCCAAAATCACGAGCAAATTCCTTACCCTCTTCGGTCAGGGTCATAAACACTTCCTGATCGGGAGTTTTGGGATAATAACGGGCAGAGTGGCGCAAAATTGCCATAACTCCACCATCGGCAGCCTCAACTGCGGCAGCAAGCAGAACCAGGCTCTCCTCTCCCAGATAGTCATATTTGGTACTTCGTTTCATTTTTTGCCTCTCTCTAACAGGCAAGCCCTGCCATCATTTCAGGAATTGCCGCAATTTTCTCTTTTTCCTCCACCGCAAAACAGTCTACCAGCCGCCCTCCATACATCACTCCAATACGATCAGCCAGGGCAAGTGCCTCTCCCAGATCACCTGTTACCAGTAAAACTCCTGCCGCCTCTCGAGCCTTGAGCAACAGTTTCCACACCTCCTCGGCGGCGGCAATATCAAGCCCCTGGGTTGGCTGCTCGGCAACAATCAACCGAGGTTTACGGTAAAATTCTCTGGCTATCACCAGTTTCTGCAAGTTACCGCCAGAGAGCTGCCAGGCAGCAGCAGAGAGATCAAAGGGGCGAATGGCAAAGGTATCCACCAGATATTTTAGCCGCTCTCTTGCGGAAAGAGAGTCAAGGAAAATCCCACCTGCACCCTTGCTGAAATGGCGTCTGGTGGTAAGCAGAAAATTATCCAACAGATCAAGCTGAGGGCAAGTGGCAAGCCCCTGACGATCTTCAGCAATCCAGGCAAGGGTGTTCTCTATATCATCTTTGCCCTGCCGAAAAAACGCAGCAGCGGGCTGCCCCAGAATTTCCAGAGAACCGCTTTGCACCTGGCGCAGGCCACAAATTATCTCCACCAACTCCTTCTGGCCATTGCCTGCAACCCCGGTAAGAGCGAGAATCTCGCCCTGACGCAGGGTCAAATCAATATTTTTCAACCCCTTGGCACCAGCAGTATGCAATGCCTCGCCCTTTAACACAAACTGGCGGGTCTCCTGCGGCTGACGATCAACCTGCAGCAGCACCTGCCGCCCCACCATTCTCCCTGCAAGCTCGGCAGTAGAGGAGACCTCTTTTGCCACAACATTGTCAACAATCTCCCCTCGTCGTAAAATAGCAATTTTATCAGCCACCTGCATCACCTCTTCCAGCTTGTGACTAATAAAAACAATCCCCTTGCCCCGCCGCTGCATAAGACGCATAATGGCAAAAAGATTCTCTACCTCCTTTGGGGTAAGAACAGCGGTGGGTTCATCGAAAATCAAGACATCAGACTGCCGATAAAGCAGCTTCAAAATCTCCACCTGCTGCCGCTCTCCCATAGAGAGATTTTCCGTACGAGCAGAGGGGTCAATGCTCATTCCATACTCCTCGGCAAGCTGCCGAACACTTCGCTCCATCCTCTTTTTTGAGAGCAGAAAACCGCTAGTGGTTCCAAGAAAGACATTTTCCGCCACAGTAAAGGCATCGACCAACTTAAAATGCTGATAGACCATACCAATTCCCGCAGCAAAGGCCTCCTCGGTAGAACCTGATGCCAACAATCTCCCCTGTCGATAGATAGCACCACTATCGGGGCGAAGCTGCCCTGCAAGAATCGACATCAGCGTCGATTTACCCGCACCGTTCTCTCCCAATAGAGCCAGCACCTCCCCAGCCTCTATGGTGAGGTCGATATTTTTATTGGCTTCAACCTTGCCAAAAGATTTACTGATGGCCTCCAGATAGATGAGAGGATGGCTCATTACCTACGCTCCATCTCCGCCAGAGGTTGTACGAACTGTGTTTCCGTATCCCAGGGAAAGAGAATCCACGTATCCTGGCTCACTTCGGTTACAAAGGTATCTACCATTGGCCGCCCCGCCGGCTTGGCATAGACGGTGGCAAAATGTGCCTTTGGCACAATATTTTTCACCACTTCGGCTGTCCTGCCGGTATCGACCAGATCATCCACCAGCAGCCAGCCTTCACCATCGCCACCACCAGTGAAACCTTTTAATACTTCCGCCTCACTTTTTTTATCTTTCCAGTCATAGCTGGAGATGCAGATGGTATCAATATGGTGAATATCAAGTTCACGAGCGATAATGGCGGCTGGAACCATCCCCCCTCTGGTAATGGCAATAATACCCTTGAAAAATCCACTATCCAGAAGACGCCAGGAGAGCGCCTTGGCATCACGGTGCAGTTGATCCCAAGAGATGGGATAGGTGCGTTTATATCTATCATTATTCATAAAAAACCCCAATCTTATCAAGATTATTATGGATACTCCAGAAATACCACTTTTTCATAAAAATAGCCTTTCTCTCTCAACCCTCTCTTTTAACACATAAACTACCGATACCCATAACTCCCTGCTGCAAAGAACTCTGAAATATCGGCATGCTATCACTGAACAGAGTACTCACCTGGCCAGATATATAGCTTTCGATAATTTCCAGAATAGCAAAAAGAACAGATTCAATAAAGACAGAAATCCACCCTTTTTTCCTTTTTGAAAGCCTTGCGTCTCTCTTATCATAACACAACAAATAACCGATAATTTTGTAATATTGAATAAAAAAAAGAGTAAAGCTTGCCCTTCCCACCCTTGACTATCAACGAGTGCCATGATAGAGTCTCTCGGCAATTGTCTCAAAGAAGATGCACCCGTAGCTCAGCTGGATAGAGCACCAGGCTTCGAACCTGGGTGTCGGGGGTTCGAATCCCTCCGGGTGTACCATTTGACTTTCCATAGTCTTCCATACTCTTCCACTTTTCCCTTTAGATTCCATTTCTTTTTAATCTTGAGCTTGTCAGGCAATCCCTCCTTCTCTATTTTGGTACCTGCGAAAGCATCTTCATCCCGCCGATTTTATCGATTGCACAACCCTCTGGTTCATGCTATAAGTGCAGAAGTTTTAGAAATTTTTTCGGCAAGACATAAATATTATCTAGCTGTTTTTTTTGCTTTAATCTGGAGAAACAATGAAAAAGATACGCAATATGAAAATAAAAACAAAGCTGATCATCAGCCTCTGTTCCGCCGTCGCCATCATGATAACAATCGTTCTATTTGTAAACAACCAGATGGCAAGGGACTCTGTTACCAAACGCATCTACACAAGAGAGGCTCCTGCCATTGCCGCATCCATAGCCGAAAAATTTGACAAGGAGACCTCCAGAGCCTTCAGCGTTGCCCGCATGATTGCCGATAACCCTATGGTACATCAATGGGTTGTATCAGGAGAGCCTCAAGACAAGCTACAAGAAGTTGCGCAATTATTAGGTGTTGCCAAAGAACAGGGGGTGGGGTTCTCCTTTATTGTCTCCGACATATCAAAAAACTACTATACCAACGAAGGTCTGCTAAAAACTCTTGATCTCAACGACAAAAATGAAGACTGGTATATTGATACCCTAAAGGCTGGTCAAAAGGAGTCTATCTCTGTCGATCCAAGTCTCGATGGAAACGGGCTTATGGCCTTTATCAATATCATTATGGGTACACCAGAAAAACCTCTGGGTATTGCCGGAGTGGGAATTAACCTTGATGCACTATCACAGCAACTCTCAAGTATCAAGTTAAGCCCGAGTGGTGTTACCTATCTCATTGATCAAAAAGGAGATATAAAGGCGCATCCTGTCAAACAGGCTCTCCATAGCCTGAAGAACATCAGCAGGATAAAAAACGGTGCCTATTCACAGAAAGTTGTCCCCAAACTGCTGGAACCAGGGGAAGGGTTACTAACCTATGACAATAAAGATAACATAAGCACAACCGTCCTGTTCAAGGAGATCCCCACAACCGGGTGGAAGGTTGTTATGGAGGCCAGAACCTCTGAACTTACAGAAGAGCTTGATAAAATCAGAAATATCAGTTTCGCCATTTTAGGAGATACCCTGCAAAAAATATCAAAAGGGGATCTCACCCACAGAATTACCGTCTCATCACAGGATGAAATCGGACAAATGGGGAACCATTTCAACTCATTTATGGACAAGATGCATGAGATGATAACAAAAATCATCGATACCGCCCGTGAGGTTGACCAGACATCCTCCGACATTGTCTCCATCTCCACAACCTTGACAGACGAATCGACCCACGCCCAGTCTCAGGCGGATCATGCCGCAACCAGCTGCCGCAATGCCCAGGAAAGGATGGAAAACGTCGCCGTAGATGCCCAAAAAGTTGCCGCCAATGTAGAGGAGCTCTCCCATGCTGCGCACGATCTCTCCGACACCCTGCAAGGCATTGTAAACAACACTGTACAAACCAATAATGCCACAGGAGAGGCAGTAAGTGTTGCCAGCATGGCCTCAGACAAGGTACAGGAGCTGGAAAAAGCGGCTACAGATATCTACAACGTTGTTGATACCATCACCGAGATCTCCGAACAGGTCAACCTGCTGGCACTTAATGCCACCATCGAGGCCGCAAGAGCCGGTGAAGCAGGCAAGGGTTTTGCCGTTGTTGCCAATGAGATAAAGGCTCTTGCCAACCAGACCAATGAGGCCACGGAAGACATCAAAAGACGCACCGACGGCATCCGCATCTCCACCACGCACACCAGAGACAGCATGAAAGAGTTGAGCCAGATCATCGAAAATGCCAATACCATGGTGAGCGAAATTACCTCTGCAGCAGAAGAGCAAATGGAGACAACGCAAAACACAGTGGGCAACATTGCCGAAATCTCTGCCAGTGTTGATGCAGCAGGTGCCAATGTTAATGACAGCGTGGCAGACGCAGCCGAAGCTGTGGAGCGAACCGGAAAAATTATTGAAGATACAGAGGGTATCGCCCAAGAGGGCGAGCGTCTGCGCAAGACTGCTCAGATATTGCATAACTCTTCCCAAACGCTCAATGAGCTGGTAGAGTATTTTACCATTTAATACAACTACTCACGTAGGAGATCACCATGCAACGCCTTTTACAACAGTTTGTTACTTTAACCGCCACCCTCTTTTTACTCAGCAGCTGCGGCTATAACAGCTTGCAAGTAAAGGAGGAGGCAGTATTCAAGGCTTGGGCAAATATCGAATCGGCTCTCCAGCGTAGAGCTGATCTTATCCCTAACCTTGTGGCAACGGTCAAGGGATATGCAAGCCACGAAAAGGAGACTTTGGAGGCGGTTATCAACGCTCGGGCAAAGGCAACCCAGGTCCAGATGAGCACAAAAGATCTGGGCAGTGCCCAGGCAATGCAGAAGTTTCAGAGTGCGCAAGGCGGTCTTGGGACAGCCCTTGGCCGCTTGATGGTGGTGGTTGAAAAATATCCCGATCTGAAAGCCAACCAGAATTTTCTTGATCTGCAAAACCAGCTGGAAGGCACAGAAAACCGCATAAATGTTGCCAGACAACGCTATAACGCAACAGTAGAGCAGTTTAACGCCGCCATTCGTCAGATGCCGGAGAGCCTTACCAATAGCCTGCTTCTGCATCTGGAGCGTAAGGAGTATTTCAAGGCAGAGGCTACAGCACAGGCAGCACCAGAAGTAAAATTCTAGGAGATAGTGATGCGCCTGCTGCTTTTTATCCTGCTTATTCTCCCCTTCTCAGCAATTTCTGCGAATGCTGCAACAGAACCCTCTTCTCTCCCTTCACTATCTGCCTATGTTAATGATACAGCCGGGCTGCTTTCCCAAGAGACAGCAACCCGGCTGGAAAGCACCCTTGCTGGCCTTGACAAGGAGGAAAGCACCCAGATCGTACTGCTGACTATCCCCAGCCTGCAAGGCGCACCCTTGGAAGAGTATGCCCTGGGTGTTGCAGAAAGAGCAGGGATCGGCCAAAGGGGCAAGGATAACGGCGCACTGCTGCTTATTGCAAAAGATGAAAGAAAAATTCGTATAGAGGTGGGGCTGGGTCTGGAGAGCAGCCTGACCGATCTCCGCTGTGGCCGGATCATCAGAAATATCATTACCCCCAGGTTCAAAAAAGGTGATTATGACGGCGGAATTACCGCAGGAATAGAGGCAATGATAAGCTCCGTTAAGGGGGAGTAT
>PDWI01006660.1_pt1 | contig 14412 bp, 12 predicted proteins | sample 1430891 | NCBI WGS metagenome assembly PDWI01 (sample SAMN01162508, study PRJNA174530) | Oral metagenome, whole genome shotgun sequencing project. | biome: Marine environment; feature: Marine mammal; material: Swab sample of the gingival sulcus; isolation source: swab sample of gingival sulcus...
GTATTCTCAAAACCTTCTTTTAATCTTAGCTCTACCTTAGCTCCTAAATCTAATAAATCTTTTTGGATATTCTTTTTTACATCTTCCTTTAAAGTTGAGATTCCTTCTTTTATATTTTTATCTAAAGCATTGCTTGAATTAAGTTTTTCTTCAACTTTTTTTGTTAGCTCATCGACTTTTTTTGAAATACTTTCTTGAATATTTAATTTAAAATCTGTAATGTTTTTTGAATTGCTTTCAAAATTTGTGTTAAGTTTTGTAATAAAATTATTAATATTTTCATTTATATTTTTCTGTAATTCTTCTTTAAAAGAATTTATACTTTTAAAATTATCATTTGAAATTTTTAAGGAAATGTCATTATTTTCTTTTAATTTTTTATCAACTTTATCTATCAAAGAAATAACATCTTGTTGTATGCTCGATTTTAAATTATTTTTAAATTCATTTATATCTTTTGAAATATTTTCTTTATTCTCTCCTAAGCTTTTTGTTAATTCAGTTTTTATATTTCCATTTTCTTTTAAAATCTCTTGAATTATTCCATTTTTATTATTAAGATTTTCTTTAAAAATTTCTTGGAGAAGTTGATTTGTAAAAGTATCTTTATCCTGAGCTCCTGAATTTTTTTTAATTATAAAAATCAAATAAATTATTAGTAAAATTAAAATTCCTAATAGTATTTCCAAAATGGGCATTTCTTTTTCTCCTCATATTAATTTTTTTTATTTATTATATCATATCTTAAAAATTATTATAAAAAAACTGAACTAGAAAATTTCCAATTCAGTTTTTTAATTTAATTTTAACTCTTTTCGTAATGTCCTCTACAAGAAATTATATGAATAATCTTATTTTGTTCAAAATAAACAATCCTGTTTACTTTATCTATCCTTCTGCTCCACCAACCACTCAAATTATTTTTTAAAGGTTCTGGCATTCCAATTCCATCGAAACTATTTCTTTGCATATCTTTTATTAACAAATTTATTTTTCTTAAAGTTTTTTTATCTTCTTTTTGCCAATATAAATATTCACTCCAAGCTCTATCTTCCCATAAAATTTTCATACTTATACCTCTATAAGTTCGTGTTCTCGAAAATTAGCTTTTCCTTTTTCAATATCATTTTTTATATTTTCTAAATATTTTATATTATTTGCAGAATAAAAAGGATCTGCATTCAACTCAAAAGGAATTGAATTTTCTCTTACAACTTTTTTTAAAAAAATATTTATTGCAGTTGACATGCTTAGACCAATATCATTTAAAGTTCTTTCAGCATTCTGTTTTACATTATCATCTACTCTAATACTAATTTGTGCCATGAAAACACCTCCTAAAATTCTTAATCTATTATAGCATTTTTTATAGGTATATACAAGCATTATGCTATTTATTGTATGTCTATTCGATTACAAAATAAATCTTTTCCCCAGCAAAATTTTTCAAACTCACAATCATTACAAATTTTTATATCAAATTTTCTCTTTTCAAAATTTTCATTTAAAATATTATTTACCGTTGACTTAATTTTTTGATAATCTCTTTCTAAATCTTCTTCTGAAATTCTTATTTCAAACTTAGGCTCATCTTCTTCTAAATAATATAAAAATGTTTTTATTTCTTTTTCTGGATATTTTTTCTGCAACAATAATTTATAAAATGATAATTGCTCTTTATAGATTTCAAAATTTTCTGCTCTTTTACTTCCTGTTTTAAAATCTACTATTTCCAAATAATTATCTTTATTTAAAAGTAAGTCTAACTCTCCATATAAAATAAAATCTTCTTCTATTTTATACTCAGAAAATTCTGCTTTCTCCATAAAAGTAAAATTCTTTTTTTCTTTTGCCAAATAATTTTTAATAATTTCTAAAATTATATAATACTCCTCATCAAGCTCCAATTTTTGAAATTTATATACTTTCTCAATTAAATTTTCTATATACTCATCAGAGAAAATTTTTTCACTGACAGGAGAATATACTCCCTTACTAAAATTATTTTTTTCTTCAATAATTCTTTTATTGATATGCTCTATAATTTTATGAATAGTTATCCCTCTGCTCAAATTTCTTTTACTATAAGTTTCAAATTTTTTCTTTCGCAATAGAAAATATTTTTGTGGACAAATTCTATATAAGTTTATATCTGTCGTAAAAGAAAAAATCCCCTTATCTTTTTTACTTGAAATTTTATCCAAAGCTAAAGTATTTATATCAAAATTTAAACTGTTTACACCATGCAAAGAATAAAAATGTGTTTTAAAACTTTCTGACAGATTTTTTTCTGGTGCACTCAAAACAAGTAAGTTTTTTGCACGACTAAAAGCCACATAAAATTTTCTATAAAAATCAAATCTCTCTTTATCTTCATCTGAAATTTCAGGATTTAACTCCAAAAGTCTATCTATACTAGATATATTTTCTGTATTTTTATTATAATTTGCCGTATTAAAAAGAGAGCAGACAACCACAACAGGAAACTCTAAACCCTTTGATTGATGTATTGTTAAAAATGGAATGCAGTCATCAGGATAATCGCCCTCGTCCTGATAAATATTTCCTATATTATATTTTTTTAATATATTTATATATTTTTCAAAAAAATAAATTAAAATATTAAATGAATTTTCAAAAGATATTTTTTTGTAGTGGACATATTTTTGAAAGCTTTTAAAAATTTTACTCAAAGTTGATAAGTTATAAAATTCTACTGAGTTTTTTAAGCTTGAATTTTCTAAAATATTTCTATAAAAATCAAATTGTAAAAGTTCGTAATAGATATTATTTAAACTTTCCAAATCAACTTTTTCTATACTTTCTCTCTTACTTACTATCCAATCAAAAAGTTTTTTATCTTTTTTGGCATTATACCTTGCAAGGCTTAAACAATTTTTAAAATATTCACTTACTTCAATTTTTTCTAAAAGAAATTCTTTAAAGCAAGCCAAAATTATTCCAAAAGTTAATTTTATCTCATAGCTTTCAAAAAATTCTTTTGTCCTAGGAGAAAAAACTTTTATTCCTTCTCTTTCAAATGCTTCTTCCAATTTTTTAGCTTCGTATCCTCTAAATGAAGAAAATAAAAAAGCAACTTGATTGTAATTTGTTATTTTTTTTTCCTGCCTCAATCTCTTTATAAAATTTACAGTATTTCTAACATTTTCATTTCTAGTTTTACCCGTTATATGAGCTACTCCTGTTGATAAAATTTCTTCCGTTCTAGCAGAATAAAATTCTTTTTTAAATCTATTATTCCCCCATTCAATAGTATTTATCCATCTATCACAAAATTTTACTATGTCCTCAACTGAACGATAATTTTTATTTAAAATAATAATCTTACACTGACTTTCTAACACTTCACTAGCTTCGTTTATGTTAGAAACTTCTCCCTCGAGTTTAGTATATTCTTCATTTTTAAGATTCTCCTTTGATAATAAATTATTCTCTCTTTTTAATTTAAAATGTTTAGGAAAATTTAAAATGTTTTCTGAAGTAGCTCCACGAAATCTATAAATTGATTGATCTTCATCTCCAACAACACAAATATTTTTTTTCTCTTTTGAAAGTAAAAGTAAAATTTTCTCTTGTATTCTATTACTATCTTGATATTCATCAACCATTATATAATCTATTTCATCATTCATCTTCTGCAAAAAGTCTTTATTTTTTAGCATATTTAAAATTTCAACTTGCAATGAAGAATAATCTAAAGTATTTTCTTCAAGCAGTTGCTTTTCATAAAGTTCGTATGCAGATTTTAAAAATAGAATATATTTATCTTTTGTCCTAAGTTCTTTTATATCAATAGCATTTTCATTTAAATCATTTATTTTTTTCTTGATAAATCCACTTATTCCCCAATTTTCATAAATAGATAAGTTTTGAAAAATTTCTTTAAAGCCTTCTATTTTTTTATATTCTTTTAGACGAGAATAAATAAAAAAATGCTGCTCATAGTCCCCCGACATCACAGAAAACCCATCAAAAAATCTTGAAAATTTTATATTCTCTTGAATAAGTCTAATCCAAATTGAGTGCATTGTTCCCAAATACATTTCAGAAATATCAATATTTTCTCCAAGTTCTTCAAGTCTTTCATTTATTCTAAATTTTAATTCATTCCCTGCCTTATTTGTAAAAGTTGTGAGAATAATTTTTCTTGGCTCTATTTTTTTTGAAGAAAATTCACTCTCTTCAGTTAATAAAATATTTACAACTCTTTCAACCAAAGTTTTTGTTTTACCTGTTCCAGGACCTGCAATTATTAATAATGGATTTTTAAGTGTCCTACTTGCCTCTAATTGTTTTTTGTTTAGAATATTTTTTCTCATATCTTTTCCTCAATAATTTCTCTTTTTTTTTAATTATTTTTATTTTAATTATAACACAAAATTAATACCAAACTATAATTTCCTTGCAGATAAGATTTTTGTTTTCAGTTTCCCTCTCCCATGGGGGCTACATCTGTACTACACCCCAAAAAGAAAAAGAGCTTTCGCTCTTAAACATAGTTATTAATTTTTTCTAACCTTATCAAATATCAACTTGAAATTAATTTTTTTAGGTTTTTCTAATGCTGGTAGAGTAAAAGTAATTTCGTCTTCCTTAATTATAAGGTTTGATTTAAAACCAAGACCCTTAATATTTCCAGCTATTGGACTGAACTTTGCACCAACATCACTTTGAAATAAATAACCTAAAACAATATCATAATGACTTTTATTTGTGGAATTTGCACAAGCTACAACTTTTCCAACTCTATCAATAATAAAAATATTTCTTTCGCAAAAATTACAATTCAAAATATAATAATCTGCTTTTTCATTATTCCAATATTTATCAGTGTGAAAAATTTTAACTTTGTTGCTCAATTTATCGTTTATATATACTTTTACTTTAACTGGTTTCCCTATAAGTCTTGCAGAGCCACTTAAATATTTTAAAAGTATTGGTTTTTCTCTTAAAACAGTAATAGAAATAACTAGTATAATAAAAATAATCACAAATAAAACTTTTGTTTTCATAATTTAACCTCTTTTATAAATACGACTAACAAAAATAATATAAATTCAATTTTCTATATTTTTATTCTCCTAAAAGTCTATCAATTAGACTTTCATCTAAATTTTTATTTTGATTAAAATCATTTGTACTTTGATTTGTATTTTTTTGAAATCTCTCTGTTGGAACAGCTCCACCATAAGCTTGTGCATCTAAACCGAATACACTTGCAACTCCAGTTTTATATTTATCTGCTGTTTCAACTTGCATTCTTCCTCTTCTTGTAATTACTTCTCTACTATTTTTTCCATTAATTAAACCTGTAAAAATATCTAAATTTTCTTTTACTAAATCTCCTGTTTCTAAATGATTTTCTAAATATTTAAATTTCTCAGGAGTATATAAATTTCTATTTATTAATGTTTGATAGTATCTTGCCCAAAGTGGTGCAACAATTCCTCCTCCAGTTATTCTTCCAACCATCGGTTTATTATTATCTTTACCTATATAACAAACTGTTACGTATTCAGGTGTTATTCCTGAAAACCAAACTGTTCTATTCTTATTTGTCGTTCCAGTTTTACCACCTTGTTCTATTTGCTTACCATTCTTATCATAAACTCTGGCTTGCCCTGCTGTTCCTCTACTAACAACACTTTTTAACATCGCCGTCAATAAACTCGTATCCACACTATCATAAATTTCTTCACTTTTTATTTCTGAAACATAAATTAAAGTATCTTTTTCGTCTCGAATTTCTCTAATGACATTAGGCTCAACTAAATTTCCACCATTTACAAAAATTGAAAAGTCCACTGCTAAATCAAGAGGAGTTGCTTCCATAGAGCCAAGTGAAGCAGTTAAATCTGCAATTTCTCCTGAATATTTTAGTTTAGCCGTTTCCTCTTTAAAATTTTCTACTCCAATTTTAGCTAAAGTTTTAATTGCAGGAATATTTATAGATAAATTCATAGCATTAACTAAACTTGTATTTCCTGAATATGTCCCGCCATAATTTTTAGGCTTCCATTTACCATAAGAAATAAAATTGTCAGTTATAACAGAATAAGGTTCCAAGCCATGTGCTAGCGAAGTCAAATATAAAAATGGTTTAAATGATGACCCAACCTGTCTTTTTGCCATAGTTGCTCTATTAAAGTTTTTTGCCTTAAAATTCTTTCCGCCAACCATTGAAATAATTCCACCAGTAAATGGCTCAACTGTAACCATTGCTCCATTTATACTTTCATTATTTTTTAAAAATGGATAATTATCAAAAACTTCTTTTGCAACTTTTTGATATTTTACATCAAAAGTTGTATAGACATTCAAACCTCCTGTATAAACTTTGTCTTCTGTAAATATTTCTTCTAATTCTTCTTCAACCATTTCTGTAAGCTCAGGATTTTTATAAAATTTTGATTTATCTTTTTTGTAAATTATTGTTGTCTTATCTGAATTTTTTAATATTTTTTTATCTTCTAGTTTTTTATTTTCTAATTTTTTATCATCTGAATTTTGAGAAACGTTTATGTCATCATTATCTAAAACAAATTTTTGATCAAGAGCATTCTCATATTGTTCATCTGTAATTCTTCCATCTCTATGCATTTCTCTTAATATAATTTTTTGTCTTTTCAATGCATTATCTAAATGTCTTATAGGATTATATTTAGTTGGTCTATTTGGTATACCAGCAAGCAATGCAGCTTCTGCTACATTTATTTTACTTATATCTTTTTTAAAAAATTCTTTTGCCGCAACTTTTACTCCATAAGAACCCGAACCAAAATAAATCTCATTTAAATATTTTTCTAATATTTCATCCTTTGTATATGTTCTTTCTATTTCAAAAGCAATAATAAGTTCTTTTATTTTTCTTGAAATTTTTCTTTCAGAAGATAAAAAAGCATTTTTGGCTAATTGCTGTGTAATTGAACTTCCACCTTGACTAAGTTTTCCACGTTTTAAATTTGCAACCATTGCTCCAACAAATCTCTTTAAATGTATTCCATTATGACTATAAAACTGTTTATCTTCAATAGCTAAAAAAGCATCTTTCAAACTTTGAGGTATTTCCTCAAACTTAGCTAAATCTCTCGATTCAGTAAAAAATACATCTACAACTTCATTATTTCTGTCATAAATAGTTGTCGGTCTTGCAGGTTTATAATCTTCAACTAATTTCTGTACATCTCCAATTTCTATTCTATACTTCAAAAATATTCCTAAAACTATAACAAGCATAATAACACTTAAAGTAGAAAATGTTATAAAAATTATCTTTAATAGTTTTTTCATTTTTTAACTCCTCTTCTTAATTTTTATCTATTTTTTATTTATAATTTTTATTTTTTATTCTTTTGCCTAAGTTGTCCACAAGCTCCATCTATGTCACTACCTTTTTCTTGCCTTAAAGTTACATTAACTCTTCTCACATTTTTCAAGTAATTATAAAATCTTTCTATTTTTTTCTTACTTGGTCTTGTATGTGGAGAATTTTCAACTTCATTATACGGAATCAAGTTAACTATGTGATCAAAATTATGTACGTAGTCAGCTAAAGCATTTGCATCATTTTCAGAAACATTAAAATCATTTATTAAAATATATTCAAATGTAATTCTTCTCTTTGTTTGCTTTTGATATTCCACTAAAACTGTCATTAAATCTTCCAATGGAAAGTTTTTATTAATTGGAACTATTTCATTTCTTTTTTCGTTGATTGCACTATGTAAAGAAACTGCTAATTCTATTGGTGTTTTATCATACAGAAATCTCTCTATTCCTGTTACAATTCCAGATGTTGAAACTGTAATTCTTCTCTTTGAAATATTTACTCCATTTTCACTTGATAAAATATTTAAAGCCTTAGTTAAATTATCTAAATTCATTAAAGGCTCTCCCATGCCCATAAAAACTAAATTATTTAATGTTTCATTTTTCTTCATCAGTCTTCTATTCACAGTATAAATCTGATTGATAATCTCACTCACTGAAAGATTTTTCATAAAACCATCTTGTCCTGTTGCACAAAAACTACATTTTATTGCACAACCAACTTGTGATGAAACACATAAAGTATTCCTAATTTCTCTATTTTTTTTATCTTTATGTCTTAAAAGTACTGTTTCAATCGTGCCTCCATCTTCTAATTCAAATAAAAACTTTTCTGTTTTATCAATTTTAGAAACTTGATGTTTTAACAAATTAAAAAATGGAATATAAGTTTTTTCTTTTAATAATTCTCTATTTTTTAAAGAAATATTTGTCATATCATCAAAATTTCTTACAATTTTTTTATGCAACCAAATAAAAATTTCTTTCCCATAAAATTTTTTCATTCCATTTTCAACTAAAAATTTTGTTAATTCTTCTTGAGATAATTCTAAAATATTTATTTTTTTATTTTCTTTTATTGTTTCGTTTTGTAAACTACTAATCATATCCTTGCCTTTCATATAATTTAAAATATTATTTATTTTTCACTTTAGTAAATATAAATTTCTATTTATTCTAGCATATTTTTTATAAAAACTTTATTATTTTATTATGTATTCACTTTTTTCTTCATAATTTTCATCATATCCAAAGATAAATAAAACTTTATTCTCTTTTATATAATCTATTATTTCATCTGCTTTTGAAAGTGGTAAAGCAGGACAACCCCAACTTCTACCCAAAAAGCCATGTTCTTTTAAATATTTTTCTTCTGAAGACTCTTCCCCATGAAGAACTATCGCTCTTCTCTCAGCATTAGAATTTATATCTTCTTCTAAACCTCTAAGCCTTAAAGATGGCCCATATTTACCTTTATATTTATCCAAAGTTAAATAAAAACCCAAAGAAGTCGTATAGGAATTTGGATCATTTGAAAAAACATAAGGAATTTCTACTCCAGAATTTTTAGCATGAGCTACCCTTTCACTATAAACAAGTTTTTTTTCTTCCAAGTTTATAACAAAAAATCTTTCTTCAGATGAAGGTTTTCTATAATCAATAATAGCAAGTACTCCAGGTTCTTTTTCCCAAATTTGAAAATATCCTAAGTATGCTTTTTGAAATAAATCATAATCGATTTTTTCTTTGCTTATATTAAGTTCATCATATATCTTACTTAAATCTAATTCTTCACTATGGATAAAACTACTTACTAAAATAAAAAATATGAATATTAATTTTTTCACTCTTATCTCCCAACTTTTTTTATTTCTTCTGTAAAACCAATTAAAACTTCACTCATCTGTTTTGTAAACGGAGAATGTCCTACCCCTTCAACCACACACATTTTTGAATTTTTCATTATTTTTTTTAATTCATAAGAAGCACTTAATCTAGAATTAAAATCAAATCTTCCATGTGCTATATAACAAGGAATATCTGAAATTTTATAGGCATTGTTTAAGATATAATTGTCTTCCCCCCAGTGCATTCTATTTATAAAATAATGTGCCTCTAAAAGTGCTAGAGAAATATCATGTTTTCCTAATTCTTCACTAACTTTCATATCACTTTCCATAACTATAAGCTCATAATTACTCCAAATTTTTGCTGCCTTGTTTCTAATTTCAATATTTTCTGAAAATAATCTTTTAGTATAGGCAGTAAGTAAATCCTCCTGCTCATTTTTAGGAATATGATTTTTAAATTTTTCAAATTCATCAGGATAAATTTCAGATAGTCCTCTCTCAAAAAACCATTTTATATCTTCATTTCTTCCCAAAAAAATTCCTTGAAGAATTAAACTTTTAACTCTTTGCTTATACTTAAAAGAATACATCATAGCTAAAGTAGCTCCAAAACTTCCAGAAAATATATTTAATTTTTCTACCCCAATATGTTTTCTAATTTTCTCTATATCCTCTACAAGATGAAAAATTGTATTGTCTTTAAGCTCAAGAAAAGGTTTACTTCTTCCACAACCTCTTTGATCAAATAAAATTATATGATAATGTTCAGGATCAAAAAATCTCCTAGCCTTTCTTCCACAACCTGCACCTGGTCCTCCATGTAAAAATATTATAGCTTCCCCTTCTGGATTTCCACATTCTTCAACATAAATTTCGTGTATTTCACTAACTTTTAACATATATGATTTAAAAGGTTCTATGCTTGGATAAAAATCAAAATTTTGCATTTTTTATTCTCCTAATTTTTTTTATTTCATATTATAACATAAAAAAATAAAAAAAGAGCTTTCGCTCTTTTTCATAAAATATTTTACTTAATTTTTTCTAAGTCTATTCCTAATTTTTCTAGTTTTTTCCCTAAAGTTTTGTATGAATCCGATTTAGCTTCTTCAAAACCATGTAATCCAAATAAAGTTTTAATAAGTTCTTTCCCCTTCTCATCTGTATTTAAACTTAAGAAAGCTTCTTTTATTTTATTTTTTGTCTTTTCATCTACTTTAGAAGAGACTGCTAAAGCAATTCCAGGAATCAAATCACTTTTTTCTATTACTAATACTCTCTCAGCTAGATTATCATAACTTTTTGCATATTTTTTAACTATATTCTCATAAGTACCTATTGCATCAACATCTCCATTCATAAGAAGTTGTAAAGCATTATCGTGTCCACCTGCAAATTGATATTTTATATCTTTTTCTCTATCAATTGAGTGATCTTGTAATATAGTTGAAGGAATTATATAACCAGAAGTTGAAGATGGATCAACAAAGGCTACTTTTTTACCTTTTAAATCTTCCACTGTTTTTATTCCTGTATCTTTTCTAGTTATTATAATCGAATAATATCCAGGTTCTCCATGTTTATTTAGACTTGTCAATAAGGCTTCTGTATTATGTTTAGTATTTGCTAAAATATATGCAAATGGTGGTATCAAAGCAAAATCTATCGACCCTGAACCCAATGCTTCGACTACACCTACATAGTTCGTTGCAATAAATCCATCAACGTCTCTACCAATTTTTTTACCTAATAGATCATGAAGCGGCGCTGTATCTTCTATTAATTTTTCCGAATTAGAAATTGGAACTAGTCCCATAACTAAAGGTTTCTCTTCCTTCTTTCCACAATTCATAAATAAAAAAACAAGTCCTAAAGATAAAGCTAATACTTTTAAAATTCTTTTCATCTTTTCCTCCCTTAATAATAATGTTACTAAAATTATAATATTTTTTTTATCAAATTACAAATTTATAAACTTATAAAATTATTCTTATCATATCAAGTTCATTTATTTTCATATCTGTTTTTATTTTTACATGAGAATTTGGATTTGCTGATTCAACTACACCTTCTTCTTTTCCAACTTTATTTATTAAAATCATCTCAGGCATAATTAATTTTCTAACTTCTATTTCTGGACTAATAACTTCAACTTCTTGCCCAACGTATAACTTATTTCTAATTGCAACTAAATATTCATTTTCTGAAAGTTTTTTTTCAACTTTTGCAACTAATTTATGCGTCTGACTATAAGAATTTCTTTCATTGTAATTTTGAGATTCTTTCCCAGCTTTCCCATGATAAAATCCTTCAGTATAACTTCTATTAGATGTTGCTTCGAGTTCTTCTCTCCATCTAGGATTACATTCATATTTCCCTTTGTAGTAAGAATTTAAAGCATCTTTATATATTTTAACCACATTTGAAACATAATATATGCCTTTCATTCTTCCTTCTATTTTTAAAGAATCTACTCCTAAATCTAAAATTTTATCCAACATATCTATCGTACATAAATCTTTTGAGTTAAATATATATGTTCCTCTTTCATCTTCGTACACTGGCATATATTCATCAGGTCTTGTTTCTTCAACAAGAGAATATTTCCATCTACAAGCTTGAGCACAATCTCCTCTATTCGCATCTCTTCCAGTCATATAATTACTCAGTAAACATCTGCCTGAAATCGCCATACACATTGCACCATGTACAAAAACTTCAAGCTCAATATCAGGAACTTTTTTTCTTATTTCAGCAATATTTTCTAAAGATACTTCTCTTGCTAAAACGACTCTTTTAGCTCCCATATCTTTCCACATTTTAACCGAACGCCAATTTGTATTGCTTGCTTGTGTACTTATACTTATGTTTAAATTACTATTCTCTTTAACAACTTGAAACACTCCTAAATCTGCTACTATAACTCCATCAACTTTTATTTTTTCTAAAAATTTAACATACTGTGGTAATTCTTCTAATTCTTCATTGTGAGGAATAATATTCAAAGTCACATAAACTCTTTTTCCTCTTTCATGAGCATATTCAACAGCCTTTTCTAATTCTTCATCTGAAAAATTATTACTTCCAGCTCTTAAATTAAACATTTTACCACCTAAAAAAACTGCATCTGCTCCATAATGTAATGCCATTTGAAATTTTTCCATGTTCCCTGCAGGTGCCAATAATTCTACTTTCCTCAACTTTTTCTCATCCTTTCCATATTAAGCCTAAGTTTCTAACTTTTTTTAGTTTAACTTTCTCGTTTCTCTATTTAACTTTATCTGTATAATTTGTAAATCTTGTAAATGCTTCTAAGAAGTTTAATTTAACAACTCCAGTAGGACCATTTCTTTGTTTTCCTATTATCAATTCAGTTATTCCCTTATTTTCTGTTTCAGGAATATAATATTCTTCTCTGTATAAAAATGCAACTATATCGGCATCTTGCTCTATCGCTCCTGACTCTCTTACATCTGAAAGAATAGGCCTTTTATCTACTCTATCCTCAACTTTTCTTGATAGTTGAGAAAGTGCAATTATAGGAACATCAAGCTCTCTTGCTAAACTTTTTAACGCTCTTGAAATATCAGATATTTCTTGCTGTCTACTAGCTCCATTTCCACTTCTTCCTTGTATAAGTTGTAAATAGTCGACTATAATTAAGTCTAGCTCTCCTCTGCTTTTCATTTTTCTAGCATAAGATCTTATTTCTAAAGCACTTACATTTGGTAAATCTCCTATAAAAATTTTAGTGTTAGAAAGTCTACTTGTCGCTACTCCGACTTTTGCCCATGCATCATCATCTAAAAAACCATTCCTTATATTATGTAATGGAACTCCCGACTCTATAGCTAAAAGTCTTTGATATAATTGAGATGTTGACATTTCCAAACTAAAAAACAATACTGCCTTATTTTCTATTTTAGCAACATTTAACAATAAATTTAAAGCAAAGGCAGTTTTTCCCATTGCAGGTCTAGCAGCTAAGATAATTAAATCTGAGTTATTTAGCCCACTTGTTTGCCTATCTAAATCTGTAAAACCTGTACTCATACCAGTTGTTTTACCATTGTTTTGACTAATTGTTTCTTGTCTTTTTATCTCTTCTATGGTAGCAAATTTTATTGGAACTATCTCTTTTTTAGTTATTTTAGTAGATAAACCCAAAACTAGAGCTTCAGCTTCATCTACTATATCTTCGACTGCTCTATCATCTTTATATGCAATTTCAGTTATTTTTGTCCCAGTTAAACCTAATTTTCTAAGAGTTGCTTTTTCTTTTATTAAATTTGCATATTCTATCAAATTATATGAACTTGTTATTTCATCAAGTATTTCACTCAATCTCTTCTCAATAATTTCAGCATTTACCTTTTGAGTTTTTTTAACTTTCTCGTTTACAAGAATTGCATCGATTATATTTCCCTCTGAATACAGCTCAAGCATAGCTCCAAATATAACTTCATTTTCACGAGAATAAAAATCTTCACTATGTAATATCTCTATAATTTCTCCAAATAATTCATTATTATAAAAAATTCCTCCTAATAACGATTTTTCAGCCTCTAAATTGTAAGGAACTTTCTTTAAAATTGTTTCTTCCATAATATCCTCATTTCTATTTTTTATTTCTTCAAACTTTTTATAGAAACCACATTCATCTTTCTTAACTATTTTTCTTAAATATTATTTTGATAATACTTCTACTTTTAATGTTGCTTTTATTTCTGTAAATAATTTTATTGTCGCTTCTTGTAAACCTAAGTTTTTAATATTACACTCTATTTTCTTTCTATCTATTTTTACATCAAATTCTTCTTTTATCAAGCTTGAGATTTCTTTATTTGTTATTGTTCCAAATAATTTACCGTTTTCTCCACTTTTCACTTCTATTTTTAAAACTTTACTTTCCAATAATTTTTTTAATTCTACCGCTTTAACTCTTTCTTCTTCATGTTTCTTTTCTTCTTTTCTTTTTTTTGCCTCTATTTTTCTAAGTTCTTCATCCGTTGCCATAACGGCTTTTTTTCCTTTTATTAAAAAATTATGAGCATATCCATCTGAAACTGATATTATATCTCCTTTTCTACCTTGTCCTGCTACATCTTCTGTCAATATTACTCTTACTTTAGCCATTCTAAATCCTCCTAATATTTATTATTTCTTTATATTTTTTATTTCTATTATTTCAAAACTAGTTAATGCTCCTAAA
>PDWI01016491.1_pt1 | contig 14412 bp, 9 predicted proteins | sample 1430891 | NCBI WGS metagenome assembly PDWI01 (sample SAMN01162508, study PRJNA174530) | Oral metagenome, whole genome shotgun sequencing project. | biome: Marine environment; feature: Marine mammal; material: Swab sample of the gingival sulcus; isolation source: swab sample of gingival sulcus...
AAGAGATGAGCCTGGGAAAAATGGGAAAATTCCTGCAACTGTTTTCCAATATACCCCAGACCAAATCAGAAGAAAACTTGAAATTTTGAAAGAGGCTGGGTTCAAAACTTGGGAAAGAAAAGCTCTGTTGTTATTTGGATTCTGTGGAGAAAGAGAAGAAAAGATAGCAAGAGAAACTGCGAAAGTATTCGCAGATGATATTGCAAAACAATTTCAAGAAAATCTTCCTGATGAAGATACATTTGATGATAGTGAATGGAACAAACTTGAGGATGATGTAAAGAAAAGTTATAATCATTTTACTGATCCAGAAGCGAAAGAAATATTTAAGAAAACCTTGCAAGATAGGGCTGATGCCTTACCAGAAACTCCAGAAGGAGAAGAAGATGCTCCTGAAAAGAAAAAATTAAACACTATCCTCAATAATTTAGAACAAGAAGATCAACACCAAGACCCCGGGGTCTCTAATACAACTTCTAATTTGACCCCGGGGTCTAGTGAAGGTGAAGACTGAGAAAATAATAATGAAAGAAATCGTGAAAATGATGAAGACCATGAAACTCCCGCTGAAGCATTTAACAAAGCTTGGAGTGAATTACAAGGAGATTATGAAGCAACATTTAAGGAAGGGACAAACATTTACATCAATGTAGGAGATAGTAATTATCCACCTAAACACGATAGTAAGGCCCGACTTAGACTAGAAATTACAAAAACTCCTGCAACTCCTGGAAGCTGAACTTTTGAGGTAAAAGTCTATAATGCTACCTCTGATTTTGAAGGGATGGATGATGGACTCATAAAATCAGTCCCTGCAACAGCAGAGATGCTCAGATCATGGACTACTAATTATTGAACTGACTATGTAAAAAAAGTAAAAAAAGAAGAAAATCCTAGAAATTTTAAAGAGGCATTTAATACCCTCAATAACGCAGGACTTTTTGAAAAAGGATTTTCACATGTTTTTGCAAAAGAATGAGAAGATAAAACTTGGTTTGATGAGGATAAAAAAGAGTTTTATAAATATGATAGTAATGGAAAAAAAATTCCTGTAAAATATTTTTCCAATACAAAATCTATTTGAAAAAAACAAGAAGCTGTATGATGGACGACAGAATTTTTTGAAATCACAAGTATTAAAGATGGATTGGTAAGTTTTAAAACTAATTGGACTGACCTTCATCCTGACAAACCGAGTGAAAAGATAAATTATGAGATGAAGAGGACTCTTAGATTCAGTGACTTTATCCTCTTGATGGAAGATAAACAGTTGGTTGGATATGATAGCAACCCTAATGATGAAAATAAACACAAGGGGAATAAAGAAATCAAAAGAGATTCTGCCAGAGGAGATAGAAGATTTTGAACATTCAACGAACTCAAAAATGCTATAAAATTTGGATGGAAAAAAGTTACTGAGGAGAAATTAAAATCACATAGTGACGATGAATCGGAAGCTCTAGGTAATATTTTATATTCTGATGAAGGATTTAATCTCTTTGGGAAAGGAGCAAAATTATTTAGACTATTTGGTCCACTAAGTTCAGGATTAGCAGAAGCCTGTGATATGGCGCAGGCAGAATATTATTCTGAGAGAGAAGATAGGGCATGGAAAAAAATTAATTATTGGTATGGAGTTTTTGACAAAGATCCTCATTTTGGTACACTTTGGCATAATAGACTAAAAGATCTTTTTAAACTCCCACCGGAGAAAATTTGGAAAAACAATCAACTTCGTTATAAATTTGCAGCAGCAATGTTGATTACAATGAAAAAAGATGGTCCTTGGACTAAATTTTTGAAAGATAAACCATGAAAAGGTTTTTGGGTAGAAAGACTTTTAGGAGAAAAGCACAGAGAAAGATTTAGAGATTTCCAAGAATTGAAAGACAGAGAACTAAAAAATCATGAAAAACTTAATCATGTACATTGGAAAAATCCTAGAACAACCATGCTCGCAAGACTAGAATTTGATTATATTGTTGGAGTAATTGATGGAAGAAAACCTTATGGGGATGGAAATGTAGATGAACATTTCTTTGCAAGTAGATGGTCTAGAAAATTTGCAACACAACTTCAAGAAAATACTGATAAATACTTTTGAAGTGCAGTAAAAAAAGCTGAAGAATTAAAAGATCTCAAAGACTTCCCTTTGTCTCAGCAAGAATATTATAGACATATGGGAACAATGAGACCGCACAAATCAATTCCTTACCTTTTGAATATGGCAAGAACTGCGCAGAGTACACAAGAAATGAATCAAGTAAAAAGGGCTATCTTGTGAGCATTACTCTCTGGACTATTATGGAACCATGCTGATCATGCTACGAGAACAGAACTTTGGAAAATTTCTAGATCTATGGGATTTATTCCATGAACATGGATCAGAAACCAAAATCAAAAAGAAAGAATTTGGACATTACTCAAACATGTAACCAATTGAAAAATTGAAAAAGAATTACAAGTAAGTTGATGACGTTATGCTGTAAACAAATTTGGAATTGATAATAATGAAAATCTTGTTAAATTTATTACTGAAGACTTCCCAAGTTATTGGGCAAAAAATGGTTGAGAAATTTTAAATTATTTAGAAATGAAAGATCCTAAATATCGTACCTGACCACAAAGTATTTTAACTCTTGCTCATGATAAGAAAAATCCTGATCATATCGTAGGACAAGATTATATTACTCCTGAATTTGATCTAGAAAATGATGATCAAGAAACGAGATATATCTATCAATATGCTGAAGAATCTCCATGGACTGCAAGTAAAAGTTTGGTAAGACATTTCATGCCACAAAATGGAAGATATGTAAAACAAACTGATGAAGTGGAAATTGAGGGGGCAAAAGCATTCTGGAAGTCAGTAACTACAAACCTCAATACTATTTCTTCTAAAAATGAATTTGAGTTTTTCCTCAGTAGGTTCCATAGTTGGTTTAGTGAAAATGTTTTTGATCAGGGAACACTAACTAATCTCCTTAGAAGTATTCGCTATATCAAAGAGATGAAAAATGATCCTAAAAGAAAAGAAGAAGGAAAATATGTCTTGTGGTATACTATTTATGGAAATATTGTCGACAAAGTAGGATGAGCTCCCACAGAGTTTAGTAGTGCAATTAATAAATTTGTAGATATTTTATGGGATAATATTGATAATTTTACCCTTGATACTGCAAAAAATGTTTTTGGTGAATATACGAATACTATAGATCGTGACTTTAAGAATAAACCATATAAATCAGTAGAACCAGAACACTGGAAAGATTTTAAGAATAATTATGTAGATGCAGGTTCAAGTAGTAGAGAAAGAACTAATTTCCGTAAAAGGTTTGATGATGGAGATTATTTTTGGGAAAGTATAAATTATACGAGAAAAAGCATCAAAAGGAAAAATTGATGAAATATTGCAGAACCTACTCCTCCATGGAAGATGGCTGCATAAATTCTTTTTCTTTACTCTTCTCTAATATCTTTTACTTAATTTCGAAAGCACTCACTTGAGTAGAGCCAAAAAGACTATTACTAATCATTTTTGATACTTCTTGACTATATTGTTGAGGATTTTGCTGTCCTATCATATACAAATTAATAAATTGAATAGCTATCATTCTCTCGTCTTGTGTAAGATGTTCTATCTTTTGTTGCAAAGTGTATTCTTTTTTCAAGAATCCATCTACAACTGTAACTATCTTGTTTGCATCAACTTTTTTCCCAAACATATCTGCAAGGTCCTGGATCGCAGAAATTCCAAATCTTTTTTGAAACATTGTCATCACAAAATTTGCTAGATGATGATCTTGATGGAAAAATCTCACGACAGACAGCTTTGCTCTTAACAAAGCAATTTGGTCAGGATCTGTCACTTTAAAATATTCAATAAATGCAGAATCTGGAAGCACAAATGCATATTTTGTTCCAAGATTATTCGTATATAACAAATCTAAATATCCATATTTTTTAAGTTTTAACAACATACTGATTGCTCATTCTTGGACAATTTTTTTTGTTTGTTCGTTTACTTTTGCAAAGAATCTGTAAAACAAAGACTTGTTTCCTTCTCCCATCACAACCGTTCCGATATTTTGATCCAATACGATGTATTTGATATTGTGATTTTTATCTTGTTTGAATCTCTTGTAGGTTTTACAAACATTCTCATCAGATGAAAGGTTTGCTAGCTTTCCGAGTCTGGTGTCAAAGATAACATTCTTCTGTTTTTTAAGGAAATATTGCATATAGGTACCAGCAATGACGAGTCCTTCATCATCAGATCTTTGGTCTACTTTTTCAATAATTGGGTCGTAAAAACCGAATTGAAGATTATAAATTTTATCTGCGGTATAAGGGAACGCTTTTTCAAATTTCTGTTGTAATTGATTATTAATCTGTATTTCTTGTCATATCGCCTGTTTATACCAGATGAATGGTTGTCCTCCTCACTGAGAGGATATTCTCAATACATTCATCACTTGTTGCATTGCGAAGAAGATGATGATTACTCCAAACGAGGTAATTCCAAGATATTTTTCTCGTTCTATACTAGATATATTATCTTCTAATTTTTTTTCTAATAGTGCTTTTCCTATGATGATGAAGAATACTACATTTGTTGCGATTGTTCGCATGATCAGTCCAATCCCATATCGTAAGATTCCTCCTGCAATGAGGATCCAAATCATTCGTCCAACACTTGTTGCAATAGCAATATTTCTCAAAAGTTTTTTCTTTGCTAAGATTCAATATAGCATAGAAAACACTACAATCCAGAGTAATACCAGCCAAACAAATCCAATATCCGTATAATAACTACTGAGATTTTGCAACGACCAATTAAAAGTAATATTTAACGGAATAATATATCTATATGGGATATTTACAACTCATTTCTGGGTATAGATACTGTGATCCTGATAATATTGTCTTAATTTTTCCAAGTTATATTTCAATGTTTCAGGATTTTCTCTGTATTCAATAATAGTTTTTTTCAAGAGTTTTTCCGCTTTTGATACTGTTGTATCTTGGTTTCATGATTCAATCTTTTTTAGGATGTCTTCTAACGTATTAATATCTCATTTTGCGATAGCATCTGCATTTTTACAGAAGAGTTTTGCCTCAGTATTGAGTCCATAGCAAGTATTATCCTTCCACAAAAACATTTTGAAAAGATAATATCCCAAGTCATCACTCTTGAACTGATGTCGTCCGTATCCTACATATCTTCCGATATCTTCGTTTCCAACCTCTCTTTTTGGGAGATTTTTGGTTAGTTCTTCCTCTGTGAAATTTACATTCTTACACTGATTATAGGTGAGATTAATATCTTTTTGTGCAATCTGGTCTTGTACGGTAGCATTATTTAAGTCTCTATTTGCACCTGTTGTATTTTGAGCAAAGAGTAATCCTTTTGCATAATTTGGAACCGTTAAACTATCAGAAAGATGATATTTATAGACTAATCACGGAGTTTTACAGATCACGAGCGTAATTCCAAAACTTAGCCCCCAAATAATAAGATATTTGATATATTGCAAAATTCTTATTTTCTCTGTATTTTCAGATTTCTTTTTAGTATTCTTCTTTAGTTTCAATATTAGTGTAATAATTCCAATACCTGTTATAACTCCTCCTAAGATTAAGAGCCATTTTCATAGGATTGGATTGATAAAATCTTTTGCATTCAAGGGTTGTAAAATTCCCATAAATCCAATCATCATCACTCCAACTCCTGCACCGATAAGTGAATTTAACCACCATCCGAGCATAAATACTCCAAATACTACAATATCAATGAATGCTGTCGGTTTTCCCATTGCTGCAAAGGCAAAGAATATTCCAGAAATAATGAGATATTTGAGGGAATTATTCACCTCACTCTCTTGTGTTTGAATCCTCTCTACCTCTCCTTTAGCAAAGGAGAGTTCTCCCTTCTCAATACGCTTGGTTCCCCTCTTTGCTAAAGAGGGGTTAGGGGTGATTCTTTTAGGGCTAGGGTGAGGTGTACTAATATATTGTATTGCAACTAATCCCCCTACAATTGCAAGGAGGGTAAGTGCCATAACTCCAAGATCGGTTTTATTATCTACGAAGACTAAGAATGCCCCCATTCCACTATTTAACCAAAGTAATAATGCAGAAAATCAAAGCACAAATCCTGCTTTTTTTATGGTTTCTAATTTTTTTATATCTTGCGCTGTTTTTTCTGCATCTTCTGAATTTTTTGCTGAAAAGAAGCTATTAATCGTTGTGATTACTCCTAATCCGAAGAGTAAAACAAAGATTCCACTCAAGAAGTTCATATTTACTGCTACGGTGTCTGGACTAATCCAAAATCGTGAAGCAATAGGCTTGATGAGTACAAAGAAAAATGCAATAAAACTATGCCACAAATATGGCAAAGATGATGCAGGTCCAGTATTTCATCGGATTACTCCATGATATTGTGAGATAACTTTGGGAATATACATATATTCGTGGTTTGCATCCCAAGCAGTTGGATACGGAATAAACGAAAGTTGAAATCCGATCAAATAATACAACACTGAAAAAGCAATCAGTATGATGAAAGCTAACTTTCGTGGATCTTGATTAAGTTCTGTAATCGCAAATTTTTGGAAAACTTCACTAATAAATTCTCCGGTTTTTACTAAAGCTTTTCTCCTAAAATATAGCAGCACTCCTCCACCGATAAGCATCAACCATACAATCGCTCCATAGAATATTCCAAATCCCATTAATATCCAGTTCGTCAACAAGAATACAACTAATCCTAATCCAAAATTGATACAGATTTCTTGGAATCTTAGCTGTTTCAATTTTAACACTTTTTCCGCAAATAACTGTCCAAGAGCATAGATACTTCCAATCACCCACAATCCGAGTCCATAGAGCAAACTGGTGTTGATTATTGACATGAAAAATCATGATACTCCTACAATTTCTGCTTTCACCGCGTTATGAAACAGTCAAAAAAGAGATTTTAAATTTTTTGCTGAGTAAAATATATAATATCGGTGCTCCAACGGTAATCAGCCCGAGAATAACAATTTTTCGGTTTGTTCGTGAGGTGAATATTTGGCTATAATATTGATGGTTTCCAATATATTCTAGATAAAAATTAATTCAAAAAATTAGCAAAAAAACTAACAAAATAATTAAAAAGATTTTGCTTCCCCATTTTTTCATATTTCTACGATATTATTGACTAAAATAAACGGAGGAAATTATAGTTTTACAAGTTTTTTTTGCAAGGAGAAAAATGTGCTTTCTCTTGTTTTTTTATTGCTATTGTGTAGTATAATTACAGATTTCTTATACACCTCACCCTAGCCCTCTCCTTGAAGGAGAGGGAACAGAATGGGAGTATCTCTCTCCTGCGAACGAAGTGAGTGAACAAGGAGAGAGAGGTAGAGAGTGAGGTGTGAGAAAGCATATTTACTTACACAACAGAAAATGAAAATCCTAACCAAAAATAAAAGAGCATATTTTGATTATGAATTTAGTAAGTTTTACACTGCTGGAATTGTTTTGGCGTGACACGAAGTAAAGAGCGTGAAAACGAGTAATTTGAATATCGCAGATGCAATTGCACATATTGAAAACAAAGCTTTATGGCTGAAAAATATGGATATTCCTTTGTATACAAAAGCATCATTAGGGGTTATTGGAAACTATGAACCAAAACAGAAAAGAAAATTATTATTGAAAAAATATGAAATCGGAAAAATTGCGTGAGATCTAGATAAATCATGAAATGTCTTGATTCCTTTGGAAGTATTTTTGACGAAAACGGGGTGGATCAAGATTAAATTAGGCATCGGAAAACTGAAAAGAAAGATAGAAAAAAAACAGCTTATCAAAGAGAGAGATATTTCTAGGCAAATGGATAGAGAAATTAGAGGGATGTAAAAAAATATTATTTGATTTTGTTCGTATTTTAGTTATACTCTTTATAAATGTAGAAAATATAGTGAAGCAGTATTCTTTTATTACTTAGCTATCAAAAAATATGAGTTACGAAGTTAGTGTTGAAACTTTTCCTCAGTTTTTAGTGGATTTTTCTCAGAAATTACACAAAGGGAAAAAATTTTTTGTTGAAGTATATGATGAAGATGGATTATATCTCAATAGTGAGGAATATAATCGTGGAAAAACAAACGAAACGATTTCTTGAAAAGCATTTATTTCTGAATTAAAAGAAAAATATGCGTATCCTCAGGCATAAACTATTTTTGAAATCTTTTGATAAAGTACCCAAAAAAATTCAATATCAAGCAATTGAAAGGTTGGAAATTTTTTTAGATCATCCTTTTGATCCCATATTAAGAAATCATGCTCTCAAATGAAAATGGATCTGATTTCGTAGTATTGATATTAGTTGAGATTATCGCATTATTTTTAGAGAACTTAGTGATGGTAAATACGAACTTGTTGAACTTGTAAAGATAGGGACGCATAGTCAGTTATATGGGTAAGAAAAAGAAATTTTTAATAATTTTTATACTTTATGAGAAAATTTACTTATTTAGAAAAGAAAAATCCTAAACTGTGGAAAAATATAAAAGAAATAAAAGAAAATTTGTTTAATAAACAAACAAAAGATATTTTTGAAATTACATTTTCTTATGATGAAGATACTAATTTTAATACTACATTATTTCAAGAATTTGCAGGATTTGAAAATACTAAAGAAAAAAAATATTCAAGTGAAGAACTGTATATGAAAACAACCAACTGCCTTGTAAATCTAGAAAAAAAGTTTGATCATTATATTAACATACTTAAAGAACAAAGTAACAATAAAAAATATGACAAGGAAATAAAAATAATACTTCAAATTTTAGAAAATTCTTTAGTATATCACAAAAAGATTATTTGTCTGACAAAACTTGGACTTCCTTTTGAAATCGAAAAATATACTTGAGAGTTATATCTATATGATGAACGTGAAGTTCCAGATATCGTTGCACAAATGGAAGAAATAGAAAAAGATCTATTTGGTGGAAATGTTAGAGATTCTGAAATGGAAGTATCTTCTTGTGTTTCCAAGTTAGAACATCAATTTGAAGAATTTTGAAATACATTATCAGAAGCAGAAAAACAAAAATTTCAAGAATATATCCAGAAAGCAAAGAAATTAACTACATTTAATCAAGGAATCTATGAAAAATCAATGAAAGGTAATACCCAAAAATCTAGCCTTGAAGGAGGAATCTGGGATACAAAAATTTCAAGAGAAGATGTTGTAAAAATTTTTCAGAAAGTACTCAAAATATATGATATTAATAAACCAGTGTTAATTTCTAAATGAAGAAGCAGTATATATGATTGAGAAGATGGATTAGAAATCCCTGATAATTATACAACAATTAGACTTGGAAGAATACTTTGTCTTATCCAACATGAAATAAGCACCCACTATCTCACTCTTGACTGAACAGAAAATCTTCTATGATGAATTAAATGAGCCTATAATTTAAATATTGAAGAATGACTAGCTATCACTTTTGAAAATTATTTACAAGGTATCATATATAATAAATATAATGTCAGTAAAAGTCTTCCCTTAAGTCTTATGTGAGAAATACTTACTGGGGAAGAATATGATAATTTTTATAAAATACTTCATAAATGAGAATGAACGAGATGAAATTATTTATCATTTTTGTTAAGAAGGAAAAGACTGTACCCTTTGAAGGATAGATGAATTCAACATAAAGATACCACATACACAAGATGACAACACCTGATTTTCAAAGATTGTATTAATAAATGATATAATATCTTAGATTTATTTTCAATTAGATGAAATATCCATGATTCTATCTTACTATCAAAATTATGACTTAACAAGAAACCTCTACCTATCTCAGATTTTATTGTTGAAAAAATACTGAATCCTGAAATTAATATAGATTCTTTTTACAAAAAGATAAACAAAAAATATAAAGATTTAACACACTTAAAGGGTACTCGTTTTGATATATTTACAACTCAACAAAAAGGATATATTAGTGAAATACTATGAATACTATCAAAATGGCTATAAATCAAAAACAATAAAAAGAAAGAGTATTATATTAATTATATTTTTTTTCCTAACTCTTCATGTGATATTTGTTTATATCATTGTTTAATATAGAATTTTTTTGCAAAAACAGATGGTTCTAACCTTATTTCTTTTGATCATCTTTGTTTCGCTATTTTTTCAAATTTTTTTAATAATTTCTTTCACACTCCTTTTCATATGTATGATGGAAGTACATATAAACTATTTATATACTCTTCCCCCCCCCCTCATTGTTCCTATTATTTTTCCATTATCTTTTGCTATAAGTAGTATATTCGCTTTCAAGATACGTTTTCTTGTAAATTCAATATTTGCATTTTTTCAATATATTCTTTCTAACTTTTGACAAAGTTTATCATCACAATCTTTTTGGTTTATAGTAAAAAAGGTTTTGTGAATTACTTTCATAATTTTTCTTAATTCTCATTTTTTTAATGATGATTTCCTGATAATAATATTTTTTTTCATTATTCTTTAGTTTTATTTATAAAAAAATTATTTTACTAAAACTAACTCAATAATATCTTTAGGAGCATTAGTTCATTTCAATTCTGATTCTGGAAATGCTATTCATGGCGTTGCATTTACTTCCACTATAATACCTCTCGTTTCTGAAAGTGGTTTTGTAATATCTGTTGTAATTACATCTACTCCTGCTATTCATAATCCTAGTGATTTTGCAGCTCTGATACAATCTTGTTTTATTGATTCACAAAGATTTGGAAGCTCATTTTTTACCATTCCCCCCATTCCTGCATTAGATACCCCTCTAAGTTGGACTATCTTATTTTTTTCTGGAATAGATGCTAAAGTTAAATTATTTTTACTTATATATTCAATTAACTTGGTATCTATTTCTATATACGATAATACATTATGATATCATGCTCATCTATCTGGATTTTTATTTTCTATCTCAATAAGTTCTTTAATTGTAGATTTTCCATCTCCCATAACAAAGGCAGGTATTCTATTTATACACAATGATACTTTATCTCAAACGACTAAAATTCTATATTCATCACCAAAAATGTGTTCTTGAATAATTATATCATCACCATACTTTTTTACAAATTCAAATGCTTGTTCTAATTCTTCTTGCGTAGAAATATTCGTAGTAATTCCATTTCAGTGTCATTCAGTAAGTGGCTTTACAACTATTGGTAACGTTAATCCTTCTGCTTGAATTTTTTCAAGATCTCGTTCTTCTTGTAGAGATACATACAAGCTCTTGGCTATCGGTAAATGGTGTTGTTCTAGAATTTGATAGGTGAGTTGTTTATCTTGTGCTATTTTAAATCATAATGAACTATTAACTCAACAATCTGTAGATTTAAAAAGTACTGTCTTTTCATCATTAGAAGCAATAAAAAGATTCTTATTCTTGTTTAAAATTTTTACTTCATATCCTAACTTTTTTGCTTCATCAACAATACATTGTGATGATGATCCCCAATACGTTAATAATCCCATTTTCTAAGATTTTTACAATATAAAAAATTCCTCTCTCTTACAATAACATCTCTCCAATTAATCCTAACAAAAAACCTAAAACAGCACCCATCCCAGTGATATATACCCCTTTTAATTTCGCTTCGGGAGAAATATCTTGAAACAATAAATACAAAATTCCACCACTAGAAAAAATCATAAGATAGGCAGTATAATCAGGATGATCTCTCATCACAAAATACCCAAACAATGCTGCAAAAAATCCTAAAAATGACAAAAAGAAAAATGTCATCAATGTTCTCTTTATCCCAAATCAACTTAATACCAAATTTCTAAAGGCAGTAAATGCTTCCGGAAAATTTTGTAATCCCATAAATATAGCAAGAAACAGAGCTGCACTAGGATCTGCAACAAATAATGATCCCAAAATTATAGACTCAGGGAGATAATCCATCACCATAGCGAGCAACATCCCGACTTTCCCAGCTTTTTTGTGCAAATAACGATCCAAGAAAAAGAAAACAATCGCACCAGACAAAAACGACAAAGACAAAGAAATAACATCTAGTATTGCCAAAGCCTTAGGTACAAAGACCAAAACCACCGCAGACAAAATCACCCCTCAACCAAAAGACATCATAAAATGCGTAATCTCGTTTTTCACCGGACTTGCTTCCACATGATGATTGAAATAATTCGCCGCCAATCCCCCTAAAAATATCGTAATCCCAGAGAGTAAAGTATAAAGAAATAATTCTAGCATCAGTTTAGATTAGAGTATTAAATGAGTACACAGAGATAAATATGTGTATTTATTCTTGTAAAACAAGTGGAAAATTCAAGAGGAAATAACACACAAATTTTAAATCAACTTGAAATAAACTATAAAATAATTATAAATTAATTATAAAAAAACTAACTAATATTTTATGAAGGTTATAGTATTTTAATTGTAATATTGAGAAATAATGGCAACAACACAAATTGCATTTACCACAGACAAACAACTCAAATCAGCAGTAAGTAAAAGACTAAAATCAGAAGGAGCTACCCTCAAAGGATTTTTTAACAGCTGTATGAGATCATATCTTGACGAAGAAATCAGTTTGTGAATTGTTAGCAAGAAAAAAAGACAAGAACGAGAACAACAAGAGGATATTATAACTATGCCAAATACTATTACTACTGCAGAGGAATTTTCTAATTTTATCAATTCAGCGGCTTAAATTATTATGTATACCAAAAAATATACACTTTCTTATCATAAAAAAGTTATTAAATTTCTAAAAAAGCACCCAGAAATTCATAAAAGATTTTTCAAAAACATTCAAGAACTTCAAAAAAATCCCTACATTCATCCTAATAGCAAAGCACTTGAAAATGAAGAAAAATGAAGTTTCAGATTAAGAATTTGAGATTATAGATTTAAATATATTGTCATAGAAGAAAAAATCGTAATATATTTTTATGATGCATGAAGCAGAGGAGATATTTATAAATCGTAATATTATATCTTCTTTCCCATCAACTTAAACACCACCCCTTTTGTGATTTCCACCTGCACAAAATCTCCCAATGCAATTTCATCATCAGAAAAAATGGTGATTTGTTTCATATTATCGGTATATCCAGCATATTTATATACCCCATCTCTCGCGACACCTAAAAATTCGTTAATCAATACTTTCCTGATGTTTCCAACTTCCGCAAGATTATTTTGCTTTGAGCATTGATTTAAGAGGGTATTTAACCTATCCCATCTATCATGCTTTTCTTCACGAGAAACATTATCCAATAATTTTCTATCGGCATAAGTTCCCGGACGAGGAGAATACACCCCGATATAAATCATATCAAAACTTCCATACTTCACGATATCAAGCGTCTTCTGAAAATCTTCCTCCGTTTCATCAGTAAACCCAACAATAATATCGGTCGTGATACTGATTTTCCTCTTCAACCCTTTAATCTTATCCAAAAAATCATAAGCCTGCTGAGCAGTATATCATCTAAACATTTTTTTCAAAACAGGATCAGACCCCGACTGCAAGGGAATATGAATATGCGGACAGAGTTTTTCTTCCTGCTCGTGCAACGCTAACAATTCATCAGAATAATAGGTAGGGTAGGGCGAAGTATACCTCAACCATTCCAACCCATCAAGTTGCAAAATTGCTTGCAATATCTCAACAAATTTCGGATGTTTATTCACGATCTGCCCCAGCAACACAATTTCTTTCACTCCATTTTTCAAGTGCATTTTCGCTTCATTCACAATATGCTCCACTTCAAAATTCCTCTCTAATCCTCTCGCATACGGCACAATACAATAACTACAAAACTGATTACAACCTGTAGAAATCGGAATGTACACGGTCTTGTTATGTTTATTCATCGAAGTATTGATATTTTCAGGAAGTATCTTTTCATACTCATTCCATAATTGCTCCGTATCAGCTATTGCATACCCCAACTGTGGCAAAATAAAGGGCAACAATCCCACATCATCAATTCTGAAAAATAATTCAATATTAGGGAAGGTCTCAACTAACCTTCCAAACATTGGGTTGAAGGCGTAGTTTATGGGGATGATAGATTTTTCATTTACCTCAGCTTTATTCCCTTGTTGGTGAGACCCCCCTTGTATTCCCCCCTCTGTATAAGACCTCTCCGCCCTTCGGGCACCTCTCCTCCAAGGAGAGGCTTTTTGAGGGCTCCCCTCGGAGGGGAGCTCCCCGACAAGTCGGGGTGAGGGGTCTAAAACAGGATCAAGGGGAGGTCTGTTTGGGACTGAATGTACATGCTCGTCATTCTGAGGCTTTGCCGAAGAATCCAGTTTCTGCATACTGGATCCTTCATTTCATTCAGGATGACCCATCTCGTCATTC
>PDWI01006662.1_pt1 | contig 14411 bp, 14 predicted proteins | sample 1430891 | NCBI WGS metagenome assembly PDWI01 (sample SAMN01162508, study PRJNA174530) | Oral metagenome, whole genome shotgun sequencing project. | biome: Marine environment; feature: Marine mammal; material: Swab sample of the gingival sulcus; isolation source: swab sample of gingival sulcus...
ATCAATTCTCGAGCAAAACCTTCTGCTATTAATTCCTCATTAAGCTTTTTATCAAGAATGACAAATATCTTTCCATTCGTTGAAACTGTAAAATCTTCTTTTGCACTAACCCTTATATCAAGGTTCTCTTTTGTTAGATGTACTTTCTCACCATTTACTTCAACAAATAGTTCTTCGCCTAAATTCACTTTAGATACGATCTCATTTGGACTAATTGATTTCAATTCCTTTTGAAATACGCCGATGTTTTTACCAAGAACAGGTCCTAACACCCTAAAGTTAGGTTTTATCTCATAATTCATATACTCACTAACATCAGAAACATATCGTATTTCTTTAACATTAAGTTCTTCAATGATAACGCTATTAAACGGTCTCAAACGATCTTCATCTTTACTGTCTAAATAAACGGCTTTTAGCGGTTGTCTAACCTTAAGAGATACCGATTCTCTAGCCGCTCGACCAAGCGTTACAATTTCTCTTGCAAGATCCATATCGGCCTCTAGCTTTTCATCAATTAGACTGCTATCGGCTTTTGGATAATTTGTAAGATGAACCGATTCATCGCCTGTTAAATTTCTATATATTTCATCGCTTAAGAAAGGACTAATTGGTGCAACTAGTTTAGTGATACCAACTAACACTTCATAGGTGGTTTGGTAAACAGACATTTTATCTGTATCCATTTCTTTCCAGAAACGTCTTCTACTACGTCTAATATACCAGTTTGAGAAATCTTCATTTACAAAGTCTTGTATTTTTCTAGTAACTTTTGTTAAATCATAGCTATCGAAATCTTCCGTAACTTCTTTCACCAATCTATTGAATTTACTAAGTAACCATTTATCAAGCTCATTTCGGTCTTCATACTTAATACTAAAAGCGGACGCATCTATTCCATCATTATTTGAATACAGGATGAAGAAATTGTATATGTTCTTAAGTGTATTAAAAAATTTACTAATAACCTCTTTCAGTCCATCTCTATCAAACTTTGTTGGCGACCATGCTGGTGATACGTAGTTTAGATACCATCTAAGGGCATCTGCGCCAAATGTCTTAAATAATTCAAATGGATTCTCTGTATTGCCTTTTGACTTCGACATTTTCTTCCCATTTTTATCAAGCAACATGTCGTTAACTAAAACATTTTTATAAGGACTTTCTCCTTTTACAAAAGTAGAGATAGCAAGAAGTGAATAGAACCATCCCCTCGTTTGATCGATTCCTTCACATATAAAATCCGCTGGGAATAATTTCTCTTGTCTCTCTTTGTTTTCAAATGGATAGTGGTTTTGTGCAAATGGCATAGCACCAGAGTCAAACCAAACATCTAGTACATAAGATACCCTCTTCATTTCACCACCACATTTTTCACATTTAATTTTTACATCATCAACGTAAGGTCTGTGAAGTTCGATATCATCAATTTTATTGATAGACAACTCTTTTAGTTCATTTTTAGAACCAACGGCTATCTTATGAGAGCATTCACACTCCCAAATATTAATTGGTGTTCCCCAATATCTGCTTCTAGAAATAGCCCAATCTTTAATATTCTCAAGCCAATTGCCAAATCTCTTTTGCCCCACATGTTCTGGGAACCAATTAACACCATTATTGTTTTTTATTAACTCTTCTTTTAATTTTGTAATTTCAATATACCAAGATGGATGAGCATAATAAAGCAGTGGTGTCTCACATCGCCAACAATGTGGATAATTATGCTTCATTCGTTGCTTCTTATATAATTTACCATGTTCTCTAAGCCAAGAAACGATGTCAGCATCTGCATCCATAACAAAGCGACCTTCCCATGGCGTAGCGGTATATTTACCTTCCTCGTTAACAGGTTTTAAAACTGGTGCATTATACTTTTTACCTAGATTATAGTCATCTTCACCAAATGCTGGCGCACTATGAACAACTCCTGTTCCATCTTCAGTTGTAACGTATTCGCCTAATGTCACAAAATAGGCTTTTTTATCCGTCGTTACAAAGTCCATTATTGGCTCATACTCTACATATTCTAATTCTCTTCCCTTCATCGTATCGAGTATCTCAACGTCATCACCCATTACACTATGAATAAGTTTTTTAGCCATGATATAAATATAATCGCCTTGTTTTACCCTAGCATATTCTACATCTGGGTGAACGGTAAGAAGAACGTTAGAAGCAAGTGTCCACGGTGTTGTTGTCCAAACGAGAAAATACTCATCTCTATCTTTTCTTTTGAAAACAACATAAACAGTTTCTTGATCTATTTCTCTATAGCCTTGAGCAACCTCATGAGATGCAAGTCCAGTACCACATCTAGTACAATACGGAAGTATTTTATATCCTTCATAAATAAGTCCTTTATCAAAGAACTGTTTTAAAATCCACCATACAGATTCAATATAATTATCTTCCAGTGTGATATATGGATTATCCATATCAATTAGATATGCCATCCTTTCTGTCATCTCTCTCCACATAGATTCGTATTCAAAAACAGATTCTCTACATTTTTTATTAAACGCTTCAATTCCATATTTTTCAATATCTTGCTTATTATGTAGTCCTAGTTTCTTCTCTACTTCTATCTCAACTGGTAGACCATGAGTATCCCAACCAGCTTTACGTTCCACCTTGTAGCCTTGCATCGTCTTATATCTACAAACGGAATCCTTTAGCCCTCTAGATATGACATGGTGAAGTCCTGGCTTCCCATTAGCTGTTGGTGGCCCTTCGTAAAAAATAAAGTCTTCTTCATTATCTCTTACTTCATAAACTCTTTTTAATAAGTCTATTTTATTCCAATATTCAATCTGTTTTAATTCTGCTTCATTTACACTCTTACCGTATAATTCTTTATACATAAATCCTCCTTGTAAAATAAAAAAGCATAAGCAAGGGACGCATTATTGCGCGGTTCCACCCTAATTGCCTATGGCCTCTCTAAAATCTATTACTCATTAGTGATAATCTTTTTTTACGCTATATTTCAGCATACAATAGCTCTCTGTTATTTAAAAAAAATCGTGTCTAAATCAACGCATATATTCAATTAAATCGATATGATGATTGTTCTTAAAACCCATATAAACATATAGCATAACACCGGTGAGAAATCGATTCCCATTGATGTTTTAGGTAACATTTGTCTAAACGGGCTTAGAAATGGTTCCGTTATAGTATATATAATACTATATATAGGACTTGAATAATCTCTAACTAAAAATGAAAGAAACGCTCTTATCAATATCATTATCTGCAAATAATATAATAATTGTAATAAAATATCGCCAAATGCTCGAAGAGCCATTCTTTATTTCTCCTTATCAGCAGTTGCCATATGGCTCAATACATCAATACTGTCAGGTACAATTAAAAATATTTCATTTGCTATTTTCTTTATTTCCGCATTCAGTGCATAAGCTCCACCTTCACAAGCCTTCAGTATATTGGCGCTTGCAAAATCATCCGTAGATTCAAAGTTTATAATCACTGGAAAGCCATTCTTAATATCATCTATTATAGATGTTGTTTCATCATAGTTTATTGGTGAATACTTACATATAGTCATTCTCTTAAACTGTTTATCTTGGCTATCTCTTTTCGGCTTAGCCTTTTGTCTATATGTATATCCTTCATTGCTATATACCGTATCTGCTGCTTGTTCAAACTCTTTTTTTGTATTTTGTTGATATTGTTGTTGTGGTTGACTTACTTGAGTTGGTCTATAATTACCACCCTCTTGTTGATTGTATCCACCATCTATTAAATCATCATCTTCATTTAAACCAAAAAAATATTTCATTTTATCTAAGAAATTACTCATTATTACTTCCTCCTGAAAAAAACGCTCTTCCTATTCTGACCATATTAGAACCACATTTTATTGCTAATTGATAGTCATTACTCATACCCATAGATAAATATTTCATATATACATTATTATAATTGTTATTCGAGTAATAGTCAAAGAGAACTTTCATCTTTTTAAAATAAGTTTTAAGTTCACTTATTTCTTTAGTGTTAGGTGCTATCAACATTAGCCCCTGTACCCTTATATTACTCATTGTCGCGATGCGATCAAACACATCCTTTAATTCATCTGGATGAAATCCATATTTTTGTACTTCATTAGCAACGTTTACTTGTATCAGTATATCTTGAATAATACCATTCTTAGATGCTTCATCATTAATCTTCTGAGCTAATCGTAAGCTATCTACCGAATGTATTAAATCAACAATTCCAATTATATACTTTACCTTATTTCGCTGTAAATGTCCAATAAAATGTATTTTTACATTGCCCTTGATGTGCTTGTATTTGTCAAGTAGCACTTGAACTCTGTTCTCTGCGATATCCGTAATGCCTTCCTCAATGAGGGTATTAATGGTGCGCACATCATGATTTTTCGTTACAACAATAAGTTTTGCATCCCCTATGTGATCTTCAATATATTTTCTATTGTTCAAGCAAATACTCCTCCTTTGGATCCTTTATAATGTCATCATAAAGCATTACAGTATCTACATTGACGATATCTTTATTCTTATCAAAGTAACTAAAACTATCAACACTTATGCAAACTTTCCCATTTACAGTAGTGAGTCTATTGATTCTTTTGAATATGATCGTATTATCTTTATTTAACACTTCAACACCTTCAACACCTTCATATTCTATAATAGAACTTTCGTCAATGATGATTCCTTTTTCACTAGCTGGTGTCATTTTAATGTCTACAACTTTTTTATCAGTAAAATTATCAAAATCATTAAGTAATAGGAACTGCAATGTAACACTATCGGAATTCGTGATTCGATTAAACAATACCCCTTTAACAATGGTTCCATTTACCTCAATATCAATCCTTTTATCTCCTTGAAATATGAGACTTTCTTCCTTATCAACATTGGTAAATAAGAACACCTTAGAATTATCCACTACTCTTATAAATCCTTCGTTTTTTTGAACTTCCTTTTTGATGTCAGCTTGCTCATAATCATCTATTTTGTGGTATTTTAAGATATACATATTGTCCGGTGTAAACAGTTGATCAATAGGACTTGTTTTTAACGACACTATCCCCGCGCTAGAAGAATAAATGACTAGTTCTCCTGTTTTTTTATCCGTATCATACGACTCAATTGGCTCATTATAATATAAATCTTCTCGCCCGTCGAGCGAATCTAATATTGGATATAAATTCTCTAACAACCCTTTCGCCTTTTCTTCCGCTTCTACATCTTTTTCTTTTCTAAAAAAGGCGATTTGATTCTCAATCGTTTTTATATTATTTTTTACTTTATCGATATCGATTAACAAATGCTTTCCATCGTATTTGATATCTCTATCAACATCCACCTCTTTTGGTTTTATTTTTGCAATTGGCGTTTTTCCCTGTATTCTTTGATTATTATTAACTAAGTATACCACCTCACCGCTTTCAGGAGCAGCGATTATATCTTCATTGTAGATTAAAAACCCTTTATTCTCTACTTCATATTTAAGCTCACCCATTTCCGCTTCATAGGTTGCATAACTTTTTGAAAAGTATCCTACATAAGTTAATACTACAAATATCATAACACCTATAAACGCCAATAAGAAAACACTTCTAAAAAATTTATTCATCGTTCTTCCTTATAATTTCTTAGCATCAACTTGCTAACAGCTTCTTTAATATCTGCTGTATGATCTTCATATAATATGTGATATAAGTAGTTAAATAATGGCGTGTCGATATCTCGCTCTTTAGCAATATCATGGGCTACCTTCAGTGTATAATAACCTTCTACTACCATTCCTACCTTATCGATTGCCTCTTTTACACCATAGCCACTTCCAACATATTTCCCAAATCTCTTATTTCTTGAATGTTCTGATGTACAGGTTACGATTAAATCCCCAAAACCACTTAAGCCAAGAAAAGTAGTATCTTTTGCTCCATAGGTTTTGGCAAATTTTATAATTTCATTCATGCCTCTAGTCATTATAGCCGCTTTTGTATTATCACCATAGCCAAGTCCTTCTGCTATACCTACTGCTATTGCAACGATATTTTTTAACGCCCCAGAAAGCTCGACACCGACTTCATCTTTCGATCGATACAGTCTTAGCGTTTCCGATGAGATGTTGTTTTGCATAGCCTTTAAAAATTCTTCATTTTTTCCTGCAATAACAACTGCCGTAGGCATGTTTATGATCACTTCTTCTGCGTGTGATGGCCCACTTATAACTGAGACGTTAGCCTTTTCTAATCGGCTCTGTATAACATCTACAAGTAGCATCCTACTATTGATATCAATGCCCTTGCTAAGCAGTATAATATTCTTTCCTTCTAGAGAAGACGAATGGGCTTCAACGAATGCTGAAATCGCCTGAGAACTAATAGCAATCACTACCGTATCATCGGGCTTCATATCCCTTACTGAACTAGTCCACTTAATGGACTCATTTAGCTTGTGATGAGGCAAATACTTTTTATTAATATGAGTTCGTGAAATTTCTGCAATATCGTTTGCATTTCTCCCATATATAGTAACACTTTTGCCAATACCAGCTAGATAGTTACCAAATGAACTTGCCCAGCTTCCATTACCAATTATAAAAAAATTATTCATCATTTTTTCCTTTTTCTTTTACACTAATAACGATTGGTGTTCCCGAATAGTCATATCTATCTCTTATTCGATTTTCTAAATATCTTAGGTAAGAAAAGTGAAGGTGCTTTTTACTATTGATAAATAACACAAACTTAGGTGGTTTGACTTCAACCTGCACACAATAATACACTCGAAGCTTACTACCACCTTCACTCATATTTGAATTAAGTAAAATAGCTTCTGATATGAGGTCATTAAGCTGCCCCGTACTAATCCTTCTTGATCTATTTTCTTCTATAATATTAATGTAGTCTATAACTTTAGATAATCGATTCTTATCTTTTACACTGATCATTTCTACCAAAGCATATTTAAGAAAACCAAACTCTTTATAGAAATCATCTTTCCATTTTTTATAGGTCTTATTTTCTTTTTCAATAAGGTCCCATTTGTTAATTAGAACAAGAATGCCCTTTCCATTATTGTGAGCATAGCCGATGATTCGTTTATCTTGCTCACTAAAGCCTTCACTGGCATCAACCATTAGAATAGCAATATCGCTTCTGTCTATTGCATAAAAACTCCTGATCACCGAAAAAGACTCAATATTCTCTTTTATTTTCTTTTTTCTTCTAATCCCAGCTGTATCAGTAAATATGTATTTTTTACCATTTATTTCGATCTGTTCATCGATTGCTTCTCTTGTAGTCCCCGGCATGTTAGAAACAATGACCCTATTTTCTCCCGCTAGAACATTGAGCAACGAACTCTTTCCAACATTAGGTTTACCAACGATAGCGACTCTTAAGATATCATCATCAAATTCATACTTACTCATATCGCCAAAGTTTAACACAATTTCATCAAGCAAGTCACCAAAATTTAAACTGTTAATAGAACTCACTGGTATTGGCTCATACCCTAATTTATAAAAGTCATATATTTCATTCTTATCTTTAAAACTATCAATCTTATTTACGACAAGAATTACTTTCTTATTGGTCTTTCTAAGAAGTTTTGCCAACTGTTCATCGGCACTGGTAAGTCCTTCTTTTGCACTGACCATAAAAAGGATGACATCAGAAAAACGGATAGCAATCTCTGCCTGTTGCTTTATCTCATTCGTTAATGAGTCCTTAGAGCCAAACTCAATACCACCAGTATCAATAATGGTAAATTCATTGTTAAGCCATATCGCATCGGCATATACTCTATCCCTTGTTACACCAGGTGTATCTTCTTCAATAGATATTCGTTTTCCTACTATTTTATTAAAAAATGTACTTTTACCTACATTAGGCCTTCCTACTATACATACAACTGGTTTAGCCATTGAACCCTCCATAAAAAGAAAAACTACTTACTATATATGTATGCAATGTTTCTTCCTGACTTTTCTCGATCTCGCCTATACGAGTGTAAATTTAAATCTTCAAAGGTACACCTACTATCAACACAAATGTTGTCATTAGGTATAACGCCACTTATTATATCATAATTATACGCTTTTAAATCAAAATATATTTTATCATTGTCAAAAATAAAATATTTTCTATCAAAATGACATAAAAAATCCTCTTGGACTTCATAGTTTTTATAATCAATGCAAGGCCCTATTTCAACATAAATATCATCGCTTTTTACGTCATATAGTTCCATTATTTTATGTATAACTTTTAATGAAATGTTACGCTTTGAGCCTCTCCATCCTGAGTGAGCTAGCGCCATAATACTTGTATTATTTACATAAAAATAAATTGGTGCACAGTCCGCAAAAGTCCCTGTTAAAATAACATCTTTTCGATCGGTTATAAGCGCATCTGTATTATCATACTCATCTCTTTCATCGACAATCTCTATATGATCAGAATGCACTTGCATCATAAAAGCAATGCGCTTGTCACTAACACTAGAAAAAAGACTTTTTAACATATTCTTTCGAAAGAGCCCCTCATTATTTTGGGTCTTACCAAGAATACCATATGAAAAGTGATTATTTTTTTTCATTGGCAACTCTTTTTGCTTCTTTCGCTAAGACATCTATATCATCAAAAGACTTATACACAGATGCAAATCGCACATAGGCTATTTTGTCTAACTTTTTAATCTCATTCATAATATAAGTACCTATTTTATCAGAGGTTACTTCTCTATGAAACTCATTAATTAAATCTTGCTCAATTTTATTCGCTAAATTTTCAATATCTTCTATTGATACTGGCCTTTTATAACAAGCTCTAATAATTCCATTGATTATTTTATTCTTGTCAAAGGTCTCCCTAGTCCCATTTTTCTTTATTATGATAATTTCTTCGTTTTTTATCGTTTCATATGTTGTAAATCTCTCATTGCAAGACAGACACATCCTTCTTCTTCTGATAGATAAGCCATCATTTGTTGACCTAGAATTTACAACTTTTAAATCGTTTGATGAACAAAATGGACATTTCATGCAAACCTCCTTTTAAAAAATAAAGGCCATTACTGGCCCTTACTTACTTGCTTTTCAAAAAATTTGGTAAATCTTCTTCGCTGCTTTCCCACAATTTCCTTGAGTCCATATCACTTGGTAATTCTACCTCTTCTCTCGTATTTTCTGTATTTGATTTAACGTCTTTTAAAGAATGGTATTCATTATCAGGTTTTACAAAGTACTGTTTAGGGAATCGTTTCGCCTTTTGTTGATGGAAGCCAGTTGCTATCACTGTAATTTTTATTTCATCATTTAGTTTATCATCTATAGCAGTACCATAAATCACTTCAGCATCAGCATTTGCTAGATTTGTTATCAGCTTAAGTGCTTCATCAATTTCATGAAGTCCGATCGTATTGTTACCTGTAACATTTACAATAAGCCCTGTTGCCCCTTGAATCGTTGTATCAAGTAAAGGACTTTCAACAGCTAGCTTAGCAGCATCCATTGCTCTTGTCTCACCTTTACCTACACCAATACCCATATGAGCCATTCCACCATCTTTCATAATAGTACATACATCAGCGAAGTCAAGTGAGATAAGGCCAGGAGTTGTAATCAGGTCAGATATACCTTGTACACCTTGTCTTAATACATCATCAGCAACTTTCAGTGCGTCTATTAATGATGTCTTCTTGTCAACAATTTCAAGTAGTTTATCATTAGGAATTGTAACTAGCGTGTCCACTTTTTCTTTCAGTCTTTCAATTCCAAGTTCCGCTTGACTCATTCTCTTCTTGCCTTCAAAAGCAAATGGCTTAGTCACGACACCAACAGTAAGTGCATTCACTTCTTTTGCTATCTCAGCAATAACTGGTGATGCACCTGTTCCAGTACCTCCACCCATGCCACATGTTACGAAAATGAGGTCAGCACCTTCAAGCGCTAGTCTTATATCTTCTCTAGACTCTTCTGCAGCTCTCTCTCCAATCTCTGGTTTCGATCCTGCGCCAAGTCCTTTTGTAATTTTTTCTCCAATTTGTATTTTATTCTCAGTTTTTGTAAGTGCTAAATCTTGTTTGTCAGTGTTAACAGCAATAAATTCAACGCCTTCAAGTTTTGCGTCAACCATTCTATTGATAGCGTTATTACCACCGCCACCAACACCTACTACTTTAATAACAGTAAAGTTAGTATTTTTCGTTGTGTTTTCTATATCAAACATTATTTCCTCCTCAAAGCCTACTATAGAATATATCATACCACTATTTAGTAAAAAATTCTACCTTTTTAATAAATATATTATAATTTTTTTAAAATTTTCAAAAATATTCACTCCAAAGTAGAAAATAGGAGCGTAATATAGTGGAATTCCCAACTGTTCGCTTAAAACAGTTAATAACAATGCTAATGCCATTTCGCCCGCAAGTGTTATTAATTCAACTTTAATGTCAATATTAGATTCCGTTTGCGACTTTATAGAAGAGATTAAATAGTTCAGAATCGATAGCACTACAACCGTTATATACACACTATAATTAGTTGAAATGTTAATTGGCATATAAAACCCTAATAATAGGCCAATAATAATACTAAGTATGATAAATATCATTTTTCCTCCTCTATATATCTATATACTAGGTCATTTTGATGTGCTTTTATCTCAATATACACACTGGTATTCACTTCAACAAAAAGACCATTTTGCTTTAACATATATATATGAGAGCTAACATTATTTAACGCTTCACTCAACTCTCTTCTATTACCTATTGCTTTAATAATAAAAGGTTGAGAAAACTTCTTATCACCGATTTTGATCGTCGGTCCATTGCACTGAACGGATGTATAATTAAAAATATAACGCTCTCCGTTTATACTTATTGCTTCAGCACCAGCATTTCTTATCTCAAATAATATACGTTTCACATCTTCATCATGTATTAATAGGGAATTAGGATCTTGGCTTTTCTTCAGCTTTTGTGACCCATCATTTAACAACACGATAATACCTTCCCCACACACATCACTCATGCCAGAAGCTTTTTTAAAAAAGTCTAAATCTTTTCTTAATATTTCTTCATCACTAAGACCGATGCTAACTCCTTTTTTATAATCAAATATGGTCGATTCAAGACTACTATTAACTGTCCTTAGTCGTGAATTTTCAACCTCTAAAGCTTCTACTTTTTCTTGTATATTATTTAATTGACCAAAATCATAGGTCGGTTCGCTCCTAATGGAAAACACAACAAACGCAACCAGTATTGCTGTCAGTAGCATATAGTATCTATTTTTCTTGAACATCTTCTATAAACCTATATTCGGGCGTCCCTTCATATTTAGAAATGTTGATCACTTCTTCTTTTTTTATCTCTATGAAGTATCCTCTTTCCCTAATAATATCGACAAAACCAAATCTTGCCTCAAGTGAATTATTCAATGTATCCATATCACCTATTGCCTTGACTAAGAATGGTGGTGATTGTTTTTTAGAATTAATAACGATATAATCTCCTGCGAGACGAATCTCTGTATTCGCAACGATTCGATCCCCATTTATGCTGATTGCTTCTGCCCCCGCAGAATTAAGCTCATTAACTAAAAGTACCAACTCACTATAGAACTCCCCCTTTAAGGCAGAGTTTTCTACTTTATCAAAATCAAATTTAATGATGATTCCCGGTCCTTTAACATCTGTAAAACCAGAATATTTTTTGTATTTTTCTATCTCGGTCTTAAGATATTTTAATTCTGTATTGTTGAGCATATTCTCATTTATTTGTTCCAACTCGATCTTATAATTCTTATTGGCTTCTTTTAAAGAATCATTTTCTTTAAGCAATTTTTTATATTCGTTATTAAAATATGCTTGTCTTTCTTTATTACTCATCCCTGAAAAAAACGAGTTGTTATTAATAATCTTAAACTGTATTGTAAGTAATAGACTGATAATAAATAATGACACCATAGAAATAATTAAAATATTTCTTTTTTTATCATTCATCTACTTCCTCCTCAAAAGGTTGGAACGTTAATCTTTTGTTATCGTAAATCCGTATTATCCCTTTTTGTATGCCTTGCTTTTTGGCAACTTGCTCATAATAAGTCATAAATACAGTGAACCGCTGGCTGATATCCCCATCTTTGCCAAAGTCCACATAATAATCCTCGTTAATATAGTACAGGATAGACTTGTCTTGTTGTCTGATGATTCCCCCAGATATCTCGGTTAGCTGCAACAACTTACTTAAATTCTTAGCCCTCTCAAAGACACTTATTGGTTGAATAGATATTTCCTCACCAATTGTTGGCTTTGAATGTGTAAAGCCTTGAAATATAGGAATATTATTGTCTATCGCACGAATATCTAACACCATAAATTCATCACTTATAAGAATCGATTTTGAGTTTGTGACAATCTGTCCTACGGGTGTTCGTTCGTCTACTGTAATGATTAAGGTAGATGGATATTTTTTTTCTACAATAACACTTTTAGTAAAGTTAATGTCAAGGAGTTCTTTTTTTAAATCACTAGAACTTGTCAGAAACATATTCTTTGATTTATATTTATCTAAAACCTCATTGATTTCCTTTTCAGAAAACTTTACCCCTTCAACAGTGCATTTTTTTACATAAAATATACTTGAGAAAAAAAGTACATAAACAATAATTAATGAAGTTACAATAATCATTGTTGTCACTAAAAGCTTTTTCATTTTACTCTCCTAAAAGAATTCTATCCGCTATAATATATGACGCACCTAATAAAGCTAATTTTTTAGAATTATTCGCCATTGTCTCTCTACTATCATCATCGTCAATCAAACTATCAATCAGTTTATAAGTAGCATGATTCTCTAATTTATCATCGTCAACAAGAAAGGAAGCACCTTCATTTTTATAAAGCATAGCGTTTTCCTGTTGATGATTATTTGCTACTGTTGGTGATGGAACAAGTATAGTAGCCACACCAATGGATGAAATCTCTGATAACGTGATTGCCCCACTCCTACTTATAATTAGATCCGATGCACCATAATAAGAGCTTATATTATCTAAATATTTAAATATTGTTAGATTGTTAGTATCTTTAAGCTCATCATAGTATTTATCATAATAGGCATCCCCTGTAACATGCAACCATTCAACATGTTCTTTCGACGCAATATAATCTTTCGAATGTACTATAAACTCATTTATCGTCTTAGAACCACCACTTCCACCTAATGAAAGTATCACAAATTTATCGTCATATCCAAGTGCTTGTTTCTCCTTTTGTTTATCCACGTTGCAAAAAATACTTCTAGTAGGATTGCCTGTTATTTCGATTCGACTCCTAGGAACATTAAATTTATCTACACTCTCAGAATAGGAAACAAACACCTTTGTTGCAAATTTAGAAAAAAAACTATTGGCCATCCCAGGTGTCACATTTTGCTCGTGCAACAGTATTTTCTTTCTAAGTAAGACCGCCGCTAACATAACGGGCGCCATGCTATACCCACCCGTTCCCATTACAACATCGGGATTAAATTTTTTCATTTTTTTTATAACACCAAAACTACTAATAATCAATTGAACGATCATTAGCATCTTGCTAAATATATTTTTCCCATAAAAACGATACGCTTTCACACGGTAAAAATCGATATTAGATGCCTTGGTTTCTTTTTGTTCTAAAGAATCTGACTCACCCATATAAAGCACTTGCGCAGACGAATCTCTATCCCACACAGCTTCTATAATTGATATAGCGGGGTATACATGTCCTCCTGTACCGCCCCCACTCATAATTATTCTCATTCTTTAATCTCCATTCTAAAAATGCTAAGTGTAACGCCAATTAAAAACGATAATACGATAAAGTTTGTTCCACCATAACTTAAGAAAGGTAATGGAATTCCCGTTGGAGGCACAATACCTAGTGTTGTTCCCATATTAATCATTATCTGAGCGGCGATTGTTATTGCAATACCAAAACTAAGGAGCTTTGCAAATAGATTTTTTGTAAGGATTGCTATTTTTATAATATTAAAAATTAAAAACGTATATATCGCAAGCACTACAAAAATTCCTAAAAATCCATATTCTTCGCCTAAAGTCGATAAGATCAAGTCATTATGAGCGTGCGGTATGTACAATTTATTAAATACCGATCTACCTGGTCCTATTCCAAAGAATCCTCCAGTAGATACCGCTAGTATTCCATACTTTATCTGTTCAGATGCCATCGTAAAATCTTGTAATCCTTCATAAAAAGACCGCAAACGATCCACCCTATAAGAACCGGATATGACAAGTAGCGCAATGGGAAATAGCATAGCAATCGCAGCACCAATTAAATACGCTATAGGCTCATACCCTATAAATATCATCGCTCCCGTTAACAC
>PDWI01006663.1_pt1 | contig 14410 bp, 9 predicted proteins | sample 1430891 | NCBI WGS metagenome assembly PDWI01 (sample SAMN01162508, study PRJNA174530) | Oral metagenome, whole genome shotgun sequencing project. | biome: Marine environment; feature: Marine mammal; material: Swab sample of the gingival sulcus; isolation source: swab sample of gingival sulcus...
TACTGCAGGCGGGCAGCCTGGCCGGATGAGACGCTATCAGCCCGGCACGGAAGAAGGCCATATTCATGACCTTGTCATTGTTGGCGGTGGTATCTATGGCGCCTCAATGGCATATACGGCGGCGCTTAACGGTGTTGATACGCTGCTTGTCGAGCGTGATGATTTCGCCCGTCATGCTTCGGCAAATTCCCAGAAAGTGATACATGGGGGGATTCGTTATCTGCAGTCTCTTGACCTGCGAAGGGTGATTGAATCAATCAGGGAAAAGCACCGTTTCTACCGGTTGTTTCCGCATCAGGTTAAGCCGCTGCCCTGTGTTTTCCCGACATCGGGTTATGGCGGGCAGGGCAATGAGGCGTTCAGGATTGCGTTTTTTCTCTATTCACTGCTGGAGAAGTGGTGGGGGAGTTCTTTCCGGAAAGAGAAGCTGATGCCGGAGATTCTTGCAAAAGAGGAGGTCATTCGGCGGTTTCCGCATTTAAGAGAGAGAGAGGTGCGTGGCGGTGCCTTATGGTATGATGGTATCTGTCTGCAGCCGGAACGGGTGATCCTCTCTTTGCTGAAAAGTGCGGTGCTGCACGGCGGCAAGGTCGCAAACTATATGAAGCTGACCGCATTTGCCCGGCAGGAGAATGGGGTTTTTCTGGTTACCCTGCATGACGTTCTCTCTGGCAGGGACTATCAGGTGTATACCAGAAAGATTGCGCTCTGTACCGGAGCCTGGTTCAAGGATAAACTGAGTGGTGACGAACTGCCCGCGGAGCTGGATAACTTATCTCTTATCCGCGGCATGAACCTTATTGTTCCAGCACTGTTTTCTTCTGCGACATCTCTTGCGACAAAGGTAAAAGACGCGCTTGCGTCCCGCTTTCTTTTTGTCGTGCCATGGCGGGGGTATTCGATAGAGGGGACATACTGGGAAGATTGCAGTGACCCTGATGCCCGCTGGCATCAGCATCAGCAAAAAGCGGATCAGTTTCACGCCCTGCATCAAGGCTCGTTTGGCCGCGGCAGTGATAAGGTTCCTGTTTTAGCCAGCCATATGGGCTGCGTCCCCGGTTATAAAGAGGAAGGAAAAGACGCCAGTAAAAGGGTTTTGTCCCACTACCGGCTGGTGGACAGGGAAGCGAGGAAGTCCGGAGATATACTGCAGGTTGTCGGGGTGAAGTTTACCACCGCCTTCGATGTGGTTTTCAAGGCCCTTACGCAGCTCTATCCAGCAAGAAATATACAGGACACCCTCTTTTTTCCCGAACAGCCCTGCGGCAGTCCTGATGGAGCTGATGAGGAGATTGCCGCCGCACTCCGGGAGAAATATAAAAACAGGGTAAGCAGAGAGCAGTATGAGACTCTTTTTCAGCTGTTTGGTATGGAGCTTGATCAGGTTGTTTGCCACTATATTGAGCCGTTAAGTGGTGCAGGGGAGGCTTGCTCTGAAGAGAGTTTTTATAGAGGTCTTGCCCGTTATTGTGTAGAACAGGAGATGAGCCTGCATCTGGCAGATCTGGTATGGCGGCGGTTATTTCCTGATTATCCGGAGCCCGTTGCGGAGCGGGTTGTTACTATTCTTGCAGAGGAGATGGCTCTTTTGCTTGGCTGGACGAAAGAGCAGCGACAAGAGGAGGTTCTGGTTGTGCAGAAAGGGAGAGTATTTTCATGAAAGAGATTTTGATTGTCGGCGGAGCAGGGTATATCGGCTCCCATATGTGTAAATATCTCCACGCCAGGGGGATGAGGCCCGTTGTGCTGGACAATCTTGTCTATGGGCATCGTGCGGCGGTAAAGTGGGGTGATTTTTATGAAGGCGATATGGCAGATGCCGGGATGTTGCAAAAGGTATTTACCAGGCATGAATTTGCCGCGGTGATGCATTTTGCGGCATACTGTTATGTGGGTGAATCAATGGCCGCGCCGTATAAATATTACCAGAATAATGTCGGTGCGACACTCCAGCTGCTGAACGCGATGCTGGAACATAAGGTGAACAATTTTATCTTCTCTTCAACCTGCGCCACCTATGGCGAACCTGAGCGGCTGCCTCTGACCGAAGATTCGCCGCAACGGCCAATTAACCCCTATGGCCGCTCCAAGCTGATGGTGGAGAATATCCTCGATGATTTTGCTGCGGCATATGGCTTGAGATCGGCATGCTTGCGCTATTTCAATGCCGCCGGGGCCGATCCGGACGGAGAGATAGGCGAGGATCATAGCCCGGAGACCCACCTTTTACCCATCGTTTTGCAGACGGCCATGGGACAGCGCGATACAATAACCGTCTTTGGCAATGACTATGCTACTGCCGATGGTACGTGTATTCGTGATTACATCCATGTTCATGACCTTGCCCAGGCGCATTATCTCTGTCTGGAGCATCTGCTTGCCGGAGGCGGCAGTAAAAAATATAACCTTGGCAACGGTAACGGCTATTCCATTGTTGATGTTATTCATACCGCAGAAGCGGTAACAGGCAGGAAAATTCCGTACAGTTATGCCGCAAGAAGGCCCGGCGATCCGGCGAATCTTGTCGGTTCGGCGGAGCGTATCATCAAGGAGCTTGGCTGGCAGCCTGAGTTTGGCAGCCTGGAGAAGATCATAGGCACGGCATGGAACTGGCATGTCAATAACCCGCAAGGATTTAACGAGTAGCAGATATGGAAGGTTCTGACAGGCAGCTTGATGTATTGGTGCTGGCGCCGCACCCTTTTTTCATTAATCGGGGAACTCCTATTGATGTCTTTCTTGTTGTGCGGGCGCTCTCTGAAAAAGGAGATATCGACGTTGATATGGTTGTCTATCCTGAAGGAGAAGAGATCAGTCTGCCTGGAGTCAGTGTTCACCGGTTGCCTTTTTGCGGCTGGATTAAAAATGTGCGGCCAGGATTCTCTTTCAAAAAGTTATGTCTTGATTTTGTCATGCTTTTTATGGTATGGAAGAGGGTGCATCAAAAAAGATACGCTGTTATCCACGCCGGAGAGGAGGCAGTCTTTATCGCCATGTTGATGAAACTGCTCTATAAAATTCCCTATATCTATGATCTGGATTCCTCTATCGCCCAGCAATTAGTGGAAAAAAAAGGTTTTCTTAAACCCTTTGCAAAGATTTTTAACTGGCTGGAGGCGCAAGCGATAAAGGGAGCGATTGCCAATGCGCCGGTATGTAATGCCCTGGGTGAGTTGTGTGAGAAAAATGGTTCTGCCAAAACGGTTATCCTGCATGATATCTCCCAACTGCAGACAACAGATGGAGAACCTGCGGCATCAATCCGTCAGGAGCTGAAACTTAGCGGTATTATTGTGCTCTACTGTGGTAATCTGGAGGTATATCAGGGGGTTGATCTGCTGATAGAGAGTTTTCCCCATGCCCTTGAGCGTGAGGAGAATATCGATCTTGTTATCATCGGCGGTGTGCCTGAAGATATTGAACATTATCGACAGAAAGCCGCTGGCCTGGGATTGGCAGATAAGGTGCATTTTCTTGGCCCCCGTCCCTTTGCCCGGCTCGGTGAATATCTGGCTGAGGCCGATATTCTGGTGGCGCCGAGAATAAAAGGTGTGAATACTCCGATGAAGATTTTTCCTTATATGCATTCGGGGAAACCGGTACTTTTAACAAAACTCTATACCCATACCCAGATTGTCAGCAGTGAGGAGGCATATCTTGCAGAGCCGCTGCCGCAAGAATTTGGCAATGCGATTGCAGAACTTGCCGCAGATAGTGGCCTGCGCGAGAAACTTGGCCATAATGGCCGGGCCTTTGTCGAGAAAAATCATGTCTATTCTGCGCATAAAAAGAGGGTTGATTCTCTTTATGACTGGGTTATAACAAAACTTTTGTCAGAAGATTGAAACATAAGATCGGTAAATAGTGCCGGGGAGAAAAGGATATAATGAAAGCTGGTGATAAGGTTTTAGTGACGGGAGCAACCGGATATACAGGGCAATTTCTGGTGAAAAAACTGCTGGACAGGGGGATGGATGTGCGTGCCATTGCCAGAAAATCGTCGAACCTGTGGCCGTTTGAAGGCCTGGCGGTTACCTGGTTTATCGGTGATGTCTTTGACGAAGAGGTCGTTCGTCAGGCGATGGAAGGTGTGGCTTATGTTTTTCATGTTGCCGCCGCTTTTCGCGACGCGAAAAGCAGTGAACAGGATTATCGCAATGTCCATGTTGTCTCAACACAGCATATCGTTGCCGAAGCGATGAAAAATCCTGATTTTAAGCGTCTGGTGCATGTCTCCACCATGGGGGTGCATGGCCATATCGCCAATCCGCCGGGTGATGAGACTTCCCCTTTCAGTCCGGGTGACGGCTACCAGCGGACCAAGGTTGAAGCCGAGGAGTGGCTGAGAGCGTTTGCTCAGGAGAACCCGTTTCCCTATTCCATCATCCGTCCCTGTGCCATATATGGGCCGGGGGAGAAGCGCCTGCTTAAACTGTATAAGATGGCGATGGGAAAAATATTTCCTATTCTTGGCAAGGGGAAATGCTGGTATCACCTGGTGCATGTCGAGGATCTGACCAATGCGATGCTGCTTGCCGCAGTAGAGGAGAAGGCCCTTGGAGAGGCGTTTCTGATCGGCGCAGCCGAGCCCATTCGCTTAGAAGAGATGGCGGCGATTATTGCCAGAGAATATGGCACCAGCCCAAGGATCGTTCGCCTTCCTATTACACCTTTTTTTATGATGGGTGATCTTTGTGAGGCGATCTGCAAGCCTCTCAAGATAGAGCCGCCTATCTACCGGCGACGGGTTGCCTTCTATTCCAAAGACAGGAACTTCTCCACCAGGAAGATGCAGGATGTTCTTGGCTATACCCCTTTATGGAGTAATGAAGCGGGGATTATTGAGTCGGCGCGCTGGTATAACGAGCATGGCTGGTTATAGCCTTGAATGGCGCTGCTATGAGTCCCTGCAAAGTGGAAGCGTTGGTTGATGGTCATGTTCATTTTCATAAACAGTTTGATCTCTCCACCTTTATACAGTCAAGTCTGCAGAATTTCAACAGGCAGGCGGAACAGATTTTGCCAGCATCTCCTGTTGTCTATTTCCTTTTCCTCTGCGAAACAGATGGCGGCGGACAGTTTGCGCAGCTGCGGCAAGGTCTCTCTTCCTCTGGGTTCGGGTCGCAGTTTGTTCCAGCCGGTGAAAAAAATACCCTCTCTCTTGTAACAGAGGATAGTTTGCTCTATATCATCAGAGGGCAGCAGATTGTAACTAAAGAAAATCTGGAGATTTTAATATTTGGGATTCGAGATAATAGTTTTGCGAAGCATTCTCTTCAAGACATTTTGGCACGTCTTGAAGAGATACCTGAGAGCTTGACTATCTTGCCATGGGGAGTGGGGAAATGGTTGGGGAAGCGGGGAACTCTGATCACGGAAGTTATTAATAACAGAAATGGAAGTGAAGATTCTTCGCTGTTCCTGGGAGATAACGGGAACAGACCATCTTTCTGGCCATTACCGAAAGTATTCGCAGAAGCATCCAGAAAAAAAATTGTCAATCTTCCAGGAAGTGACCCCCTTATCTTTTCTCGCCATGCGGCACGAGTGGGAAGTTATGGATTTAGACTCTCCATTGAACTGGATAAAGAGTTCCCGTTTAGAAGTTTACGCAGGCAAATTATGACAACACCGGATAATGTTCTGGTCTTTGGAGAACCTTGCTCTGGTAAAAGTTTTTTTTATGATCAGGTGTCCCTGCAAATTCGAAAGAGAATGCCGGGATTAATCAAGAGAAATTCTATTGGTGGAAGATATTCCTCGGCAGAGAAATTGCCTGAAAAATATAACAAAAAATGAAAACCTGTTACAGGGATTAAAAGAATAACTATTGCTAATACTCGAGCAAAACAACGAACTGTTGGAGGCTTAAGTGGTATTTAGTTCTATTCCGTTTTTATCTTTGTTTCTTCCATTGGTTATTATTTCCTACTATTGCAGTCCAGGAATAGTAAGGAACATAATTTTGCTCGCATTTAGTTTGTTTTTTTATATTTGGGGAGAAGGAGAATATGTTCTGCTCATGCTTTTCTCCATTGGATTTAATTATGTAGTAGGTTTGCTTCTCGGTAAGGTCTCTACTAAGGTAAAGAGAAGAAGCTGTCTTGCCTTTGGTGTTTTTGGCAATCTGTTTTTGTTGTCGTATTTCAAGTATGCCAACTGGTTTTCAGGTAGTATTGGAATTTCCGTGTCCGAACCAATACATTTGCCGATAGGTATTTCATTTTTTACTTTTCAGGCAATTTCTTATGTTGTCGATATTTATCGGAATGAAGTTGTCCCTCAGAGAAATCCTTTGCAGCTGGGGCTCTATATTTCTTCATTTCCCCAGCTTATTGCAGGGCCTATAGTTCGTTATCATGAGATCTCAAGGCAGATTGTTTCGAGAAGCCATAACTGTGCCCAGTTTGCAAGAGGAATTGAACGTTTCGTTTTTGGCTTAAGTAAAAAAGTACTTGTAGCTAATTCAATGGCAGAAATTGCTGATTTGGTTTTTGTACAGAACTATACGGCGCTTTCCTGGGAAATGGCCTGGTTAGGTATTCTTTGTTATACATTGCAAATTTATTTTGACTTTTCCGGATACTCTGATATGGCAGTGGGACTTGGCCTGATGTTTGGCTTTAAGTTTCCTGAAAACTTTAATTACCCCTATGTCGCGTCTTCGATTCAAGATTTCTGGAGGCGTTGGCATATTTCCCTGTCGCGCTGGTTTAAAGACTATCTATATATCCCTCTTGGAGGAAACAGACGTGGTAGCGTAAAAAAATATCGAAATCTGTTTATTGTCTTTTTTCTCTGTGGTCTTTGGCATGGAGCGAGTTGGAATTTTGTTGTATGGGGGCTAATTCACGGTTCATTTATTGTTTTTGAGTATGTTTTCTTTAAGCAACTGCTCCTGAAATGCTCCCGGATAATTGGTTGGTTATATACTATGTTCATCGTTGTTAATAGTTGGGTGTTTTTTCGGGTGGAGGAGTTGTCACAAGCCTTAAATTATCTGAGAGCAATGTATGGTTTTTCCGTTTCTCCTGATAATAGAGTAAATGTTAATATCCTGCTTGAGGCTGATCACGTCTTTGTCTTTTTTCTTGTAGTTGCTGTTGTATTATCATTACAACCTTTGTCGGTAATGGATTTTTTCAAAACTAAAACTCTTGTTATAGAATGGGGACAAAAATATATAAGGTTTCTCTCTTTGCTTAAATATGTTATTGTGTTTTTTTTGATGTATCTGTCTTTCTCTTTTCTTGCTGTTCACTCATATAACCCATTTATTTATTTCAGATTTTGAGTTATAGGTGAAGTGGTGAATAACTTATTAATAAATAGAATTGTTTCTTTTCTTTTTGTTGGATTTCTTCTTGTTCCTTCTGTCTCTCTGCTATTTTCAGAACAAGATGATATCTCTTTAACAGAGAAGAGGAAACTGGCAGAACTACCGAAGATTAACTCTTCTTATAGGTCTGTTATAGAATATCCTAAAAATTTTGGAGTTTTCTTTGAAGACCATTTTGGTTTTCGCAATCAGATTATCAGACTGCATAACTGCATATGTTGTAAAATTTTCCGGTCTTCTCCTTCCAGATTTGTGATTGCGGGTGAAGGAAGCTGGTATTTTTTGAATATGGATGGCTCTCTTTTTGACTATTTGGGACACATACATTTCGAGGAAATAACTCTTCATAAGATGAAAAACCTGTTGATGGATCGAAAAGAGTGGCTCAACTCTATTGGGGGAGAATATCTGTTTCTTCCAATCCCCAATAAAGAGATGGTTTATGAAGAGTTTTTGCCCGATATTCTGCAGCAGAACAGAGGGAAAAGTAAATACGATCAAATTATTTCTTTTCTTGGTAAGAGCAATGATTTCCCGAACTATATAGATGTGAAAAAGTTGATGCTCGAACATAAAAATGAACAACAGATGTATTTTAAGACAGATAGTCATTGGAACAGTATTGGCGCGTTTGTCCTCTATTGTGAAATTATCAGGAGGCTACAGCAGTGGTTTCCTGATATGATTTGTTTGCAAAAAACTGCTGTTCAGGAATGGGTTCCCGGCGGGTCTGGAGATCTTGCAGATTTAATGAATGTTGCCGGAAAATTAACTGAACTTGTTCCAAAACTGCCTGTTATACTGAGATGTAACCCGTTTGAAGAGAGTATAATGGAAGAGATAAGAGAGATATCGGAGTATCGGGATATTGCAGAGTATAGACTTCCTGTAAAAACTGGTTGTGATACTGCAAAATATAAGGCTATTATTTTTCATGATTCATTCGGTGATGCTTTAAAACCTTATTTGACCCAACATTTCAAGGAAGTTATTTATATTCACTATATGAACTTTAATGCTGCAAAAAAAATAATAGAAATGGAGAGACCGGATGTCGTTATCGATTTGAGAGTTGCAAGGAATATTGAGAAGGCATTACGGCGGGATCCTGAGTTGGAACAATTAGTTGTCAGGGATAAGTTTAACGAGATGAGAGAGGTTCTGTTCGATCTGAACTTTGCTGCGGATCAGAAAGGAGTTCGGGATAGCTCTGCGATAAGCAGACAAAAGGGAGATACTGGTTTTATATCAACTCATGGCAGTTCTGTAAGTTTTTCTCCCGGCTTTGAGGGGAAGCAGGTACTCCCGGAAAAAATGGCTGTCAGACTGGATATTGATTCCGAAAAAGCTATGAATCTCCTTTGTTGTTATAAATCTGGCACGGTAAAAGGTCGTAAGGGCAAGCAGTGTCAGATCAGAAAGCTTGTTGCGGGAAGCAATGAGATATTTCTTAGGGTTTTAACTCCCGATAAAAATGGTGTTTTTTTTCTATTTCCCCCCAAAAAAAGGGTAAAGGGAAAATATCACATTCGCAGGGTTGTTGCTAAGCGGGAAGTTTGACTGAGAAAGTCAAAATGAGTTACTGCACCGGGTCGTTCCTCCATATTGTCAGCGGAGAGCAGATAGTAAAAAAAAGAGAAGCTGGAGATTTTGACATTTGGCGACCATAGTGGTAACTTCGGCGGGCGTCCATTTGAAGGGATATTGAACTGCCTTGAAGAGCAGTCGGGGAGTTTGATTATTTTGCCGCAGGGAGTGGAGAAATGCCCTGCTTGCTCTGGGCGGGGTCACGATCTTTTGTTTTCGTATGTCGCTGTACCTGTTTAGATCTGGATCGCTTAAAAGTAGTTATGATGGTAAATATCCGGTAACTTTAACTGGTTACTGGAGTTTTTTTATTTTACGAAGGTGTCATTGCTATTTTGCATAAAAATAGAAAAATATAATTATTAAAGAGGTGGTTAATGAAGCGGATTACGGTTTTGGGGAATTTTTCCGGCAGAAATGCTGGTGATAACGCTATCCTGGGGAATTTACTTGCTGATATTACAAAGGAATATTCAGATATTCAGTTTATAGTTCCGACATGGAACAAGGATTTTATTACGAGTAATTTTGGTGAGTATAATGTCAAACCAGTCGGGTTGAAACCATGGAATCTGTCTCTTAAGATTTTTGGTTATCCCGCCTATAGATCAATGACAAAGACAGATCTGATTTTAATTACAGATAATCTGCTTTTTGACAAGAATTTCTACAACCCTCTTTTTAACTATCTGGCAACCATTGCTCTCTTTGCCCCGTCTGCCAGGAAGCGCAATATCCCGATCTTTCCATACAATGTCAGTTTAGGTCCTGTCTCCACTGATGTGGGACGTAAGGCCCTGCAGAAAATACTTGATGCCAGCCCCTATGTAAGCATACGGGATGTGCAGTCCAGGGATCTGCTTGATAGCAATGGATTTCACTATAATGAGATCCTGGAAGGGGCGGATTGTGCGATTAATACAAAAGTACCAGCGACAGAGAGAATGGATGCCATCTGCGAGAAAGAGCAGCTCTTTACAAACGCAAATGGGACGTTTGGTTTTAATATTAATACCTATATTGATGCGTGGTTGCAGACTGGCAGTGGCAAGCTTGACCGCAACCTTTTTCTCGACAAGGTAGCAGCGGCTCTGGACGAAGTTATAGAAAAACTTGCGGTGGATGTGTTGTTTGTTGTCACCCAGGTTATGGATGAACAGGTCAATCGAGACGTCATTGCCCGCATGAAAAGGAAAGATAGTGCGAAAATGGTTTGTAACGCACAGTATACCTATCAGGAAATCGCCGGCCTGCTTGCCCGTTGCGGTCTTCATGTTGGCATGAGGACGCACTCGCTGATTCTGGCATCATCGGTTCACTGCCCGATAATAACGTTGAACTGCTATCCGAAATCGAAAGGATTTGTAACGACATTAGGTCAGCAGGACTGGCTTATTGAGGTTCAGAGCCTGGAAAAGGACGCGTTGGTCAGCATGATTACAAATGGCTGGGAGAAGCGGGCTGCCATGAAGGAAGATCTTGCCGCTCATGTGGTGATTGAACAGAAAAAGGCATTGAAGGCTGTCTCCTATGTAGGGCTGTTACTGGGGATATAGCGTTGCCCGCAGACTTTCAGGCATAGTTTTTATGCTGCAGGGAGAAGGAAACGCTGCGAGCAGGGGAGCTGTTGGCAAAGAGACCGTCTGCTTTGTTAAAAAATAGTTTTTGCAAATGTTGTTAATATCTTAGTGGAATATAAAATTATGAAAAAAAATTCAGCGGCGATCTTTCTGATCGCCCTCAGTGCGTTAAGCACCGAACTTTCCCTTGTGCGGGCCTTTGATGTGATCTGGCACCCCAATATGGCGTATATGATCATTACCATGGTCATGTTCTGTTTTGGTCTGGCCGGAGTCTTTCTGTCTTTAAAGACCAACCTGGTAAACCAGGAAAATCCCCGCCCTTTTCTGGTTAAGGTTTCAATTCTCTATGGTATCAGTAGTGTTCTTATTGTGCCTCTTGTCAATATACTGCCAATTAACTTTCGTGGCTTCTACCATGACCCGATAGTAACGATAGCGCTTTTTGCTATCCTCTATCTGATTATCGCCCTGCCTTTTTTTCTTGCCGGGATTATTATAACGGTCATCTTCACGGCGTACGCGAAATCTATTCAGAAACTCTATTTCTGGGATCTCTGCGGGGCGGGTATCGGTTGTTTGTTGATCGCTCCGCTGACCCCACTGGTTGGACCGGGAGGTATTACCATCGTCGGCGGTGGCGCCGGATTTATTGCTGCCGGTCTGTTTTCCTCCAGAAAAAAAATATCGAGCGTTTTATTGGTATTGGGGCTGATTGTTATTGCCATACCGTGTATGAAGTCTCTTTTGGCAGAAGGCTATACCAACAAATACTATGATTTTAGGCATCATATCACCAAAAGAGGGGTGAAAAAGGATATTGGCCGGGGCAAGCTTGAAGCCGCATTCTGGGACCCGATCAGCAAGATTGAAATTATCAAGCAGCGTCGCTGGAAGCATGTGGCATACGATGGCGGCAATCAGTCAAGTTTTATCTTCCCGTTTGATGGGAACTATCAAAAATTGCGGCAATCCCTGCCGACGAAGACCAAGTCTCATTTTGGTATTCAGGGCGTATATCTCGCTGCCAGTCTGAAAGAGGGAACAGAGCCGGAAGTGCTGGTTATCGGCAGTGCTGCCGGGCAAGAGACCAAGGCGGCGCTGACATTTGGCGCAAAACATGTCGATGCGGTCGAGATGGTTGGTTTTGTCATCAAGGCGGGAAAAGAGCTTTATCAGCAGTATAATGGCGGCATATTTAATGATCCGCGGGTGACAACGCATGTTGGTGAAGGGCGCAGTTTTCTGCGTTCGACCCAAAAAAAGTATGATATTATCCAGATTTTCAGTAATCATACCTCAAGTTCCATTGCCGCGGGCAGCGGCGCGATGGCAACAACATACCTGCAGACAGCGGAGGCGTACAAGGAGTATTTCAGCCACCTGAAAGAGGCCGGCCTGTTGCAGATAAATCATCATGTCTACCCACGGATGATTACAACTGCGGCCAAGGCCTGGAAAGAGATGGGACGTAGTGATTTCCGCAGGCATGTTCTCGTTTTTGGGGCGAGAAAAGTAAGAGATAACCTCCCCACATTCCTGGTGAGAATGACGCCGTGGACGGAACAAGAGGTAGCAAATCTGCGTAACTGGTTTCTGGGAAGTGTGGAACTGCTTGAAGATCCCTTTCGCCCGGAGGATTCGATGCTGACAGATGAGTTCTATTCGGGAACTCTTTCTGACAAGACTATCGCCATGGTGCCGTACCATATTACCCCGTCAACCGACAACCTTCCTTACTTTAATTATCTGCGAAAAGAGTGGAAGCGTTATCGTAAGGCATATCCTGAAAAGTATATGGATTATGGTACCGCGGCGCTGCTCTCTTCGCAGTATACCTATAAGGGAGGAGACGGCAAGTACCATACCCGTTTGCTGCCAACCGATCTGGCTCACCTGTTTATTTCAGGCCTGGCTTCGCTGCTCTTTGCCTTTGTCTTTATTGTGCTGCCGTTGCTGTTTGCGAAGACCGGGCGGGTCAAGTGGCCATATAAATTTCATACACTGGGATATTTTTCCTGTCTGGGAGCAGGATTCATTATTATTGAGCTTGTTTTCATTCAGATTTTCATGAAACTTATTGGTTTCCCTCTCTATACCTACTCCTGTGTTGTCTGCAGCCTGTTGATTGCGGCTGGTCTGGGGAGTTATGCCACGGACTGGTTAAAAATAGGGCCGCGTAAAAACTGGGTGATCCCGTTTATCGGAACGATCATTGGAGTCTCTTTTGTTCTGTTTGATCATGGCTGGTTGTTTGATGCCCTGCTGCCATTTTCCTTGGGGGTACGGATTTTGTGTGCCGCCCTTATTATCTTCCCGGCCGGTTTTTTTATGGGGATGTGTTTTCCTCTCGGTATTTTAACCGTTCGTAATCAGCCGCAGGGAACAATTGCCTGGGCATGGGGGATGAACGGTCTTTTTACTGTTATCGGTGGAATCAGCAGTGTACTTCTTTCTATAAATTGGGGATTTAATATTACACTGTTTGTTGGTATGATTATCTACGCTGTCGCGTTTTTCCTTTTTGGTAAATTCAGGCAGATTGCCCAGGATGTGGCGTAATTTGGCCGGAAAAACTATCGTTAATAGAAACTACGGGGTTTCGATATGATGAACAAAGCTAAAAAAAATGCTGTTTTTTCAGCAATTATCACAAGTGCCATCTTCTTTTCTGTTGCATCTGTATATGGTAAGGCAGAGTCTCACCAGATGGAAGACAATGCTGTTGGGGAAGAAAATGGCAAAATTGCTCCGCCAGCTCCTGCAAAAGCGGTGGTACCAACTGTCTCTGATAGTCTGGAAATGACCGGACAGAAACGTCAGGCGATGGGCAAGGTGGAGTCCATAGTGATTGATCCCCGGACGTCCTCAGAGACGACAATATCGACAGTCCCTGATACTTCTGTCTCTGTTCAGGAGATTGAAACTGCTGATGAGGTGCCGGAGATAATGATTGATCCGCAAACGTCTTCAGAGACCACCGACTCTGTTGTTTTTGATAATCAGGATGGGGTCTCTGATCAGCAGAGTGATCTGTTTTCTGACAAGTATATCAAGGGGCGTCTGCAATTGGGGACCAGAACTGTTTTCCGCAAGCTTACCGACGGAGATTCGGGGCATAAAGGGGGCTGGTATGGCAGCGGCACCTTTCTGGGCACTATTTACGGTCTTGATGAGAAGCAGTATCCGGCACCCGTCTATTTCTATATCCAGTATCTGCTCAATAAACATTTTGCAGTGGAGCTGGCATATGATCGGATTGAGGCAGAGACCAAGGCCATGGGATTATATCCGGGGCAACCTTCCTGGGATCTGATTAATGGTCGGGAAAAAACCGATGGCGACGTGATCCTATCGGGTCCTGTGCTTTCTCTTATCGGGCGTTTCCCCAATAAATCTGACTTCACCCCTTTCGTCCGTTTTGGACTGGGTTTTATGTCTGCCGAGTTTAAGAGTACCTCGGCATGGGAGTATCCGGGTTCCGGAGTTCATCATGTGATGAATGTTGATGATAAAATTACCCTGCAGCTTGGGATTGGAGTGGAGTGGCAGTTTTATCAGCAGTGGTCTCTCAATGCCTCCGTCCGCTATACAGAGGCTACAGTTGATGCCAATTTTAACTCCTACAACGGTGCCGGGGTAAAAACTCAACCAGCACAGCCGGGAGAATATCCACTGGATAATGTCGCGCTGCTTTTGGGTGTTATGTACTCTTTCTAGAAATTGTAACTGCCTATGGCAGGAAATCTGTGGGCAGTTATCAGGAATACTTCACTATCTGATCCGGTCATGCCGGTTTATGATGGGTGTTACGTGCAAATGGACAGGAAAAAATCGTCATTTCACTCTTTTCTCAAGGAAAAAGAGAGCAGCTCTCTTGCCAAATATCAGGATATTGTTGTTG
>PDWI01006664.1_pt1 | contig 14409 bp, 13 predicted proteins | sample 1430891 | NCBI WGS metagenome assembly PDWI01 (sample SAMN01162508, study PRJNA174530) | Oral metagenome, whole genome shotgun sequencing project. | biome: Marine environment; feature: Marine mammal; material: Swab sample of the gingival sulcus; isolation source: swab sample of gingival sulcus...
GGAGGCGGCAATGAACTTGTGAATGGCGTTGGCATATTGTTCTTCAAGTTTTGGGAAATGATGTTTCATTATTTTAGCCTGATCCGTTTCCATCATTTCGATTAGAAGCTCTCCTGCTTCCTGATTCTCGTCAGCCATCATGAACGACAAGTCTGTCAAAGTGGCAAATCTGCCATCTTTATCCAAAGTCTTGGCGATACAATGTAAAACAACGCCAGCCAAAAAAGAAAATGCGGCCTTGTTCCAATAGTCCTTGAAACCTTTTCCGTCTGGATCGACGATCATGGTCACGATGTTTTGCGCGTCAGGGATGGCGCGAGGACCGATACGGATTTCTTCTAATGGGTTGTATCGAGCGGTAGTATCGGTTGTGTCGGTAGGGTCGAACTTAAAGACTTTATGCCCCACGCTTTTTCTCCACCCGGCGGTCAGTGCCCAATTTTCTCCTTTAATATCCAGAACAATGGTACTTTCCGGCCAACTGAGCAACGTGGGAACAACCAAACCGACACCTTTACCGGATCGGGTCGGGGCAAATGCCAAAACGTGCTCTGGCCCATTGTGACGCAGATATTTAAGGTCACCTTTATGCTTCCAGCCGCCAACATATACGCCTTTTCCATTGAGCAAGCCGGATTGCTCAACATCTTTCTTTTTTGCCCAGGAAGCCGTGCCATGCACGTCCTTTTGACCTTTTGCTTTCCGGCTAAACATTGCCCATAAGAAAAGATATATCATTTGGGGTGTTATAAATATTAATTGAGCGCGGGTTATTGCCTGATCAATTACTCCATATGTGTCATTGATCTTTTGACTCCAGACAAAAATCATCCATGGAAAATATATTTTAGAAAAGACCTGTGGCCCAAGTGCAGGATGATAACCATAGGACTCTGCAACAAATTGCGTTGCATAGGACATTCCGGCCAATGCAACAGCTATCATAAACAGTAAGTATACCAACCAATGCTTGCTGGTCTTTTTTGCTCCCAAACCGTAATCATTTTGCATATCTTATCTCCATGCCTCGTAAGGACCGTCAAAAACAATGTCTTTGGTCACAACAACATTGAACCGATATCCTGGCTCTAAGCCAAGGGAAGGTTTTATGCTGGAATTACGCTGTAGTAGCTTGGTCGATGTCTGATTCATTTGACTAGCCAATGCGCCACCCATTTCATTTAGCACCGAAGGGTTATCACTGGAGGAAGAACCGCCACCCGCAGAATCCATGGCATACGCCGCGCCGCCTGATATCAGGCTCATCAAGAGCGCATTGCCGAAAATTTTCCATGTATGATTATCGACGCTGCCATGAAATCCTGAATAACCGGCCATGTCCGCTCCGGGCATGGCTCCGAGTGTGATGGAAGATCCATCAGGAAAAAGAATACGACTCCACGCGACAAGGACTCGTTCTTGTCCCAAGACAACGCGGGAATCGTAAACACCGTGGATTTTACTGCCACGAGGAATTAACAGGTAATTGCCGGTGGCCGTATCGTAGACATCGGAACTGACTTGGCCGCTAATCTCACCGGGCAAATCCGATTTAATGCCTGTGATCAACATTCCGGGAATGATGGTACCGGTTTTTAATTCAAAATCGGCTCCAGCTACACGCCGATGCCCTAATTGCCATTTATCGCGTTCGGCGCGTTGGTAGAATTTTTCTTTATCTATCCGTTCAGCCTGATTGTATTCTCCCTGTTGGGGAGGCATGGCTGTTGTCGGCATAATTGGCATTCCACGATTGGGCCCAATACTTTGATTGGTAGCCGGTAATGTTGAACGTTGAGGGGGTGCTGGTACAGATATCGCCATCGGAGAAGAGAGGGCTTTAACTTCAGATGCCAAACGATATTGTTTGATTTTTTCCCACTCCCTTTTTCGGGCGATATACTCTTCCGAGGGTGTGGCTGGTTTTACAACATTGACCAATGGCACATCTTCGGCTGGAGGGGTTTTTTCTGCTTCTTTCGCAACGCCACTCGGAGCTTCAGCCGCCGTAAGTATAGTTGATTCATCCTCTCTGACACTAATGGGTTGTTGAACTTTACGTTTCGTTTCTTCCTTTTTCCCCGACAATTGTACGGAGCTAACCAAAATAGCCGCCAACAAGAACATGACTAGCATTACTAAATATAAAGGCTTTTTCCCATATTTAGTAATATTTAGCTGAGGCTTTTGGCTTAGGCTGTTGGGGCTTGCGTTTGACATATACGACTCCGCTAATTACACAACACAAGTGTTTTTACACGACCATAGGCCGCCGGAGGGTTCACCCATCCGTCTGCTGTTAATACCCGCAAGTTGACTCTCCAACGTGGTCCCAAATCTGTGGCCCAGGCCTGAAATGCATGCATCGGCTTTGCTTGATGGCCCTCTGATACGATCACAGGAGATGTGTAAATAAGTGGGTTAGAGCCAGTCCCAGATGGGCATTTAGGCTTATCAACTATTGCCCCGTTGGAAACAACATTTGCCCCAACCACGCGAAGCGAGTTGCCTGTATGGTTGAAGGCTTCTGGTTTGCCGGACTTGCAAATATACAACCCTTCATTCGGGTCGTAAAAAATACGGCCATTCTTGGACGGAGAGTTGCAGAACCCCGTAGCGTCAATGTTTGAAAGAGTATGAGGCTGGAAATGTATTTCACGAACGCGACGAATCGCGTGATCTGTCATGTCTAACTTTGTTTGCATGGCGTTCAATTCAGGGTGTCCCGGCACAGCGACACGGTAGAGAAAATCCTGATCCATGTTCCCATCATCCCGCAAAGACGAAAGACCACCAACGTGGCCCGGAGGTGGAATAGGGATGCCCTTTCCCGCTAACGGCACACGCCAACCTCCAAAAGCTCCTTGAAGAGTTTTTGGAGGTTGGCCAGCCATTTTCCCTGTGGGTATGAATCCTCCGGCACCGCCAACAAGTGCCGCAGTGGACGGTACTGTGATATTGCCGAATTGAGGGCGAGATGCGTTATGACTACGTCCTCCATAGGTCAACACAATACCTTCCAATTTTCCGGCTGTTGGCTGAAGAACATATATGCCATACCATTGGCCCCACGCGTTACGATTCCCAAAAGCTGGCAATAAATGTTTTCTGGCTCGCAAGGTTGCCATGGAGACTTGTACTGGAGTAGCCGCACCCGCCGTTCCCAAAAGGGTTTGACGATTATCCCGGATATACTCGGCTGTGGCAGCCAAAACAGTGGATAAATGGTCTGCTACCGCGCGTTTTTTCACGTCTTCAAGACCTTGCCTCGATAAATTCGCCAGCAATGGGAACATCATTAAAAAAACGAAAAGAGCGACTAAAGCACCAAAAGCCATAAAGCCTTCCCTTCCTTCGCGTTTTCTCATTCCCTGTCTCCTTACAGCTTAATGACGCTGACGAGATTGCCATTGGGGATAGCATTGGGCAGTGCAGTTCCACTGCCATGATCCGTAACCAAAACGCCATTTTCCTTTACGCCTATGGTGTAGCTGTGATTTAAAAGTTCCTTTGCGGCTAATATCTCTGCAATACTGGCCGGTCCAAACACATAGCAGTTTCCACCGCTTACGAGATTGGACCAAGGGTGTATCGCTTTCCACGATTTAGCCAAATTAAGGTCAGAATAATTGATTTTCCCGGAAAAGCCCGGAGTGGCGAGCGCATATATATTCACGGCTCTGCGATATTGAACAAAGTTAAGCGCGATAGCGCGTTCCTTTTGCCTTTCGGCTTTGATTTGCTTGATTTCACTATAACTGGCTACGGCTATCAGGCCGAGACACAGTGCAAAAATGCTCAGTCCTTGCATTATTATGTCCTCCTGCCGTAAAGAACGAATCGGGCTGCTTGTTCGTTGAAGTCTTCGGCGAGGGCAGATAGATCACCGTTTTTCAGCTTGGCTCTGACTCCGGCGTAACTATCTGCTTTTTCCTTGCCCGGAAAAGGCAAAAATAATGCATCGTCAACATTGAGGACTCGCTTGCCTTCTTCATCGGCAAGGTGCTGATGAACAATTGCCAATAAACTTTGGGACAAGTTTTGGTAGGCGAGATCGCCGTCAATTTCTCGTGCCATACCAATTAGACGCTCTAAGGCCGGAATAGGGCCAAGCCCATGAATTGTCGCTATGACGAGTTGCTGGTCCGACCCCAAAGCTATGCGGAGAGTTTCACTGGCCGCATATTTGCCTCGAATTTCTCCGATATAAATGATGTCAGGACTCGCATATCTGTGAGCTTTTTCAATGGCCTTTCCAAGTTCAGCTTCAGATTCGATTTCAGCCTGAAAGCACACACCAAACTCACCATGATTGCCGTCGAGAGGCATTTCAACCGGGTTCTCAAAGCTCACGGCATGTCCTCCATGTATTTCAAGACGGGAGGATATTAATGATGAAGCTGAAGTTGTTTTACCCGATGCCTGTGACCCGGAAAAAAGGACCAGTCCCTTACGTTGCTCTTTGTCCAAAAGCCAGTCAGAAAGATATGAGGCATATCCTAAACTGGCAAAACCAGGCACCTTATGCATGGCTTTCCTAAGGAAGTAGACCTTGCCGCTCCCCCACTCCACACCATCGTATACAGCGACACGGTAGCTTGTGCCACCGTGAGAGATACGAAAAGTATCTCTACCACGTTCAGTTTTTTTTACGACTTGATGGAGAGCCGCAATGTCTTTCTTGAGTGTATTTTCAGGCTTGACAAGCCGGTGGCTTTCACCGGCTGTTCCCTTCAAATACACCCGACCATTTTCGTGTATAATCACATCAGAAAAGGTGAAATCATCAAGTTCCATTTCCCCTTCTCCTCTAATTACTAAGAAAAATAATAGTGTTAGAGTCTTTTACTACGTTGGCAATGGAACTGACCATTCCGCTGTCTTGTGGTATAACGGTGCCGTTGACCGTTACACTTACCCAAGACCCTGCTTGATACGAAGCAAAACGAGTGCAAGCATCTTTGGAAATCAGCTTATATTCTATTTCAAATGTATTGGGGTCAGTACCGGGAGAAAGAGTGATATCCCCATTCCAGTCGTTTTTGATGCCATTAGATTTGTTGATGGCTTGGGGAACAATGCCAGCCTTTTGAGCAACGGCATTTGATAGTCCAGAATAATCCGATGCCGAAGAATAAAGCTGTTTCACGTTGAGGCGCAGAGTGTTCAAACTTTGCTCTGCGCTTGACAACTTGCTCCCGGAAAGGAGTGCGTAGACAAGTCCGCCCGCCGCAGCCAACATAATCAAATAAAAAAGCATCGCGCCCATCCCTTCTGCCAACATGAAACCATGCCGTGTCTCGTCTACACTCTGTTCCTTTCTTTGTTTTTTCCCGAATTTCATTTCATTCTCCTTGTGTGTTTAAATGAGGCCATGCCCCAAAAATTGCTGTAAAGACGAAACTGCCAAACCAACTCCTGAAAGCATCGCAATGATCCCGCAAATGCAGGTAGTGTTGATAATCTTTGCCTGTGCTTTTGCGCGTTCCAAGCCTGCTTCCAGCCATTCTTCCGCAATGAGGTGTAACCGTTGTTCAAAGCCCGGAAGAGTTGAGTAAACAAGTAGGTCATCAATAATTTCCCGATCAGGAAAATCGTGACCGGCCTCATCCAGAGCTTGACCAAAACTCTTGCCGAGTTGCAGTCGGGATTTGATGGCCCTTATCCGCTCCTTTAACCATGGACTCGTGCTGGACATATCCAGCATGGTGTCTAAGGCATGGGAAATCTGTACGTTGGCCTGCAGAAGCGTTGCCAACGTGAAAAGCCAAACACATCCATTAATGAGTCGATAAAACGACCATGGTGGGATTCGGTCACAGAGGACTCGCAACGGACCAGTCCAATGCCGCATGGTGGCTATTGCAACCACCAGAAGAATTGCTGGAAAAATAATGCATACAACCCCTGGACCAGAATTGACGAACGATGCAACAAGATAAAGCATTCGCGCTCCTCCTCGCCAATTCGCCGGATCATTGATGAGGGCGAGTTGCGGTACAACGTGATGCGAAACGACAAACAGCAATAAAAGCAACATCGACATGAGAAGCACAGGATAACCTAATGCTTCGCGAACCCCGCTGACTATCTTCTGCCGAGCGTCAATTATGGAAGCGGCAAGCTCCAATGTTTCCGGCAGATTCCCGGATAACTCGCCGCCTCTCATCAGCATGGCTTCTTCGCCGGGAATATCTTCAGCAAAAGCAACATTGAGCTTTTGACCGGCTTTTAACCTTGCCAGCGCATGGTCCAATATCGGGCAAGCCAAATGATTGCGCTTGTGCATGCGCGATTGGATTGACGACACGGCCATGACGATTCCCAAATTGTGACGCGTCATGGCGGCCAATTTGCGGTACAGCCGGCTTCGCACCTTCTGATCAAAAGAGAGCTTTGCCATGAACATTTTTATCGTCATGGCTAAAACCCATCCAATCCGGCCATGGCATCAAGCTGGGACGCGCCGAGCGTGGAGTCCTCAATAGCCTTGCCGTAGTTGAGAGGTAATCCGAGTCGTAATTCTGACAAATGCGGGTCAATTCGTCCGGCCTCGATGAGCTTTACCGCGTGCCCCACAAAAGTATCCCCGCCTTGCTCCTCTCGCCAATGTTTGTATGCGCGGTCCAGATTGCCTTTGCGTAAGTGATTGAGAATCACTTGATCCGTTGCTACTATTTCAGCGGCAACTGTCTGACCAATGATACCACGACCTTCGCATTTTTCGCAGCCTTTGCCGCGTACATGCACAGCATTCAATTTTTTTGGGTCCACTGTACGCATCACCCGATTTAGCACCGCTTTGGGCAATATCCGCTGACGAAAATCATCCTCTTCCGTATAGTCCTGTGTCATTTTCATGAGTGGGATTTTGCACTGGTCACAAAGTACCGGCACAAGGCGTTGGTGGACCAATCCGGCAAGAACGGTATGGTCACAAAGATATTCCAACGGATCAGGAAAACGGGCCGCACGAAGCATGGCTATCAAACGTTGAACGATGCCCCATGACGAATTGGCGTGGATAGTACTCCAAACACCATGACCGGTCTGTGCCGCATCTAATGCGGCTACAGCGGCATCTGGATAACGAATCTCACCAACCATGAGCGTGTCGGGATCGGATCGCATGGCCCCGGCAATGGCATCCCGGTATCGTTCGCCCCGTTCTCCCATGCTCAGGTTGTATCCGCTATTGACTTGTGACTGATAGACGTTTTCCAACGGATATTCCGGCGGGTCTTCAATCGACATATAGGCTTTTTCGGGATTCTCTGAAGCCATGCACTCCATAATGTGCTTCAAGGCCGTCGATTTACCGTGTCCGGTTGGACCAGAAAGCAACGTCAATCCTGAACGTGTCGTCAAAAAAGAAAATCTGTTAATTTGTTGTTGACTGTAGCCAAGTTTGCTCAAACGCTCTTGTAGTCCACCAGAAGCCTCCGTTTGATCATACAGCAAACGCATTGCCAAAAATGTACCCCGGCCCCCCGGAGCCATGGCGCATTCGATAGGCTCCGTGTGAAGCCGTATCGAATGAACATCAAGTGGCAGAACACTCCGCTTGACTATACGGCCATCTTGCCGCTTGGAGGGCGAAAAGGATGAATCGGCACTTTCGGCCAAAGTCTGATATATGGCCGTAATTAGCTCTCTGCCCGTATGTCCCATAAGTTGACGGTGTTTTTGCAACATACCAAGCACACGAAATTTGACCGAGGCAAAGGGACCGAAATCAGCAATATGAATATCCGAAGCTCCTTGCTCGTGCGCCTGAGCAATAATATCCGCAGCCAAAGCCTGAATCTCACTTTCCGTCCTGGGCTGATCATTGCTCTTTTTCAACAATCGTTGAAATTCTTCGGGAGAAAGTCGTTCCGTTTTTTTAAACCCTTGCCGACGGGAATAACTTAAAAACGACAGTAACGCAGGATTGTCGGAAGGAACCTCAGACGAAATATGAACAACATCATCGGCGATGAGAACCCGGTTTTCCAAGTCGCAAGGCAAGTTGCCCATTCCGTCAGGAATACCGTCACAAGTTGCTTTTACGGGTTCTGGCTCTGGCCTGTTAACCATATTTTTCAAATGATTCATCATGTTATTACTCCACAAAGTTCAACGGGATTTCTGTGTGGCCATAGCGAACCATGACGCGATTCGGCTCAATGCAACTGACCTTGCCGGATCCGATCCGATCACCGGTTTTGACCGTTACCAACCCGGATCGAGTACGAAGAACGGCCCGGAGTTGGGCACCAACACCTTCCACAGCGACGACTTTGGGACGAGATGCAGATTTAGTGGACGATTTGACGTGTCGCTTTGCTGGAGGCATTAATTGAGGCAACGACGAGATTCTTACTGTACGAAGTTCGCGCAGTTCATTGTCCATCTTTGCAATTTCAACTTGGACCTTACGAATTTCTTTGGTGGTACGCAGATTTGACAAGATGGAAAGCGTGTCCGGTTGTTCTCTTTCCGTTTTGTTGTCAGCCGATACATTCTGTTCCGGTTGTTCCGGCTGTTCCTTTTCCGCTTCTTTTGAGGCTTCAGAAGGCTTAGTCGGTTGATCCTTTTCCGTGGCATTTGCGGCCGCAGTTTCCATTTCAGGATCGGGCGGAACTACCAGAGGCTTCTCAGCCCAGGCTGCCGTTGCTACCAAAAGGAAAAAAGCGAAAACAAATTTATTGAAGCGCATAAACAACGCCCTCCATGCTGTTTTGGAAATTCTTGCGGGACAGCCTGGTCAAAACGAGGCCGGGGATATCATCCAGAGCCATGAAAAAATCAGCCGACAATAAGACGGCATCCGATACATCGTTGAGTTTCCAAGTTCCCTTGACCCACGGAGCCGTGACTGACAGCGGGGGGAGACTCCCCCGCTCAACTGTTTTTGTCTCCGGCTCCTGCCAGTTAAATGAGAGTCGAGTACCGGTCAGTCGAGTCAGTTCAAAGAGGTCAGTGACCACAGCCTCTTTGTCGGCCAAGGGACGGATTTTACGGCCAGCCTTAACCTTTAAAGGGAAATTTGCACGGATAACTGTCGGAGTTTTTTCGTTGATAATGGTGGAGTCGGGACGATCATCAAAGCTCGCACCGGGCATGTGTTCCCAACTCACGGATATGCCGGTTTCAGTATAAATTATGCCCTGAAGTTTCCACCCTCTATCAAATAAAGGGAAATGGGATGCTTCCAGGCATGCTCTACCCAAAACTGACGGCAACGGTTTTTCGTGCCAGTTTCGGCTGAAAACTTGATCAGGGCTAATAGATGTCTTTTGTGCCAAAGCCGCTTGTCGGGCAGCTTCAGCGGCACGACTGGCCTCAATTCGTGCCTGATACATTGTCCATGCTTGCCAGCCGCCAGCTAGCACCAGTAAAAGCAATGCGCCAATGAGCAATTGGCGACCCAACGGCTCACCGGCAAGCGGCATAACCTTCTCGCCGGAGGACAAAATGGACTGAATATACTCTAACGAGGAAGCAGTGTCTTCGCAAACAACCTCATTGTTCCAGTCTGTCAACAATTTCAAATCTTGAAACCGCTCTCTAGCATCCGCTTCGTTGGCGCAATAGTCGCCGTCACCGGCGATCAGTCGATGTGAAACGGCGCAGACCCACCAAAGGTCATTTTGTTCATCAATTTTGAACAGGCCAATCCACGAACTTTCAGACCTTTTGAGCATGGCTGAAGCCAACGACAACGCCTTCACTGGTTTCCCTTCAAATCGGGCAAGGCCATACTGATCTGGCCGAATAACCACGGCGTCATATTCCATTGTAGCCGTTCTTGAGGCTTGCTCTCGCGCCTCTTCAAGTTTTGCTCGTCTTTTGGAAGGGTTTTCACTATAGACTTGCCACCAAAATCCTACAGCGTAGGGCTTTCGGCCTATTTTCAAAGTATGCACGTCAAACCTCCGCGTCAGCCACGTCAATGGTTACGACGATGATAACTTTTCCATATTTGCCGCTTTTCCCGCCAGCGAGGAGTCCCAAACCCTTGGAGTCAAATCGCTGTTCCTGCTCAAATCCTCCTAAAACCAATGTTTGGCCGATATTCATGGACACACGTTGATAAAAACTCCTCACCGAAGTTTTTGGAAGCTGTACCTTGCTGTCACCAGAGGAAAACTCTTCAAGTTCTCTAAGAGTCGAAAGTGTGACATTGTATTGCAATATCACTTGTCGTTTCTCCAAAATGTGCGGAGTAACGACCATTGAGAAACCAGTTGCTATTTCTCCTGGAGTCATTTCCGTTGTTTGAGAGTTTTCATCCCGGATCGTACCGACTCCGGCCAGATAAGTGTCCCGGCTAATAACCTGTACGGGCAAAGGCATATTATTCATGGAAATGCCGCTACCGGACGTAACCAGCGTGGTTCGACCAAACTGCCGGAGAGCCTGCAAAATGAGACTTGAGCCTTTTGTTTTACCATCAAGAATTGCGGCGGTAATCGAACCTACGCCATCAAGATTGCGATACGGAGTCGCGCCCCCGGCCAGGGACGCACTACTGCCGAGAATAGCTTTTTGAATATTAAAACCCGCGCTCGCTTCATCGTTGAGTTCCAACGCCCATACTTTGACAGACAGAGCCACCTGTCTGGAGAGTTTATTGTTCAACTCCTCAATGTGACGCGCTACTCGATCCAGCACCAAAGGCGTATCCGTAACCATTATCGTCCCGCTGGAAGGAGTGATGACCACTTTACCCTCTTCCGAAAGCATGGACTCAACGGCTTTCTCAACTTCGGCCCACACGTCGATTTTGAACTCACTAAAACTGCTTTGAGCAGTCTCCGTACCCATGTCAGAACTGCTAGTGGATTGCCCCCCACCAGAGGAAGAACTACCGTTCTCTTTGCTGTCTGACTTGTTGGTGATTGTACCCTCAAACCCAACTGTTCCCGGTGGAGTGTTCAGAGTGAACAAGCGGGTCTTGAACCGGGAAAAGACAACCAGACCATTTGACTGATTATAATCCCATCCCATGTTGAAATGAGCAGCCAAGGTGTCAAGAAGCCCCTGGACCGTTCCAACGTAGCTCAGCCGAACCTTTGGTTCGACGGCATCAGTTTTTTTACTTTTCTCCATACGAACCTGAACCCGAAGCGGGAGCAGCGAAGATATACGTTGCGCGAAATCCGGCAGAGTCTCGTAGGCCGTGAGTGTTACCGGCGTTTGGAACACCGGTGGAAATGTTTCGTGGCGTTGTATTTTAACAGGGGTAGCTCCTAAATACGGTCGCCGAACTATACGCACAGGAGAAGGAGCCGTGTTCTGCTTTAAAACAGAATTTTTCTCATGGACCGCCTGTTCTTGTGCGCTTTTGGGAATAGCGCAACCGAAAACAGACAGAATCAGAAAAATGTAAATGAACAGGGATATACAATTGGTCATTGTTCAGACACCTCTATTGTTTTGTTGGAGGTATAAATTAATACTTTCAATGCGTTGCCAGATTTTTGCATACCGGCAAACAGCCGTTTAACAGCACCAGTGAACGTGTCGTTAAAAACGACATCAGTATGCATCCTGAAATCATGAGAGCAGTTCCAAACAAGATGATAGCCGGCACGACTTGCCCATACGTCCATTTGCGGCTTCAACTTGCCGGGGTGGATTTGCCATGTTTCACTTTTGGCCGTGACAGGAGAAATGTCAGAGTCGCCACCAGAATCAACCAATTGGAAAAAAGCAGGCGTTTGACTTAATACTCCAACAGGAATGAAATACCCTTCCTCGTTCACTGTGTATAATTTCCCGAAGGAAAAGCCGTCAGAAAGACGAACATACAAATACCAATGATCTTGCGCTTCTCCCTGAATGGAATCCAATCGCGCATGCAGGTTTAATGCGTTTTTCCCGCCAGCCGTTGCATTGAAGAGAAAGCCTTGACTTCGTAGATTATCCTCAAGAAGTTGCAGAAACGGTGTTTTTTCCTGCTCCAAATACAATGTTGTACGCCCCGGAGGGTAGTGCGTAGCAAGCCGTTTGGCTGTTTGGGCCGCTAAATTTTCGATAGCGGCATCATCTATGTTTGTTGTTGACGCTCTTTGAACAGCATTAGTTCTGACGCAGCCAGTCAACAAAACTATGAGTATTGCAAAGATTGCGATTCGGTTCATTTTTCCACCAACCTTTCAATTTCCACTTTTTCTTGATGTTTGCCGACACCGGCAATAAGAATGGCTTTTTGAAACGGCTCATCGACCACAAAACCATTGCCGCGAACTCGATAGTTCACAAGGGTTTGCTCACCAGCCTTTTCCACCAGAAGAACTGGCAAGTCGCTTTTTACAGACTTGGGCAAACGAATAATGGTACGCGTTCCATCATTATAGACCTGAATGGGCTTCCAGAGAGCATCCCCGGTAATGCGGTAGTTAAAATCCAATTGGGCCAGATCGACGGTGTTTCCACCTGCAACAGGCATCGTCTTCCACTTCTCTGTCCGATCTTGCTGTTTTAGTTGTGCGGCCAACAATTCTTTTTGATCTTCTGGGTAAACAAATCCAACATAAGGAGTATGGCCATCACGCCGAGAAACGAGCTTCAAATGATAGGTGCGCCGGTCAGTCATAATGACTGCGCCGGTTGCCAACCCGGCATCAATCGGCTTGATAACAAGATGGACACTTTCACTTCCGGGAGAGCCAGATCGGCCAAGGCTGACCATCCAACGCGCGGTGTCGGCGACAACCACGTTATTCACGATCTCGCCGACCTGTAATTCCACGTCAGAGGGCATGAATGGCGCACAAATAATTGTCGGAAGTGTTGCGCCGAACACATATTTTATCTGCCCGTTGTTCACCATGACCGGATTGACCGGACGGTTTGTCCACTCGTTAGATAGTTTGAGAGCTTTTTTTTCTTTCGCGTTCAAATTGACAACTTTGCGGCTGACGTAATCTGGCTGCGGCAAAGGGTTTGGCTGCGACACGCTGACCGGTTGCAGATCGGCTAAAGGAGGCTGACGTTGAAGAACAATCTTGTCGTCAGCCCCTTTAGCCAAAACGGGAAAATTGACCAAAAGCAGTATGATCAATAAAAAGATTTTCATTAATTAACTCCTTGATTTAAGAGCTTCGACCAAGAAAGACCGACAATATAAACGCCCATAGGGTTTTTGATGATTCGATCTTCTGAATGAGGCGGGATAATTTTGATCGGAAGCGTTGCTTCGTAGACCGTTTCGGACAAAGCCACGCCAGCGTGGTTGCGGACGATCTCGGTCCATTCGATTCTCCAACTGTCATCACTGACAGGGAGTGGAACACCCTTTATTGCGACTTCGACCAAAATATTTTTTGCACGAATATAGGGCGAATTCGACTCAAACCAAGAGCTCAGTATACCCTTGGCTTGTCCGGCTATATGAGCAGAGAGTCGGCTTATCATTTTTTCCTGCAAGCCATAGTCTGCCGTTACGGTTCTCCAGTCCATAATGATTCTGGATATTTCCGATTGTATGACTCTTGGCGGCACGTCAGTTATTTGGCTCGCTTCTTCGGTTGCGGCCACGCGCCCTAACCGATCAACCTCAACAACGTATGGTATGATTTTTTGCTGTTGAGATTGATAGACGTTAAGCAAAACGGAAATCAGCGCGATAGCAAGGCAGAAAAAAGCAAAATTGCGCCATTGGTTACGGGCTTTGATGTAGCTCCCGTAACGTTCAAGCCATTCTGTGCGAGCGGAAAGATAAGGGTTATGAAAGTCCTTGCTCATGGCCTAATCCTCGCCCTTATCCATTTCCATGGCTTCACGCATGGCCTTGAGTTGACTTGCCATCTTTGCGCCGGTTGTTGGATTGGCGGCTTTAGCCGCACCGCGAAGATTTTTCCCCATGTGGAAGGCTTTTTTTAGCCCACTGGCACTAGAAGCATTGGCGAACTTGTTTGCCTCATTAATTGCGCTGACGGCATCGGGAGTTTTCCTCGTTGCCCACACCCCCTTCATTCCGGCCATAGTGCCGATGCCTACAGCGGAGACTGCCGATGTAATGGCTTGGCCGGTAGAAACATGGGAACCGTTGATAATGCCAGCAACGATATCGGGGATGGACATGGTGAGAGCCAGAAGAACGATTCCGGCCCCAAGCACAATGGCGAGATCATCGTAATCTGCTTTCGCCAAACTCAAATCATCAAGGAATGTCGTGGCCAACGTGATAAGCATTTGCATCACGAAGAGCTTCATGGCGATAGCAAGCGTATAGCGAAGGAAATTGATGGCGTAATCTTTGGTAAAGCGCGAACCGCCAAAGCCAAGAAGCAGTGTCCCTAAATTCAGGACAATATAGGATTCGCATTTGACCAGCATCACTTGCCCGGTAATGAGCGCAAAAACAATAACCATGGCTATGCCAAATATGACGAGGCCGATACTTTTGCCGGGATC
>PDWI01006665.1_pt1 | contig 14409 bp, 13 predicted proteins | sample 1430891 | NCBI WGS metagenome assembly PDWI01 (sample SAMN01162508, study PRJNA174530) | Oral metagenome, whole genome shotgun sequencing project. | biome: Marine environment; feature: Marine mammal; material: Swab sample of the gingival sulcus; isolation source: swab sample of gingival sulcus...
TAACGATACAATAAATTCAAAACTTAACTACCAAGTTATTAGACCCGAAAGAAATAATATCGTTTATCATAAAGTTATTGCAGGCGATAACTTTTTTAGATTATCACTAAAATACGACTGCTCTATAGAAGAAATACACAAATGGAATAACCTTAAAGATTATTACACTTTAAAAGTTGGCGAAGAATTAAAGTTTTTTGTTGAATGAAAAATACTGATGTAATAATTATAGGTTCGGGAGCTGCCGGACTTATTGCGGCTTGTCGTGCTTCAGAATTAGGGCATAAAGTTTTAGTTATAGAAAAAATGTCTGTACCCGGCAAAAAGCTCTTAATTACAGGCAAAGGACGATGTAATATTACGAACAATGCCGAAGTAAAAGAATTTATAAGTCAGGTAAATCCTGACGGTCGCATACTTTTTTCGGTTTTTAAACAATTTTACTCCTACGAAATATTAGACCTATTGCAGAAAGAAATGGTAGAGGTAAAGTTAGAAAGAGGTGGTAGATATTTTCCTGTGTCAGATAATGCAAGCGATGTTGTTAATGCTTTATATAATAGAGCAAAAAGACAAAATGTAAGTTTTTATTTTGATGCAGAGGTTAAAGAACTCCTTTACAATGAAGACAGTATTTGTGGAGTAAAATTCATGCAAAACAATAATATTAAACAAGCTTTTGCAAATAAAGTTATAGTATGCACAGGAGGAAAGTCATACCCTAAAACCGGCTCTACAGGAGACGGATATAAATTTGCTAAAACAGCCGGACATAATATCAACAAAACCTTCCCGGCATTAGTACCATTAATTTCAGAAGGTAATTTACATGAAAAAATGCAAGGTCTTAGCCTTAAAAATGTAGAGATAAGTCTTTTAATTAATGATAAAATAGTTGAAAAACAGTTTGGCGAAATGATTTTTACTCATTACGGATTATCAGGCCCTGTTATAATTACTATCAGCAGAAAAATAGTATTAGCTCTGTACAATAAAAATAAAGTTGAAATAGAATTAGATTGGAAACCTGCACTAAGCAACGAAAGACTTAACGAAAGACTTTTACGAGATATAAATAATAATGGAAAACTTAAAGTTTTAAATATCTTTAAAAAATGGTTGCCACAAAAAGCTATTCCGGTTTTTATAGAACATGCTAATATAGACCCACATAAATTAGCAAATCAAATATCCTCAAAAGAAAGAACAAAAATTGTAGAACTAATGAAGAAAATGCAATTTATAATACAAGGACACAGAGGCTATAAAGAGGCTATTATTACGGCAGGAGGCATACCTTTAGACGAAATAAATCCAAAAACAATGGAATCTAAAATAAAAAAAGGACTCTATTTTGCAGGCGAAGTTCTCGACCTTGATGCTAATACAGGAGGATATAATTTACAAATAGCTTTTTCTACAGGCTGGATAGCAGGACAACTGGTCAGCTGTATGAATAGTGAGGGATTTGAAAAGCGATAAGTTTTCAAATCTGCACAGCTATTAGCACTTGAAGTCTCCTGTTTTCAGTGTTGGGACACCCTATGTTTTAGGTATTAATAAAACTTTCTAACACCTATAATTTCTCTAACTTCTTTAATAGTTTTATCAGCACTTTCTCTTGCTTTATCGGCACCGTTTTTAGCCACTTTTCTAATAAATTCTTTATTTGCGTTTATATCTTCGATTTTTTGACTTATAGGTTTGATTACTTTTATAACATCTTCTGCTAATTGTTTTTTAAGGTCGCCGTATCTTATTTCACAAGTATTGTATAAATTTTTAAAGTGTTCTACTGTGTCTTGAGTAGAAACAATTTCAAGAATAGTAAAAAGATTTTTTACCGACTCTGTCATTTCGGAATTTGGCTTTTCAGGTCCACTATCCGTTACGGCTCTCATAATCTTTTTGCGAATAGTTTTTTCATCGTCAGCAAGAAATATTCCATTGCCTTCAGATTTTCCCATCTTTCCACTACCATCTAATCCTGGTATTTTAATTAGCTGATTACCAAAGTTATATGCAGTAGGTTCTTTAAAATAATCAATATTGTACATATTATTAAATCTACGGGCAAACTTTCTTGCCATTTCCAGATTTTGCTCTTGGTCTTTTCCTACAGGAACTTTGTCGGCTTTATGAATTAATATATCTGCCGCCATTAAAACGGGATATGTTAATAGACCGGCATTTACATTATTGGGTTGTTTTCTTGCTTTATCTTTAAAGGAAGTTGTTCGCTCTAATTCGCCTAAATACGCATTCATATTTAATAATAAATACAATTCGGCTATTTCGGGAACATCGCTTTGTATATATATAGTGGACTTTTCGGGGTCTATTCCTGCTGCCAAATACTCTACAAGTACTTGTTGTACATTTTTATGTAAATTCTCGGGTGTAGGATGCGTTGTTAAAGAGTGGTAGTCGGCTATAAAAAAATAGCATTGGTCTTGCTCCTGCATTTTAACAAAGTTTTGTACTGCACCAAAATAGTTTCCAAGATGCAAATTCCCTGTAGATCTAATTCCACTTAATACAATATCGTTCATTTCTTATTTTTTAATTCTGTGGTTGTAAAATTGAGTTATACTCTTGTTTATTTTTTAACAACTCTACCGCTTTTATAAGCTCAGGGTCGTTTTTAGTTGCAAATTCTATAGCTCCTTTTTCGAAATAATATTTAAGTATAATTTCTTGTGTTAATTGTTCTATTATCTCGTCTTTATTAAGCGTCAAGTCTTTTTCTTTATCGTGTCCAAATTTATCTTTTAAAATATTAAGTTCTTTTTCGGCATCTTTAAAATATTTTTCGTCTTTAGACGCTTCTATAAGTTCTTCTAGGTTTTGCTCGGTTTTAGTTTTATATTCAAAGTCTTTATCGTTAAGATATTCTACAAATTCGTTAAACTCCTTATCGGTAAGTTTAAACTCGTCAATTCCTTGTATTTTAGGATTGTTGTGTTTGTATATGTTTGCAAAATCAAAAATAAAGTCTTTAAGAATTAAATTTGTTGTGATAATGCTTAATTTTTCTTGGTCAATGTCGATATCGGGACTAACTCCTCCTCCGTCATAGACTTTTCTGCCGTTTCTTGTTTTAAACTCCGAGATAAGAGAGTCGGGAATACTACCAACACTACCGTCTTCGTTTCTATGTGAGTAGTCTAATGCTTGAATACATCTTCCGCTTGGGATATAGTATTTTGCAGTAGTAACTTTTAACATCGCATTATAGCTTAACTCACGCGTTGTTTGCACCAATCCTTTCCCAAATGTACGTTGTCCTATAATTACTCCTCTATCGAGGTCTTGTATTGCTCCTGCAACAATTTCGGAGGCAGATGCAGATGAACTGTTTACGATAACAACTATTTGCATGGTAGAGTCTATGGCTTTGTTAAATGCTGTATATTCTTTGTCCCATTGTGCAACTTTACCTTTTGTGCTAACAATAAGTTCGCCTTTAGGGATAAAAAGATTACATATTTTAACCGCCTCTATCAATAGCCCGCCGGGGTTTCCTCTAAGGTCGAGAACTAAAGATTTGATGTTATTTTTGGATTTAAGTTCTAAAAGAGCCTCTTTTACTTCTTCGCCGGCAGTTTTTGTGAAACTGCGTAAAGATATATAACCTATATTGTCTTCTAATACTCCATAGTAAGGTACTGATTTTCTTTTTATTTCTTCTCTGGTTATTTCTATATCTAAAGGTTTTTCTTCGCCGTATCTTTTTATTTTTAAACTAACTTTTGTTCCGGGTTGTCCTCGTAATAGTTCCGATACGTTTTCGGACGACATGTTTTTTATAGATTTTCCGTCAACTTCGGTGATAATATCTCCGGCTATAAGTCCTGATTTTACAGCAGGGGTATTCTCGTATGGCTGATATATCATTATATAGTCGCCTTTTTTTCTTATTACCGAACCTATACCGCCATATTGTCCTGTTGTCATAAATTTAAAATCTTCTACTTTAGATTCGGGTATATAAACGGTATATGGGTCTAAACTCTTTAACATTGCATCTATACCTGTTTTTATAGCGTCTCCGGGGACTATTGGGTCAACATAATAGAGATTTAATTCTTTGAATAGAGTGTAAAAGACATCTAAATTTTTTACTACTTCAAAATCGTTACTGTTTGACCTATTATCTCTACTAAGAGTAAAAGACATCATCAACAGCATTATAAAAACAATGCTACCGGCGATATATGGAGTAAATATATTTTTGATTTTTTTCATTATTCTAAAATTTTTGACGATATATTTTGTAAAGATACAATAATTTTATTTTCTATAGTCTTATAGTCGCACATTATCTGAGTAGAATAAACTATTGCTATTTTTATGTTTAAGTTGTTTTCGATTGCTATTCTTTTTAGATTATGTGTGTTTAAACGAAAGGCTTCTTTTATTCTTCTTTTTAATAAATTTCGTTTGTATGCTTTGTGTATTTGTCGCTTAGGAACTGATACAAACAAAAATAGTCCTTTTTGTAGGTTTTGATTATCAATGCTGAAAATAACTTTTAGATATTCGTAATTTACTATTTCCCCATTATTAAATATTTGTTGTATGTCGGATCTATTCCTAAGAATAAATCTTTTATCCAGCTTATTGTTAAATTCGGCTGACATAAAGTATGATTATGATATTATTTTTTTTGTTTTTTTATGTATTGTTCTATTGCAGCAGTCATAGATGGTGCTTTTGGGATAGGTGCTTTTACATCTAATCGCAAACCATGACTAGTTACTGCTTTTGCTGTTGTAGGTCCAAATGTTGCTATTTTGGTTTCGTTTTGAGAAAAATCGGGGAAATTCTGTAATAACGAGGTTACTCCTGCAGGACTGAAAAATACTAATAAATCATAGTTTACATCTTTAAGGTCTGATAAATCGGCACTAACAGTTCTGTATAATATCGCTTTAGTAAAATTTATTTTTGCCTTGCTTAATTTATTTGGAATTTCTTGCTTATGAATATCACTTAATGGAACAATAAATTTCTCTTCAGAATATTTCTTTATCATGCATAATAAATCATCAAATTTACCGTTACCAAAAAATATTTTACGCTTACGATAAACAACATATTTTTGTAAATAAAAAGCTATTGACTCCGACATACAAAAGTATTTCCATGTGTCTTTTACTGTAATTTTTAAGTCTTCACAAGTCTTAAAAAAGTGGTCAACAGCATTTCTACTATTAAAAATCACGGCAGAATGCTCGCATATATCAATGCGTGTCTTACGAAAATCTCTTGTAGGGATTCGTTCTACTTGCACAAATGGACGGAAATCTATTTTTAAATTATACTTTTTTGCAAGGTCAAAGTATGGAGATTTCTCCGATACAGGCTTAGGTTGTGAAACAAGAATGCTTTTTATTTTCATTCTTTTATTTTTTAATTAACAATTCATATAATCATTTATCCATAAAGTAATTTTAAAACTATCAGTATGGGTAAAATTTCAAAAACGCAAAAGTATAAAAATGTGTAATGATTAAAAAATTTTATTTTAATAGAATATTGCCAAAAGGTATAATAATTATATAAAAGCGTTAATGTTATTAGTCCTAAAACGCTATAGGTGAGAATGTTAGATGCGGTTTCGTTAAGAAAAGGTACAAATAAAAAAAATGGAAAAATTATTATTCCTAAGGCACGAATATTATTATAAAACAAATTTAAGTACTCTTTTATTGGCTTTATGGCATCAAATACCCAACCAAAAAGAGAATATATTAGCCATTTTATAAAAAATAATCCTATAACAATTGCTATAATACTCAGACTTGCAACAACAACTTGATTTTCGTCAAAATATTTGTTAAAATCTTGATTGTAAGCAAAAATAGAAAATGTTGCTCCGGCATAACTTAATACAGAGGCTATAAAAACTAACTTTCCGGCATTTATGAAAGATGTATTACTCTCAGCAAACGATGAGGTCGAATAGTCTTGTCTGAACAATAAATAAAACAATCTGTAATAATATCCTTTGTACAAAATTTTTACCAAAGCATATAGTAAAAAAAGAATAAATGCAATGGAAATTATTATTATCTTTTTGTGGTCGAGAGTGCGTTCTAAGATATTAATTTCTACAGCATTAGCAAAAATAGAATTTAACATAAGATTTTTTTATTTTTCAATATTGAAAAAACTTTTTCCAACTATTTCGTTGTCCATGTATATCTCAACAATATATTTTCCTAAGGTAAGTTTTTGAGTAACATCATAAAAAATCACAACTGGTAATTCTTTATTGTTGTATATTACATCACGATGAGCTGAATACGGTATTTTTTTCTCTCTGTATGTTAGGGTCGAACCATTTGTCATGCAAAAACCATCAGGACGTAAAATACGCAAATAAACTCGTCTGGAGCCACTCTCGGCAAGGTCGTTGGCAACTAAATTAAAAGATACTTTAAATTTCTTTATTCTACTAGATTTTCTAGTGTCTTTACCTCTTTTATTTAAAAATGCGGTTTGAATATTAGAGGTTTTAATTATACTGGCAATTTCTATTGTTGACTCTAGTTCGTCATTCATTTCCACTACCTGATCCATTTCGTCTTTTATTCGGTCGTTGTCGTCTTTTATTTGGATGTTTTCCGCTATTAAGTGCTTGTTTAATTGGTCTAAGCTGTCTATCTGATAAACATAATGTCGCATAATATTACGTAGAGATGCCAGCTCTTTTTCATATTTTTTCTTTACACTATAGCTATAGCTTTTTACGTCTTCTAACTCTTTTATTAAAGTCTTAATGTGTTCTTTTTCCTTTTCTATTTCGGCATTTAAACTGTCGTTAGAAGTTTCAAGACTACTATAATCATCGTAAAGAGAATTAAGTTCGGTTTTAAGATTATCTTTTTCTAAAGAAATATCTTGATTTTGTACGATGATTTTATCGTTTCTACGGGATAAATCATAAAGCATATATCCCATAATACCAATAGCAACAACCATTACCGCAACTAATGCAATTAATATTTTTGTTGTTGTGTCGCTTTGTTTTGTATTCGATTTTAATTCCGCCATAATTTTATTTTTTTACAAAAATAAAACAAATTAGTATTTAGTTACTAATAAATATTTATTTTTGATTAAAAAAAATTGATTAAAATGGAAGTTTACCTTTTAGAAACACCTGAATTTAAAATTGATGGAGGAGCATTTTTTGGAGTTGTTCCTAAAACTATGTGGTCAAAAAAATACCCTGCCGACGAAAATAATATGTGTAAAGTTGCGTGCAGATCTTTACTTATTAAAGATGCAGATAAGTTAATTCTTGTAGATAATGGTATTGGCGAGAAGCAAAACAGTAAAAATCAAGACCTGTATTTAGTAGATTTCGCAGGGGATTTAGTTTCAAATATAGAGAATTTAGGATATACTACCGATGATATTACCGACCTTATACTAACCCATTTACACTTTGACCACTGCGGAGGAACAACCAAAATAGATAAAAATACAAATAAACATGTTCCTGTTTTTAAAAATGCGACTCATTATATCTCAAAAAAACAGTGGGACAATGCTTTAGCTCCTAATTATAGAGAAAAATCATCATATAATAAAGAAAAATTCGAGTTTCTTAAAGACACAAATAAACTTAAATTAATAGAACAAAACACTAACATTACACCAAATATCGAATTAAGAATCTTTAACGGACACACTCCCGGATTAATGCTACCTGTAGTTAATTTTAAAAATAAAACATTGTTTTTTACAGGCGACCTTATTCCTGCAAAAGCATCTATTCCGCTTGCATGGGTATCTGCCTACGACTTATTGCCGGCTATAAGCATGCAAGAAAAAGAAGAAATTCTTGCCGAAGCCGAAAAAAATAATTGGATATTTGTTTTTCAACACGACCTATACAACGAATGTTGTGATTTATGTCTAACAAATAGAGGGGTAAGAGGAAATAAAACATTCAAATTCTCTGAAATTATTAAAAATGAAAAGTAAATTACTGCCATTATTACTTATACCGCTGTTGATTTTTGTTATTTCTTGTAACAATGAACATAACTATACAATGAATAAAAGGTATTTATTAAAAAATGTGTGGAAAATAAATACATACGTAGATTATGAACAGAATAGCACAATCGAAATGCGAAAATTCAAATACATATTTAATAACAATGGGACATTATATAAAATATACGAAAATAACGATACCGTAAATGCTATATGGCAACTTGATAAAGACGGCACTTACCTTCAAATAGGAAGAGACACCTTTAGAATTACCGAACTTACAAATCGTGTAATGTCTTTAAGACATGGTGGAGTAGAAATGTTTTTTGTTTCCGATTAAAACTTTATTCATTTATATTGGTTTAAAAATATATAGTATTTTTGCATTAAATTTTATAATAAAATTATGAATAAATTACTTAGAGTAAGACAATTAGCACCCAATGTAAGAGAGTATGTTTTTGATGCTCCTTTAATTTTAAGAAATGCTCAACCCGGGCAATTTGTAATGGTAATAATTGACGAAGATTCCGAAAGGGTTCCTTTTACTATTTGTGATATGGATAAAGAAAAGGGAGAGTTAACTCTACTTGTACAAACCGTAGGGTATTCGACCCATAAAATGGAACAACTTAACGCCGGCGATAGTGTGTTTGCGATAGCAGGACCTTTAGGGCATCCAACCGATTTGTCGGAATACAAAAATGTGTGTCTTGTTGGAGGTGGAATAGGAACAGCAGTAATATTTCCGCAAGCAAAGACAAGAATGATGTTAGAAAAACCTTGTGATGTAATAATAGGAGCAAGAACAAAAGAACTTATTATGTACGAAGAAGAGTTTAAAATAAATTCTAAAAATACATATATAATGACAGATGACGGTTCGTATGGCGAAAAAGGATTTGTAACTACAAAATTAGAACAGCAAATTCTTGACGGAGCAAATTATGACTGTGTTTTTGCCGTAGGCCCTATGATTATGATGAAAGTAGTTTCTGAACTTACAAAAAAATATGGAATTAAAACAATTGTAAGTATGAACAGCACTATGGTTGACGGAACAGGAATGTGTGGTGGTTGTAGGCTTACAGTTGATGGCAAAGTAAAATACGCATGTGTAGATGGTCCCGAATTTGATGGACACTCCGTAGATTTTGTTGAAGCTATGAATAGATCGAAATACTACAAAGAACACGAACATGCTTGTTATGTAAGATCAAAATAGTAGGAAAATGAATAAAGCACCTAGAAATAATGTGATTACTCAAGACCCAAAACTTAGAGTTCACAATTTTGATGAAGTGTCTCAAGGGTTTACTTACGAATTAATGAAAGAAGAAGCCTCAAGGTGTATAAATTGTAAAAATGCACCCTGTATGAAAGGCTGTCCTGTAGGAGTAAAAATCCCGATGTTTATACAAGCTCTTAATAATGACAATTTAGACAAAGCTGTATCTATAATTAAATCTACAAACTCTTTACCGGCAATATGTGGCAGAGTATGTCCACAAGAAAAGCAATGTGAATCGCTATGTGTAAGAAAGAAAAAGTTAGGCGGTTCTGTTGCAATAGGTGCTTTAGAAAGATATGTAGGCGATTATGCTTTGTCGAAGGAAGTCGAAAATAAAGAAATTGTAAACAAAAAAAATAAAAAAGTTGCTATAATAGGCTCCGGTCCTGCCGGATTAAGCTGTGCCGGAGAGCTTGCAATAAATGGTTTTGATGTTACAGTATTTGAAGCATTTCATAAAACCGGAGGCGTACTAACTTATGGTATCCCCGAATTTAGATTACCAAAAAAAGAAGTAGTCCAAAAAGAAATAAGTCAGCTAAAAGCATTAGGAATAAACTTTGTTACCAATGTAATAATAGGAAAAACAATTACTTTAACAGAGTTAAGAGAAGAATACGATGCTATTTTTATTGGAAGTGGTGCCGGATTGCCGATGTTTTTGGGTATTCCGGGCGAAAATTTGAACGGAGTTTACTCTGCTAACGAGTTCTTAACACGAGTAAACCTAATGGGAGCATACAAAAAAGACTCTGTAACCCCTGTTAATATCGGAAAAAATGTTGCCATAATAGGAGCCGGAAATGTTGCTATGGACGCTGCAAGAACTGCATTAAGATTAGGAGCAGATAATGTATATGTCGTATATAGGCGTTCTAAAAGCGAGATACCTGCAAGACAAGAAGAAGTAGAACATGCCGAAGAAGAAGGAATAAAATTTCATTTATTATCTAACCCTGTAGAAATAATAGGTGAAACAAACGTAGAAGGCTTGAGGTGTCAAAAAATGAAACTTGGAGAACCGGACGCTTCGGGTAGAGCCAGACCAGAACCTATTGAAGGCAAATTGTTTGATATTGAGGTAGATGAGGTAATTGTATCTTTAGGAACTTCGCCAAACCCATTATTAAAACAAACATGTAAAGATTTAGAAGTAACCCCTAAAGGAACAATTGTTGTAAATAAAGACACTTTAGAAACGTCTATGCCCGGAGTATATGCCGGAGGCGATGCCGTAACAGGTGCAGCAACAGTGATATTAGCAATGGGAGCAGGACGAAATGCTGCCCAAAAAATAATAGAAAAGCTAAAGTAATCCTGAAATACGCATTAGAACTTCATAATAGATTTTCTAATGCGTATTTTGGATTAAATAAAATCGTCATCATCAACGTTCATATCTACTCCGCCGACAACGTAAGAGCTTATTTCGGTTTCTTGTGGTAATATTTCTACGGTATCGTTTTGTAGCCAATTATCCATCCAAGTTAGCGGGTTATTTTTTTCTCCAAATATAGGAGAAAGTCCTATACCTCTTAATCTTTTGTCGGTTAGATATTTCATGTATTTTATTAGCACTTTAGCATTTAGACCAATTATAGAGCCTTTCTCGAACAAGTATTCAGCCCATCTCATTTCTTGTTCGGCTGCTTCTTGATACATTTTATATACTTCGTCGTCTAGTTCTTTTACGATATTAGAGAATTTTTCGTCTTTTTTCGTTCTTAAATCTCTAATCATTTTTTGAGTAATGGCAAGGTGTTCATTTTCGTCACGTGCAATAAATCTGATAATTTTTGCATTCCCTTCCATTTTTTTATTTTCAGCAAAAGCAAAAGAGCAAGCAAAAGAAACGTAAAAACGTACACCTTCAAGTATATTGACAGATATTAAAGCTAAATATAACTTCCTTCTTAGTTCATCAATATCTACATCAATATTTTCGCCTAATTGTGCTGCTTGATATTTTATTAAGTATTGATAAAATTCGTTATAATGGTCTGTTACGCTTGCAGCACGTTCTACTATCATATTGTTTTTCATAATATCATTGAATACGATACCGGGGTCGGGGTAAACATTTTTTATGATATACGAATAACTAATAGAGTGTATTGTCTCAAAAAAGTCCCAAATAATTATTGCTTCTTCTACTTCGGGAAGTGTTACAACTTGTCCAAAAGTTAAAAAAGGAGAACGACCTTGTACACTATCTAATAGTATTTGATATTTTATATTTTCGGTAAAAATAAATTCCTCTTGTTCGGAAAGAGTATTAAAATCGTTAATATCTTTTATTAAAGATATTTCTTCGGGTCGCCAAAAGAAACTTAACATCCGTTGTGATAGTTTTTCGTAAAATGGATATTTTTGTACATCATAGCGTTGTACATTTTTCCCTTTTCCGAGAAATATTTTTTCTTTTGTAAAGTCTATGACCTCTTCGCAATAGATACTGGGTTTACACGTTTTATTTTTCATTGATATTACGATTTAATTCATTGATATTTATATTGTTATACCGAACAGGCTCCTCCTTGACAACCGTCTTCTTTATCTTCGGTATAATCTTCGGTGTCTTGTTGTGCCTTTTGTTGATATGCTTCTCCTGAGTTGTCGTTACTATTGAGATAATATAATGTTTTTAGCCCGTATTTGTATGCTATAGACTCATGTCTTATTAAATCTCTCATAGGTACTTTATTATCTTCGTATTTAGCTATGTCATAATATAGATTTGTGCTAATACTTTGGTCTAAGAATTTTTGAAAGATTGATACAAATTTAACATATTCTTCATTATCTATATCCCATGCTAGTTGATAGTTCTCGGCATATTCATCAAATCCGGGTACAAGTTGCTTTAATGGTCCGTATTTACTTACTTTTGCAATTAACAATTTTCGTACAGGGTCTATACCCGGAGTAGAATTAGATACAATAGAACTCGAAGCTGCCGGAGGTATAGCACTTAATGCAGAGTTTCTTAATCCGTTTTCTTTAACTAATTTGCGTAAACTATCCCAATCGCATTTTAAGTTATGAGGAACAATTTTATCTACCTCTTTTTCATAAGTGTCGATAGGCAATATGTTATCAGAATATTTGGTTCTGTTAAAGTATTTACATGCTCCTTTTTCTTTTGCCAACATTGATGAGGCTTTTATTAGTCCGTATTGAAAACGCTCTATATATTCGTGAGTTATTTGTCGTGCATCGTCAGATTCGAATTTTAAATTATTTTTTGCTAAAAAGTTGAAAACGTCTGACACGCCTATTCCTAAACTTCTACGATTTTTAGTTGATTTTTCGGCAACTTTTACGGGATATTCCTGATAATCAATTAGTTCGTCAAGGAAACGCACAAGTAAATCGGTTAATTCGTCTATTTCTTCAATATTGTCTAATTTACCTAAGTTTATGTTGCTCAATATACACATTGCTATTTCGCCTTCGGTTTTATTTACGTCAACCAATGGTTCGGTTGGGAGAGTAATTTCTTGACAAAGATTACTCATGTATATATTGTCTTTAAACGAACTATGCTTGTTTACGTGGTCGGCATTTAGTATGTATATTCGTCCTGTTTCGTAGCGTTCTTTAAGAATATTAAGGTATAATTCTCTTGCATTTATTGATTTTTTACGCACAGAATAGTCTTTCTCGAACTTAATATACATTTTTTTAAATGCCTCATACTCAGAACTATAAAATAGGTTGTATAATTCTTTTACTTCTTCTGTAGAAAACAGTGTAATGTTTTGATTTTTCTTAACTCTTTCTCTAAACAGCTTGTTTAATCCAATAGAGAAATCCATACGTCTAACTCTGTTTTCGTCATTTCCTTTATTGTTTTTTAGCTGTATAAATGTTTCTATTTCCCAGTGGAAGAACGGTACTGTCGAAGTAGAACCTCCGCCTCGTATTGAGTTTTGTGTGAAACTTTTTGTTGTTGCTTCAAACATTTTTAGAAATGGTACTAATCCGGTATGAACAACTTCTCCGCCTCTAATTTGAGCATCAATACCTCTAATGCGTCCAAAGTTTAGCCCGATACCTGCTCTTTGTGCTGTATAGTAACCTACTGCATTGTTTGAGTGCATTATCGACTCTATAGAGTCGCCAACATCAATTAAACAACACGAACTAAATTGACGTAAAGGAGTACGTACTCCTGCCATTATTGGTGTTGGTAAACTTATCTTAAAGGTAGAAAGGGCGTTGTATAGTTTTAAAACATATTCTTTTCTTATTTTCTTATCGTAGTTCATAAACATAAACATACCGATTAGCATAAATGCTTCTTGGGGTGTTTCATATACTTCGCCGGTCTTTCTATCTTGAAGCAAGTATTTATCAACCATTTGGCTTAATCCTGCATAAGAAAATTTAAAATCTCTGTCGTAGTCTATTTTTTTACTAAAAAATATTATTTCTTGGGTAGAATATTTAGATAGTATTTTTTTATCGTAAATACCTCTGTAAATATTATTTTTTATTAAATATTCAAAAGGTATCGGATTGGCTTGTTTATATACCATTTTACGCAAATCCATTAGTAGTAGTCTCGCTGCAACATACTGATAGTTAGGGCGTTCTTCTGATATCAAATCTGCGGCAGACCTTATCATAACCTTTTGTATCTCAGATGTTGTTATACCTTCGTAGAATTGTAATTTTGAATTAATTTCTATGTCAGATACCGAAACGTTATTATATCCATTACAAGCCCAATCTACTGCTTCGTGTATCATTGCAAGGTCTATAGGGGCTCTCGTTCCGTCCCGTTTTACTACATGTATTTGTTCCATTATAATTTAATCTGTTTTAAGAATAAAAAAATCTAAATATTACTTTGTTTTTTTGTTACCATACTTATTTTATTACAGAGTAGAATTTTAATCTAATTTTGGAAAGTTTGTAAAAATGTTTCCTAAAAGACTCCTCTTGCAAACCGCTCTATTACTGCAAAATATGATAACAAAGCAAGCCTTAATTATTTTATAATAAGATTTGCACACAAAGTTAAGAGATAAAAAACTATTTTATTTTATTTCTAAAATTAGTATTCAAAAAGATATTAACAGTTTAAATATTTGACT
>PDWI01009382.1_pt1 | contig 14406 bp, 11 predicted proteins | sample 1430891 | NCBI WGS metagenome assembly PDWI01 (sample SAMN01162508, study PRJNA174530) | Oral metagenome, whole genome shotgun sequencing project. | biome: Marine environment; feature: Marine mammal; material: Swab sample of the gingival sulcus; isolation source: swab sample of gingival sulcus...
TGATGTCTTTATTGACTATACAACCAAACAGGATAAGAATGAAATAAATTTATTTTCAATAAGTTGAAAAACATCTTAATCCCGAACTGAGGTTAATATTAATAATACCAACTTTCCTTTTATCGACTGTAGCTTATTCGGAAAATATCAATCCCACAATCCCATCCTTAAATGTTAGCAGTGTGAATTCGCACATTCTCAAAGCTCGTGTAACTTTGCCCTCTGTTCGCAAACATGACGGTTACAAAGTGATTGATAATCAGGGCAATGAGTTTTATGTTGACAATATAAAAAAGCCAAAAAATTCCGTTATTATTAATAAAATAACCAGTCAAAAAAAATTCAAAAGAAATAGAAAAAAAGATAATATTTATGTGAATATAAAAAACCTTTGCTTCACACTAACTTGTAATTAATACTATAAAGAAAAGGAAGAAAATGCTCAGTTATAAAATAGGATGTCTTAGTTTACTAGCCACTTTGATCTCATGCTCTAGTGTGACAAAGGAGTATTCACATGTGAAAAATAAACCAACAATTTCTAAAAGTAGTTTAGATGAGGTAAAGCAGTGTGTCAAAGACACCTTGGACGAAGGAGTTACAAAAACAGTTAATCATGGCCTCGGTTTTTTTGTTCGTGATGTTGCTGACGGAACGGTTCCCAAAAACTCATCTGTGGATGGTGAATTATCAGATGCAGGAAGAATTCAACTATTGGCCAGCATTAGTAAGCTTCATCCCAAAAAACACCAAATTATTACCATGTATAATTTCCCTAAAATATTCAATAATGATATTAATGGGCTGTTAACAGATGTAGGAACTCCAGATACTGAACAATTTATATCTTTAATAGACACCATTAAAGAGACGATCAATGGTTATCGTAAAAAGAGTGGCCTATTGGAAATAGAAAAAACAGGGGTTTATGTTATAGACGCGGCGTTTACACGCTTCGATGGTAAAGATGGAAGAGCTACAGGTTGGGGAGTGGATTCTGAGTATTCAAAGAAAACCCAACTAGATTTATCTATGGGAACATTAAAAGAAAAAAAGATAATGACATTAACTGTTAATATCATTAACCCTTCCAACAATATTATTGAAATGGCAGAAAGTTTTGATTTACTTTATGAGAAAACAAGTAATGAGAAGGGTTTTAAAATTGTGAGAAATAATTCAGGAATTGGAATGAATATTGAAACAGTTAACATTGAAAGTGTACATAGCGCACAAAGTACATTGATTGATTATGCTGCTATTTGGATTCTATCTCAATTTTCGGACAAAAACTTAGATAAGTGCTATCACAAGGAGAATCAATAATGAAAAGACCAAATAAAGAGTTACTCATCATCGTAAGCTGCCTATTAAGTTCCATTGTCATGGCTCAGAATGATACTATGAAAAAAGACAATGAATTGCCATTTGATTGTAGTGAAAAAACAGGAGGTGTCGTAATATGTAAATTAAGTAACAGTAACAAGCAGTATGAATCGCCACAAGACATAGCCGAAGAGGATACATCCCAATCGTTAAATAACGAATCAAGCCCAAGACTGAATATTGAAAAAGAAACAGATAGAAAAAAACAGTTACCAGAAGAGGCTTTACAATTTCAAGATAGTAAGGAAATTGCCGATGCGCCTGTAAAGTTAAAAAATGAAACGACAGAACTAGAATATACGGCTACGGAAAAAGACACGCATCAAGACGAGGGAAACATAGAAGCAAAAAACCACACAACGAATACCTCAGAAACTAAGGATATTCTTCCTGCTTCAAGCCGAAAACCAGCAATAACAATACTAACGCCATATATACCAAAAAACAAACCGTTCAAATATAAGGAACGTAATCATATTATTTACTTACCTGAAAAAACACAGTGACATGAAACCTCTCTTATCCTTTTGCATGATAATGCTCCTACAGTTTGCCTCAGCTCAAAACAAAATCACCCCTGAGGTTGAGAAAAAGAGTTGCCAAAAGATAATTAACCAATCCTTAGAGAATTACGAAATCAACGTATCAGGTTATGGTTGTGAGATCATAATAAACGATACTGACAAAAACACGAGCCAGATACTTTCTGTTGAAAACATTTCCATTATTTCTGATGGTGATGGGCAACAGGTCGTTATAAATCAAATGGATTGATGCACGACATCCAAGCGGTCATTTTATTTACAATACATTTATACTTACTCTTAAAGTTGAAGCCGGTAATCACTGTTTAACCGCTCGCGGCGTCGCCACCACCGCGCCGATAACAATCAACGGCATGGCCAACCAAAAGGCGGCGCTAGGCACTTCGCCAAAGGCAAAAAAGCCCACCAACACGCCCCACAAAATCGTCAAGTATTCGTACGGCGCCATGGCCGAGGCCTCGGCGTATTTGAAAGCAACCGTCATTAAAATTTGCGCCACGCCGCCCAATAAACCAATGCTAATCAAGCACAACCACTGCATCAGCGTCGGCGTTTGCCACGCATAAAACAGCGTCAAGCCGCTAATCACCGAACTGGTGACGGCAAAGTAAAAAGCAATCGTACCGGCATTTTCGCCCATTTTCGACAGCTCGCGGACTTGCAACAGCGCCGCCGCCATCAAAAATGCCGAGACCACGCCACAACCAATGCCCAATAAGGTATCGCCACTGGCCTCGGCAGAAAAGCTGGGCACAGTCATGACCAACAAGCCCACCACGCCGAACACCACGCCCAAACAGCGTCTGGCGCTGACGGTTTCTTTGAGCACCCACATCGCCAAAATGACAATCACCACCGGCGACAGATAGTTGAGCGTCATGGCCTCGGCCACCGGCAAATAGCGCAAAGTGGCAAAGACAAAAAACATCGCCAAGGTGCCCAACACGCAACGCAACACATGTTTGGCCGGATGTTTAGTTTGCAAGCCGGCCGGAAAATCCGAGGTCATCAGCAAAAATATCACCAACGGAATCAGCGCCACAACCGAGCGGAAAAACACCACTTGCCCCAAGGGAATGTCGTGATGCAAATAATTAATCACCCCACTCATCAGCGCAAAGCCGACACCCGACAGGATGCGCAGGCCGATGCCGACCGCCTCTGGGGATTGTTGGGTGTATTGGTAGAATGATTTCATAGAATGACCTTGGGGTAAATGTCTTGGAACTAACTCTCTTTATCCAACAAGAAAAGCCCTTTGTTATTAAAACTCAAATAAGCGTCCTTAATGCGATTGGGGTCGAATTGCGAGGCATTGAGTTGCAACAACAATTCCTGCCCGTGCCACTCAACGCTGACTTCGTAGGCTTCGCCCATATAGACCATGTGTTTAATCACACAGCGTTGCGATTCCGCACCATCGGCGACAAGGTTAATGGCTTCGGGGCGCACGCCGAGTTTGTACTCGCCCTCGGCACGGCCTTCCACCGTGATGTCGTCTGGGGTCAACTCATAGCCAAAGGTGTTGAGCTTGCCGTCTTGATAAACGGTGTCAAAAATATTGGCATCGCCCATAAAGTTGGCCATAAACAGCGAGGCCGGCTTGCGGTAGAGCTCCTCAGGGCGGCCTTGTTGCATAATATCGCCGTCTTTCATGACGATAACGGTGTCGGAAACGGCAAAGGCCTCGGACTGGTCGTGGGTCACATACATTGAAGTAATATTAAAGCGCTGTTGTAGCTCGCGAATAGTCTCGCGCATACTGCGGCGCAAGTTGGCATCGAGGTTACTCAATGGCTCGTCAAATAACAGCACTTTGGGTTTTAACACCAAGGCGCGCGCCAGTGCCACCCGTTGTTGTTGACCGCCCGAAATTTGGTCAACGTAGCGGCTACCAAAGCCTTCTAAATCCACCAACTCCAAAGCCTCGTGCACGCGTGCGCGGATTTCTTGCTGCGGCAATCGCAGCATTCTCAGCCCATAGGCGACGTTGTCGAACAGTGACATGTGCGGAAACAAGGCATACGACTGAAACACCATACAAATATCGCGTTGTTGAATGGACGAGTTGGTCACGTCTTCGCCGTCAATAAAAATTTTGCCGCTGGTCGGACTTTCCAAGCCGGCAACCAAGCGCAAAATGGTGGTTTTACCACAACCCGAAGGGCCGAGCAAAGTCACCAAGCTGCCCTTTTTAATGCTGAGATCGAGGTCGCCAATAACAGTATTCGAGCCAAAGCGTTTGCACACGTTTTTTAATACCAAAAAATTTTCGTCTGACATGTTGTTCTCCAAAAAAATGAGGAACTTCTGATTAAATATGCAGTTCGGCGCGATGTTGCGTTATGCGCTCGAATTGCACATTAATCAGCGGTTCGTTTAGTCTTGTTGCTTAGATTTTGAACGCGACACGCGCGCTTCACCGACCAAGACATCAAATAGTAAAATAATCGCCAACATCACCACAATCAACAGCGAGCCATAAGCAATAGCAATGCCGTATTCGCCGTCTTCGACGCGGTTTAAGATATAGGCCGTTGCCACGCGCGTATCGGGCGTCACCAAAAAGATAATGGCACTCACCGTCGTCATGGCGCGGACAAAGCTAAAAATCAGCGATGACAAAATCGCCGGCCGCAACAACGGCAACAGCACATGGCGTATGGTCAACCACGCATTGGCGCGCAAACTGAGCGAGGCTTCGTCCAAGGACTTATCCAACTGCCCCAAACCGGCAATGCCGGCACGAATGCCCACCGGCACATCGCGCATCACCATAGAAATCACCACAATGGTGGCGGTACTGGTCAAGAAAATCGGCGCATCGTTAAAGGCCAAAATGTAAGACACACCGGCCACCGTACCCGGCACGGCGAAACACAGCATGGTGGCAAATTCCACCACTTTTTTGCCGCGGAAATTCTGTCTGACGACAATATAAGCAATCAACAAACCAAAGGCCGCCGTCAACGGCGCGGCAATACCGGCATAAATCATGGTGCTAATCAGTGACGGCCAACCGCCTTTGTCAAAACCTCGGCCGAATAGTTCGCGGTAGTTGTCTAGCGTCAAGGTGTAGTCCAAACCCCAGTTGACGGTGAAACTGCCGAAGAAAATGCTGCCGTACAACACCAAGTTAAACACTATCCACGCCCACAAGGTGTAAATAACAAAGACGCGTAAGCTATTGGGTAGCGGCTGAATATCGCCACGATAGGCTTTGCCCGAAATGGTAACGTAGGAGCGCTGACCTATCCACAAGTATTGGATGATAAAAATGCTCAACGAGAACAACAGCAAAATCGCGCCCAAGGTACTGGCCGAGGCGTAATCCAACTGCGCGCCGGCAATGTAAAAGTAAATTTGGGTTGCCAATACGTCAAAGCTACCGCCCAGTACCAACGGGTTACTGAAATCGGCCAACGACTGGACAAAAATAATTAAAAAGGAGTTGGCTAACGCCGGCTTGAGCAGCGGCAACACGACGCGGAAAAACGTCTGGTAGCGATTGGCGCGCAGGGTGTAGGAGGCCTCTTCCAAGGACGGGTGCAAAGACTTCATAGCGCCGTCCAAAATCATAAAGGAAATCGGCGTAAAGGCCAACACTTGCGCCAAAGCGATGCCGGTAAAGCCGTACAGCCAGTTAGTATTTTCCAAACCAACGGTATCGACTAAAAAGGTCGTTACATAGCCGCTGCGCCCCAACATCAAAGTCACGCCCAAGCCGACCACAAACGGCGGCGTAACAATCGGCAAAATCGAAAAAATACGGGTGATAAATGCCGAACGCACGGCAATGCGCGTCGAGTAAATGGCAAAAATCAAACCAAAGAAACTCGACAACACCCCAACGACAATCCCCAATTTTAAGGAGTTGAAAATGATTTGTATAATGTGGGAATTGCTGAGTATGTCAACGAACTGCAACGGCACAAAGTTATTCTCGCCGTCGTAAAACATCGGCACGAAAATGGCGATACTCGGATAGATGATAAAGACGGCAATCAACACCACAATGGTGATTAAGGCACTGTTGACAAAAATATCGCCACCGAGAAGTTCCAGTCGGGCACAGGCATAGCTAATCACCACGCCCAAGGCCATGAACAGCACGATGGTGGAATAGCCCAAGCTTTTGTGCGTCAGCCACGAGCTAATGACAATCGCCAACACGCAAAAAGCCGACCAAGCGATATCAAAATAGTGGCGGCGTTTGTCGGCTTTGCCGGCCGGCTGTTTGGGGCGGTAAAGCAACGCCAGCGGCAGTAACAACCACAACCACGCGATGTTTAGGCTGTACCAACCCATTGCTTCTAAAATTTCCTCGCGCTCGGAGTCCCAAATCCCCCAGTCCAAAGCGTAGCTGGGCAACAAAAGAAAAGCCACGACAATCGAACCCAACCATAGGAAAACGGGGTCGAACTGCCATTTTTTCGTATTGGCGCGCACGGGGGCGCTATCAAAATGTGTTTCGGTCATCATCATGTCCTAAATCATAGACAAAAAAACCAGCACGCTGCCGTAGCGCCGTGCTGGTTTTTATGGGTTGATTTATCTAAAATTTTAGTTAATCATCGTAGGATGGGTGCAGCGTAGCGAAACCCACCCTACGCGGAGCGACAACTCCATGCTTAAACTAATCAATTAACAAGTTACTAAAAAATTCCAACCATTACTTACCAGCCATTTTTACTTCTTTAACCCATTTTTCAATCAAGCGCTTGCGCGTGTCTTTTGAACCATAGGTTTCAAAATCGTACTCAATTAATTTTAATTGGCTTGGGTCTAGGGCGAGTGGTGATTGCTCGGCCTTGGTGTTGGTGAGGATTTGGTAAGACTCGCCTTTTTTCCATGCCGTTTCTTGGCCTTCTTTAGACAATACCCAATCGACAAACAACTTGGCGTTGTCTTCGTTGCGCGCGCCTTTGATAACGCTGACACCGCCGATTTCGTAGCCAGTGCCTTCACAAGGAACGACCAATTCCAACGGCGCTTTAGCCGCTAATTGCAATGAGTAATCGTGCAAGAAGCCGATACCAATGGTGGTTTCGCCACGGCCAGCGTTACGCGATGGCGTAATACCCGACTTGGTGTATTGTGAGACGTTTTTGTGGATTTTTTTCAAGTAGTCAAAGGCTTTGTCTTCGCCCCATAATTGGCTAAAGGTCGCCAAAGCGGTGTAGGCCGTGCCTGAGCTTTGTGGGTCAGAAATTTGGATTTCGCCTTTGTATTCGGGTTTGGCGAGGTCGGCCCAACATTTTGGCATGGGTAGGCCTTTTTCTTTCAACTGTTCTTTGTTGACACCAAAGCCCAAAATACCCATGTAAACCGCTGAGGTGTAGTTGCCTTTTTTCTTGGCGGGGTCTTTGAATTTCGGCATGATGTTTTCCAATTCTTTAGATTGGTAAGCCGAGGTCAAGCCCATTTCAGCCGCTTGTGAATGCGGGTCTAGCGTACCGCCGTACCACACGTCGGCGCGAGGGTTTTTGCCTTCGGCCTGAATTTTCGCCAAGGTCGAACCCGAACCGTTGCGAACAAACGAGGTTTTGATGCCGTGCTTGTCGCTAAAGGCTTTGACTTCGGCTTCACACATGGCGTTGGACGCACTACAGTAAACGACCAAGCGGCCTTTGGCGAAAGTGTAAGGGGCGAAAGCGGCTAAACTACCGGCGATGACAGCGTATTTAAAAATGGTTTTCATCGTAAAATCCTCTGGTAAATGATATTGAAATATAGACGTGTCACTGGAATGTCACGCCTACCCAACGGGTCAATTCTATACCTAGAATAGCCACAAAGCAAACCTTAAAATACTGGCATAACAACAACGCTACAATTGCTTGATTTCCTCAACGGTTAACCCCGTCATATCGGCAATCGTTTCGGTATCAAAGCCTTTGCTCTTCATTTTAGCCGCAACTTGGCGTTTTTCCTCTTCTCGACCTTTTTCTATACCTTTTTTCATGCCCTTTTTTATACCTTTTTCCATACCCTCTTGTACGCCGTCTTCAAAGCGCCCACCGAGGACGCTGCGGTCATGTTGTAACTGCGAAACGTAGCGGTTGTAGCGCTTGCGCTCCTCGTCGCTTAGGGACATGATATTCCATTTTTGTTGGGCTTTTTTGATGCCTTTGGCGTTGAAGCTGTCTTTGATTTCACTATTTTTAAAGAAGTAAATCCATTCATCTAGCGCGTCTTTGGTGTCGTTATCAAAATTATCGACTTTTAGCAGATAGATTTCAGGATAAATATCCGAGACTTTGTCTTTACCAAACGTCTGCTGTTGGCGTTTAGACAGTTGCAAGGTATCGTGTTGATGAATGCCAGTGAATTCGGTCACGCCTTTGTAAACGTAATCTTCACCTTGTCCCAAATCGAAGTAAACGATATGCACGGCGATGACTTTTTTGATATTTTTGTACTTGTCGCCGGCTTGTAGGGTTTCGGTAACGACTTTGGAAACACCGAACAAAATGCGGTGAAAATAATCGCTTTCAAACGAGTTTTGAATTTCAATAATGATGTACTCGCCTTTGGTGTTTTCTACCAATAAATCGACTTTGTTGGTTTTTTCTGAGGCGCTTTCGGCATTGCTTTCGCTTTCTAAAATGTGTTGGACTTGAACGTCTTCGCGCAACAATTCGGATAAAAATCCCGACAAAATCTCGAAATCGCTTTTGTTGCGTAACATACATTTCATCGCCCAGTCAAAGCGAATGTGGGTGGAATAAATCATAGCTATCTCATTGGTAACTTGTTGAAAGGTTTATTTTAAAGGATTTTTTCAGAATATGATAGATGCGTTAAGAGACGGCCGTTTTGTTACGGCGGCGCGCAGCCTTACATCTTATATCAATACAGAAAACCCAATAAATACAGCGAAATTTCATGACGGCTACCGTAAAGTATATCATCTTTAACGACATAAGCCGTGTCGATGCGCTCGCGGATTTGTTTGGTGGTTTTATGTTTGCCGCCAATCTCAAAACAATAATCATTGACGGTAAAATCCCCGATTTTGCTGTAGTGCACGTCCAAGCCAATGTTGTTTAACATATTGATAAAGAAAATTTCGCGTTGCGTACCCAATACGCAATCAAAGCCGATAGCCTCGCTAACCGATTGGTATAAATCGGCATTATTGAGATAAATTTTCTCGGTTTTTTTCAACAACTGATTGCCGGCTTGATTTTTCGGCACTAAGGTCAGCAACTGGATTTCGTCCATAATGCTGAGGTAGTGTTGCACGGTGCGATTGTCTAAACCGATGCTTTTAGCGATATTGTTAATATTGAGCTTACTGGGGGGAATAGTCGCCAAGTAAGCAATAATCCTTTTCAGCGATGCCAAATTTTCCGTTTTGAGATGATAGAAATTGGCAATGTCTTCGTAAATGGTTTTTTCCACGGTGCGTTGGAGCTTTTGTGAATAACTGACTTCGTCTTCAAAGACAAAAGGATAATAGCCGGCACCCAAATAGCGCTTAAAATAGCCCAACAATTTCGGCGTATCAGCCACTTGCATCTCAAAATCGCCACGCCGATGCAATAAGTCGTCAAAACTAAGCGTTGGAAAATCACCAACCTCTTGAAAAAGCAAATACTCACGAAAAGACAAACCCGACAAATGATACATCACGCCGCGGCGCGACAAATCGTAGCCGCCCTTGACTAAATCGAGGCTAGAACTTCCCGAAAAGACAATAGTAATATCGGGGTACATGTCGTAGAGGTTTTTAATCTCTTGATTCCATTGTTGATAGCGATGCGCTTCGTCAAAGAAGAAATAGCGCACGCCGTATGTTTCGTACAGCGTTTGGGTAAAGTCAATCAGATGATTATGTGTGAAAAATAAATGGTCTAGCGACACATAAATGCAATCGTCAACGGGCAAATGCGTTTTGATGTATTGCAACATCAGCGTGGTTTTGCCCGTTCCGCGCGCGCCGACTAAGCCGACCAAGCGATTATCCAAGTTAACTTGCGAGAACAAATAACGATGCATTGTGGTATCGGTTTGTTGTAGCAGGCGTTTGTAGGTGTTTAAAAAGTTTGAAAGGGGCATTTTTGCGTTTATTTTGACTTTACTCCATAAATTATAGCTTTTTTATTGAGTGTATTCTAACTTTTTAATTATATTTTTGGAGTCAACTCTAATTATCCTTATTTATTTTTGGAATATACGCTAATTTTATCTCCTAAAAATCCTTTTTTAATTGTGCCCCCATAAAGCCGTCAAGTCGCCTCAATGTCTCCCAACTTCATTTTCACCGCCAAAATGTGCTTGCACAAGCCACGACTCACCCCGTGTTTCGTAAACCACTGGCAAGTACATTGCGGCGCACCTTGTTTTATCATGACAATATGATAGCTTTCTGAGCCTAGGACTTTCGCCTCAATAGTGCCGGCCTCATTTTGGGTGATGCTAACGTGGTTTTGCGCCACTAACTTTTTGGCGTTTTTCAAGCGTGGATTGAGCGTCAAAATACGCTCAGTTTTAAACGGCAAACGGCGGTAAAAGTATTGCGTGTCGGACAAGTCAAAACCCAACAAGCCCATAGACGCTAAATGCGCCGTTAAATTTTCCATTTGACTGAAATAATGGGCGTTTCTAAAAGTCAATTGCGTGGGGTCGAAAACCTCGTTAGCTTGGAATTGCCCGTTGATTTGGTCAACCCATTCCATTGGCACATCCCCCAACATTTTCTCTAAGACATTGCCTTCACCCGAAAAGCCGCGCCCACATTCGGGCGACAGCGCCACTGTAAAACGCAGATGTTGGCTTTCGAGGGCAAGCGCACAGCTTTGTTGCGCCTCATCTTGGTAAAACGTCAGCGATTGCACGGTCGGCATCAGCGTTTCTAGCACGCGCAGACGCTCGATACCGCCGATACGCAGACTATTGCGCGTCTGAATGGGGCTGAGTACAGGGCGTTTGCCGCGCAAACTCAAATACATGGGTGGATTGTCTTTGCGCTTGGGCAAGGCTTGGAAAAATTGCCGACTTTGAATGGCATTGAAGCGAAACACTTCGCGCATATCCGCCAAGTAAACTTGCACGCTGGTCAACCCTTTTATCCAACGGATGGGTAATGCCACTTTTTTCTCAACGACCGAGTGCTTATCGGTTTGGATATGCACATGTTTACTGCCGACACTGAGCATCATGGTTTCATCGTTTCGCACGGCATTCAACGCTTGAATCATCGGGTCATTAAAGTTGACATTGGTTGTGCCGCTGTGAAGAAATTCGCCCTCCAAGCCGCTATCGAGCAAATCCACGCGCGCATAAACGCCATTGCAAGAGGAAAAGCCCTCAAAGCGAATTTTCAATCGGGTCGAGCAAGCTAATGTCGGGCAAACTGCGATAGCGCGGCGCAAAGTATGAGCGCACGATATTGGCGAGCGTCACCAAACTTTTCGACACCAATACCGGCTCGGCAATGCGCCCCTCGTAAAAGCAGGCGATTTGGTTAATGGGGTCAAGCTCGCTTTTGTAAAAAAGGGTTAGCGATTGCTTGTTGGCGCGGTGCTCGAATAAGCTGGGGCGAGTGAGTAGGGTTTGCATGGTTTCTTCCTATAACTTGTTAATTTTATTCACCACAGGCTTTAAGCCTTTTGACAACTCAACAAAAGACGGTAAATTCTCCAATACCGCAGGGGCAGGCTGTTGCGACAGCGCACCCAATAGCTGATGATATAACTCCAACAATTTTTTGAAATTTGTCGGCAGTTTTTCTTCATAGTGCAGCTTTGCCAAGGTATGCGACAGCATATCGAGCGCAAAAGACTGTTGGGCACTGTCGTAAGTGATAAGTTGCGTTAAGGAGTCAAGTGCTCGCTTGAGTGGCGCAATTTCATGCTGTAAATACAGATAGAAAAATTCAGATAAATGCGCACCATCAACTCGACCATTGGTGACAAAATAACTCAAGGCATCAACACCGGCCATTCTTACCGACTGGTGGTTGCTGAACAAAAAGTAAATGAGTAAATGCTCGCTTCTATCGCTGATTGGATAAGCTTCGCTCATCATTTGTTCAATAAAGGTAATTGTTTCTCGTTCGGAGTTTTTATCGTCATCGTGACCGCATAAAAATGTATCGTTGTAGCTCTGATTGAGCGGTGTCCAACAACTTGGCGTAGTGAAATCAAATGTTAAACTAAAACTTCTGCCGTATCCTCGCAAAAGACTATAAATATCGCTGTTGGCGATAGGGCTTTCGTATAGTGAGTGCTTAACTCCGCGGTTAGGGATGAAAGCATCAAATTCATACGGTCTAAAAGTGGTTTTCTCTTCACCACGATTAAATTGCAGTTCAGGGCAATGAGTGCGAGCCACAGTTAACCATAAACCATGCCAAGCGTTAAAATCATGCGGGTAGGAGTCTCGTATTTCGGAAGGTGGCAAGCTGTCGGGCAACTCACTCGTACCCAAAGCAAATGATAGCAAGGCTTTTAAATGCGGATTATTGATTTCCTCTAAACGCATAACGGCAGGTTCAATATTTTCTCTAGGCATTCGCGCCAGTGCCAAGCCTAAGTCGGTAAAGTGAAAATCGATATTCGCATTCTGATAAGCCAACAAACGAGAAATCAAAGTTTCAGGCTCAACATAACAAGGCAAATGCGTTGGCGTAGAGAGCATTGGCAAATCAACGTCTTGGCATTCCAAATTATTAAAAGCGACAAATAGCTGGGTTAACAATTGAAGTTTGTGATTATCGTTATCATCTCTTCCAATGGAAGTTCTTATCATGCGTTCTTGTCGTCTTGTACAGTATTGCAAAGCCCAACTCACTTGCTCAACGTAGTCGGAACAATCAAACTCGACATAGCGCATTGAACCAAGCAAAATACTTTCTTGCCGAAATGCGCTTTTATGCTTTAACCAACTGGCGAAAAAAATATCGAAATCAATACCACGCCATGTGGTAATAGCTCTTAATGCCTTTAGCATATCGCCACGCTCTTCCCATAACGTCACGGTATTTTCGGGCTTGAGATAGGCAACGTGGTGCGTTTGTTGTTGATATGACAAATATTCACTGACTTGTTCAGCATCGCTGTCGAGGAATGCTGACAAGCTTTGCTTTGTCTCGGCGGTCATCATGTCTTGATAATCATTCAGCAAAGTGATTGCCTCGGCATGCTGTGGTTTTAAGTAAGTGGCGACAAGTTTAGCCGTTTTTTCCTGCAATGGCGCACTTTCACAAGCAAACAGCGGCACAAGCGTTTTAATCGCCATTTCCGCCTGTTCGGGGCGTTTTTTCAACAGTTGATTCAAATGCGTAATTATCGGAGAAATAGCCGATTTCATCGCCACATTTGCCATGAGTGGTTCTAGTGCTTGTAAATAGCTAGCAATGCAAAAATCTTTGTCGGCACTTAGCGTTTTTATATGCTTGGTCGCAAATTTAACTGCACCGGCATAGTCACTGGAAAATAAATACAGCAACTCATGATAAAAATGGCTTAAGTCGTCTTTACTGGGATTGAGTGCGGTAAATACTTCAAGGAAAAAGCTACGGTTTTTAACCAACCACGGCTTATGTTGAATGGCTAAACATTGCTCTAATACCCAACGCTTATCGATTTTGTTTTGTTGAATGAGTTGTTCAATGAGATAGATAAAGGTATTTGTTACGCCTTCAGGATTGAGGTCTGAATTGTTTAACCACTCACAGTCAACCTCATATTCGAATAAGGTCAATAAATCTTTCTGATAAATTTGTTTGTCATTGGTAATAGTGCCAATGAGCGCATCAAAATGGGCTTGAGATGTGCCGTTGCGTGAGTAGTCATCGGAAAAACTCCACCTAATAAATTCCCCTAATGCTGTGGCGATAACACTAGGAAGAGGGGACATTAACGCATTTTCTTGAAAAAACCGATAGGTTGAATAGCTGAAGTCAGCGTATAAATCCTCACGATGTTCTGCGACCAGTTGCTCCAGTTTTTGTGGTTTGATTTGTAAAATGACTTTTTCAAATTTTTGGCTAAGAGACAAATCTCGCGAATAAAACTGTCGATAAAAACCGAAAAAATCAAAATTTTTGTAAATTAGACAAGCGTGTATGCAACTCCACTTTTTTGACATATCTGTTGGCTTCAGCAAAGCCAATGCAAATAAAATAATGACATTTGCCTGAGGCTTTAAATTGTCCTTAATACGGCGGTATATATCATTTTTATAGTATTTTCTACGGGCAGTATTTAACGCCTTCTTCAAAGTCCCTACATTGCCCTTTTTATGGGCTTCGAGAAAGGGAATAATGCTATCGTACTCCGCCTCGTCAATAATGCGGTTAAATTCTGCAATGATTTCTTGTTTTGTCATGAGTCAATCCTAGGGCTGTGATAAAATACGCCGTCATCATATCACAAAAACAACTCAAAAAACCCATGCAAAATAACGACAACCAATTGATTTTAGTCGATGGCTCTAGCTATCTGTTTCGCGCCTACCACGGCTT
>PDWI01006667.1_pt1 | contig 14403 bp, 9 predicted proteins | sample 1430891 | NCBI WGS metagenome assembly PDWI01 (sample SAMN01162508, study PRJNA174530) | Oral metagenome, whole genome shotgun sequencing project. | biome: Marine environment; feature: Marine mammal; material: Swab sample of the gingival sulcus; isolation source: swab sample of gingival sulcus...
ACTAAAATCAATTCGCGAGGTTCTTCGGGCAAAACCAAAGAAACTTTATCGCCTCCTCTTACCTTATAATTGGCTTTAACGGGTTTTTCGTTGATCAAAATACAGCCGGCATCTGATGCGTTCTGAATCTTTGTTCGAGAGGCATTTTCCATCTTGGAGGTCAAAAATTTGTCTATCCTTAACGGACTTTGCCCCTTATCTACGGTAATAGAATAATGCTCGTAAAGCTCCTGTTCTTCTTGCTCTTGTCTTGATAATTCTTCTGACATGCTTTCCTCTATTTTTTAGATTTACAAAGGTAAACATTAACAACGTATTCTCTAAAGCGAGTTTTGGATAAGTTTTACTCACTCATCAGTAAGCTAAACTGAACTTAGAGCCTTGCTTAAAATCAAGTGGTTATTCTTTTGTAATACCAAAAAGGAATGCTCTTAATAATTTCTAAATCGGTACTGCCCTTATTTTTGTTCTTAACAAAACTTAAAGTATGCTTACCTTCCGGCAGGTCTTTAATACCGATGTATGTTTCAAACCACACTTCTGTTTTTTCACGAGCAACGACAAAATCAGACTTATACACAAGGCTATCTATTTTGAAAAAATAATTCTGCTGAAATGTTTTAATAAATTTTTCTCGTAAATCCTCTATGGAGTGAGAGTATGATATATTGATAAAATCAACCTTGTATCCTCTGGTCTCAATTTCCGGTTTTAAATCGGGGGTAAACTCAAATATTTCGTCATCCAACTTTTTTGAGATAGGAATCTTCACTTTGATGTAATTCTCTCTTATCACTTTAGACTGTATGGAAAAAGTATTAGAATAAACCTTATTGCGAACGACAAAATCCTCGTAATCAAATTCATTGACAATCAAAGAGGAAGACAGATTTGTTATTTTATCAGTAATGTAATTCGATTTTTGATAATAAATACTACTTAGTATATAAACAGAAATATAAATCGGTAACAATAAAATACTTATAAGCCTCCCAAATTTATTATCTAAAAAATTATATATCAATGGTCTATACAAAAACGACAAGGTAAGAATGCTAAATACAAGATAAAATGGAAAGTAGATTTTAGCCAACCATTTTTTCTTTTTAAGCCAACCTAAGGTTACAAAATCAATAAAGGTTAATATACTGCCTACCAAAAGCAAAAACCAAACTATTCTTTGGGCAAACCCTAAAAATGTACCATCTAAAGGAGCATACAAAAAAGTTAATATTTTGACAATAACAACCGCTGAGGTAAAGTAAAAAACAAGCAAAAAAGAAATTGCAAAAATAATGCTGCTAAACCGCTCTAAGCTTTCGATATAATCATCAAACGAACCTACTCTTCGGCTTAAATAATCACTAAACTTTTTATGATAATTTAATTGGTCTATTTCTATTTCGTTTGATACCGAACGCAAACCTAAAGCACCAATCCAAAGCCCCCGAAAAATTAAGTGAAGTACCAAATTAAAGAGTAAAATATAAACAGCAACACCCGCCATCATGTATAAGTCTGCCATAAAACCATTACCTTGACTACTCGCTATATAAGATGCCTGCTCTAACGGTTCTATGGCATAAAACAACCCTAAAATAACAAATCCTGAAACCAACAGTTCTAACTGCCAAGACTCTTCTTGCAATCGGTTAAATAAATTTTTCCGACTATGGATTGATTTATCATCTTTCATAAGGTTCTGTTTTTACTCTATAAGTGTTAAATATCCTGTTCTTTTAACACATAAACATCTTCCTCCTCCTCGTAAACATTATAATACCAATGTTTACCCAATTGGTTGGATAGAATTTCCATTTTGCCGATAAAATCATACCCTGAATGGTATTCAAAATTATCAAACTTAGTATCTAAAATAGAATCCGTAAAATTAATATGCACCCGAGCATTATCGTCCCAAGCCATAGACTCAATAATGTTCCTTACTTTAAAATCAACAAGAACATGCTTATAAGATTTATCTACATAATCTTCTTTGGAGCGGATAGGAAAAAAGCCTTCTTGCAAAGAGTCGCTAATAACATAATGCTTGGTACTTTGGGTAACAGTATCTAAGCAGAAACCTAATTGCTTAGTTAATTCAGCAAGCATGTTTTTTTGGGTAATGATATATCCCGAATAATTAGCGACATCGGAACTTTTTACAGACAGTTTTAAATTTTCTTCATCAAAATAACGTTTAACAATGTATGAAAGTGCTACATGTTTCATCGACAAAGTATCACTTGCTTTATTAATAATCAAATCTTTATTACTAAATACTGCATCTTTTTCTAAGTGAATATTTATATCATTACTTTGGTAACGAATACTGTCAGGAGCTCCAAGAAAAAGCATCAGAACGCCCAAAAAGTTCCATGAAGAATGTGCCAAAATACTACAAAACAACCCCCAGCGTAGTCGCATCAACATTAAAATTATGCCTATGGAAAAAATATTTACAACATAAACAATCTTAGTAAAAAAAGTGACATCTCCGGAATTTGAGATATGCGCTAAACCAAACGCTAAAGACGAAAATATAATTAGCAAATTAATATAATTCTTACCCTTTGCCTTAGAATACACAACAACACCTGCAAACAACAACAAAGCCAAGGAAATAACCCATGATTTAGCTCCTAAACTAGCAAAAGCCAAAATCCCTAATAAGTAAATATAAAAGCCAACTTTTTGGAGCCGGACACCATACCTAAAAACCCCCTCCTCCAAAACAGGAGCGACACCTGCTATTAAAAGAAAAGCAAGCCAATTAGGGGTATGCTTAATCAGCTCAAAAACTCGCTGTTGCGAACTTCCGGAGTCGTTCCACAACAAGGTTTGTGTAAGTATAAATATTAATATTGCAGTGATTAAAAAAGGTCTAATCCAAACCTTTCTTTTTACTTCAAAATGTAATATTGTAGATACCATTTTATTGTGTTTATTTTGGTTTATCAAATCTTTCCCCCAAAGTTACAACAATTACCAATACCTTTCCAAATTTTACCTAACAAAAAAACACGTTTAAACAAAACTTCAAAGAAAACATACTCTTTTAATTTACAAAAAGTTACAAAATCCATCTTACAAAAAACACACAAAACAAACTGTCTTTTAAAACTCCCCGACAAACAAAACCAAACCTCAAAAGCCATATTATAAGCCATCAATATCTGAGCGTTGTTGCGAAAGAAATACTAAGTCGAATTTAGGCTTTTCAATCATTCAAATAGAAGAGTAATACATCCTATCTATTTTCTACACCAGAAAAATATGAATTTACGCCCAATTTGCACAAATATCCTATACCAAGAAACAAAGAAAAGACTATATCTTTGTCGCCTATTTTTGAACTTAAAAAAATAAACAACACGGAGTATGAATAAGCAACCTTATCCTAACCTAAGCCAGTCTTTTGGTATTTTTGGGCTAAATATTCTTTTTGGCTTCTTTTTACCTATCCCATTTTCCATTCTGTCGCATCTTTTTTCGGGAACGAGTTTAGCCTTAGACGCTTTTTTTCAATTTTTGAGTTACACCTTGCCATTTACTTTTATTGTGGTGTATTTTGTCAAAAGAGCCCAAAAGGAGGACGATTCTTTTTCTCTCAATTTCAATAAAGTTAACTTTTTTCACTTACTGTTATTGATTCCCGCAACACTTTCCTTAGCCATTCTTATAGGGCCGCTTATCAATCTGTTGCCAATGTCTGATTTTTTCGAAGAACTGATGGAAAAGGCGTTTGAAAATCACTTTATCAGCTTGATAACTGTCGCAGTAAGTGCTCCTATTTTGGAAGAGCTCTTGTTTAGAGGCGTTATTTTACGAGGATTATTAAAAAATTATAGTCCTATAAAAGCCATTTTTTGGTCGGCGTTTATATTTGGCTTGGTACACTTAAATCCTTGGCAATTTATTGGTGCTTTTTTAACTGGTATTTTTATAGGCTTTGTATATTGGAAGACCAATTCTATTATCCCCGGAATCCTTATTCATTTTGTAAATAATTTCTCGGCAGGAGTATTTTCTATTTATTTAGATTTTAACACATTTGAGGATATTTTGAATCATTTTTCCATTAACTATTATGTCATTTATGGAATCTCTGTTTTTATCTTGGCAGGTTCTATCATCTACTTTGCAAAGGCGTATAAAACTCATTGTCTTTTCGAACTTCCCGATAAACAAATCGAAACTGACATCGTAAATCAATAATATTCTAAATAACGTAAATTCAGGATAATCTTGCAAAATGTTAGATATCAAAGACTTTAGAAACCTTTAATATCTCTGTTTTGTTTGTTTCTTAAGACGATACCTCACGTTAATGCCTCAATATAGAAGAAAGGTAACGCTCAATTTATTTTTTATCTCGGAAAAAGCACGAATTTACACAGAGCAAACGCACCATTTTTACACCGATTTACAAACGTTTGATTTACAATATATTAAAAACATAAACCAAACCTCACAGGTTTTAAAAACCTGTGAGGTTTGGTTTATTTTTAGACCTAAACATTTGTTTATCATTAATTTACAAATTCAATATATCTTCTTGATACAAAGTAATGCGTTTGCCCTGACGAATTTACGCCGAGAAATACGAAAAGAAGTTTGAGGTTTTAAACGCTTTTCTTTACCTTTGTAGGTTTAGTATTGTTTTACTAAAAATCAATAAATAAAGTAATACTGCGTAAGCATTTAACGATTAATATTTGATATATCATGGAAGAAAACAAAAACATGATGAGCCCTGAACAAGAGCAATCTACGAATACTTCAGCACAGACTGAAGAAGAGAGAGAAAATGTAGTTGAATCGACAGAGGAAGCTAAAAAAGCGACAGAGTTGCAAGAAGAATCTTTTTTAGAAACGGAAGAAAAAGATGATTTAGAGCGAGAAATGGACGACGACCATGTGGCAGAATCTGATGAGGAGGAACTGAAAAAGATGCCCGATTACACCAAATTTTCTGTTGATGAGTTGATAAGTCGTGCCAACGAAGTTATTAATAATTATGTTTTTGGAGAAAGCAAACGTCATATTGATGTTATCAAAAATACGTTTTATGCCAAGATAAACGGAGAACTCGAAAAATTAAGAGCAGAGCATCGAGAAGCCGGTAAGGAAATGAGCGAGTTTGTATCACCATTTCAAAATCAAGAGGACACGTTTAAAACGCTAATTAAGATTTTTAAAGACAAAAGAGCCAAGGCTGTTGCTCAGTTAGAAAAAGAAAGAGAGCAAAATTACAATCTTAAAATACAAATTATTAACGAGATTGCCGGTTTGGTTAATTCTACCGATAGTTTCGGCGTTACTTTTAAGGCGTTTAAAGACTTGCAAGAAAAATGGAAAGAGATTAAAGAAGTCCCTTCCAGAAAACTAAGAGAACTAAATACCAAATACCAATTGGTTCTTAATCAATTTTACGATTATCTTAAAATTAACAAAGAATTACACGAGTTAGACCTCAAAAAGAATCAAGAACAAAAAGAGAACCTTTGCGTTAGAGCCGAAGAGTTGATTGGCTTAAAAAATGCCAAAACAGCTTTTAAGGAGTTGCAAGACTTACATCAGCAATGGAAAGATATAGGTCGCGTTTCGGACGAAGTTCGTGAGGCACTTTGGGAGCGTTTTAAACAAGCCACCAAAGAGGTTAACGAGAAGTTTCAAGATTATCAGAAGAAGCAGAAAGAAGTCAGACAAGAGAACTTGGTGCTAAAAACACAAATTTGCGAAAAGGTAGATGAGGCTTTATCAACTGAATATCAAAACCCAAGAGAGTGGGACGAGGCTTCTAAATCGGTGGAACAATTGCAAAAAGACTGGAAAAAAATAGGCATGGTACCTGCCAAAGATAACGATGCCATTTACCGCCGATTTATGGAGGCATGCAATCGGTTCTTTAAAACCAAGAACGAGTATTTTAAAGAGCTTAAAAATAAGCAAATAGACAACTTAAAAGCCAAAAACGAGCTGATTGAAAAAATAGAAAAACTAATTGAAGACGGACACTGGCAAAGCAATACTAATAAAGTAATTCAGATACAAAAAGAATGGAAAAACATCGGTGTTGTTCCTAAGAGAAAATCGAATGCAGTTTGGAAACGTTTTAGAGCAGCTTGTGATGATTTCTTTAACAAGAAGAATGAGCACTTTAAAGAAATTCACGGCGACGAAAAAGAAAATCTGGAACTTAAAAGAGCCTTAATTAAAGAGATAGAAAGCTATAAGCCTCACGAAGACTCAAAGGAAAGTTTAAAGGATTTAAAAACGTTCCAAGACAAATGGGCAGAAATAGGCTTTGTCCCTTTCAAAAACAAAAACGAAATACAAGAAGCATACCGCTCTGCTATCAACAAACAGTTCGATGCCTTGAATTTGGAAGAAAGCGAAAGAGACTTGTCCAGATTAAAAATTAAACTTGATAGTTATTTAGAAATGCGAGATGCCAAAGAATTAATTTTTGGTGAGCGTAACAAGGTAGCAAGTAAGATTAAACGCGTAGAAACGGACATTCAGCAGTTAGAGAACAACATCGGTTTCTTCTCGTCCGGTACAGCCAAAGGACTTTTAAAAGAGTACGAAAATAAAATCATCGTTAACAAGAAAAATCTAGAAGCACTTAGAAACAAAATCAGATTGATTGATAAATATATCGAAGATTAAGATGAAAAGAATTCTTTTAACTTGGGTTTTAGGACTATTAACCCTTGCTTTATTCGCTCAGAAAGGCGACATTAAAGGTTTCGTTTACGACAAAGAAAATGGTGAAGCGGTTCTGTTTACCAACGTTTATTTGGTAGGAACCAGCTATGGAGCATCTACCGATGTTAACGGTTTTTTCTACATTACCAACGTTCCCGAAGGGCAATATACTATGGAGGTCAGTTATTTGGGTTATGCAAAATATCAGAAGAAGATAACCGTAGTTAAAAACAAAGCCATTAAGCTGGATGTTTACTTAGAAAAAGCCTCGCAAAAACTTAGCGATGTGGTTGTTTCGGCAAAAAGGCAAGAAATGAAGACCGAAGTTAAAATGTCGGTGGTTAAATTGTCGCCCAAAGAAATCACATCGTTACCAAGTATGGGAAGTGAGCCGGATTTAGCACAAGCAATCCAAACTTTGCCCGGCGTTGTTTTTACCGGAGACCAAGGCGGACAGCTTTATATCAGAGGAGGTTCACCCATACAAAATAAAGTTTTGTTAGATGGTATGACGGTCTATCAGCCTTTCCATTCTATTGGTTTTTTCTCCGTTTTTGAAACAGATGTTATCAGCAATGCGGACATCCATACCGGCGGATTTAATGCTCAGTATGGAGGTAGAATTTCTTCTATTATGGACATTAGCCTTAGAGATGGTAACAAACAAAAGTTAAAAGGTAAAGTCTCTGCCAGCACATTTGGAGCCAGTGTTATGTTGGAAGGTCCTCTTATTAAGAAAACTGAGGCGTCACCCAACTCCTTAACCTACCTCATGTACGGAAAAACCTCGTATATGAAACAAGCCTCTCCGGAGATATACCCTTATGTTAATGACGGCAAAGGCTTACCATTCTCTTACAACGACTTATACGGTAAACTAACTTACAGCTCGCCCAATGGCAGCAAGGTAAGTGTATTTGGTTTTAACTTTACCGATGATGTCTTATTTAAAAGCGTTAATAAGTACCGTTGGGATCAATGGGGCATAGGAAGTAAGGTAGTTGTGGTACCGGAAAATGTACCGGCAATTATTTCTTGTAGAGCCTCTTATTCCAATTATAACATTGGAATTAACAGCAATAAAAGTCGCTCTAGCGAAATTAGCGGTTTTGATTTCGGACTTAATTTTAAATTCTTTTTGGGCAAATCGGAATTCGATTACGGCATAGAATTGGTCGGAGGAAAAACCAACTTTGTATTCCAAAACTCCATAGGAACAACCATTGCTCAAAATGATAACACCACGGAATTTGCCTTATATGCCAAGCCTAAGTTTATTTTAGGGACACTTGTGTTAGAGCCGGGGTTAAGATTGCACAATTTTTCATCGCTCAACACTTTATCCATAGAGCCGAGGTTAGGTGCTAAGTGGAATATTTTAGAATATTTCCGCTTAAAACTCGCCGGTGGTATTTATGCTCAAAACATTATTGCAGCAACCTCAGACCGAGATGTGGTAAACCTATTCTACGGTTACCTTTCAAGTCCGGAAGATACGCCCAAGAAATTTAAGGGCACCAATATCCCCAACAAATTACAACGAGCCAAGCATCTTGTTTTAGGAGCTGAGTTTGATATTACTCCCGATTTAAACTTGAACGTGGAAGGATATTACAAACGATTCGACCAATTAACCAATATCAACCGTAATAAAATTTACGAAGATAATGATGCCAATATCACAGAGCCGGATGAGCTTAAAAAAGATTACATCTTGGAAGAGGGAGATGCCTATGGAGTCGATTTCACTTTGAATTATGCACATAAAGGCTTATCGCTTTGGGTCGTTTACTCTCACGGATACGTTAATAGAGACGATGGCAAAATACAATACCGCACCCATTTCGACCGACGAAACAACGTGAACTTAATGGGGTCTTATACTTTTGGCAAAGACGATTCTTGGGAAGCCGGTATTCGTTGGAATTACGGAAGTGGATTCCCTTTTACCCCCGTAAAAGGATTCTACGAAATGCAAATACTTAACGATAACATCAACCCCGAAATACAAAGCGATAACGGTCAGATAGAAACCATTTACGGCGACTTAAATTCATTTCTGTTATCCGACTATCATCGTTTAGATGTTAGCATTAAAAAGACATTCAATTTTAAAAAGAAAGGACGTTTAACAGCTTCCTTTACTATTACAAACGTGTATAACAGAAAGAACATTTTTTATGTTGACACGTTCGATTTCGAAAAAGTATATCAATTACCAATATTACCAAGTTTGGGCTTAACCTATAAATTTTGATAAGGATAAATTATGCATAACACAAAATATATTTTTGTAACCGGCGGTGTTGCATCTTCATTGGGAAAAGGGATTATCTCTGCCTCATTGGCTAAACTTTTACAGTCTAGAGGATATAGAGTAACCATTCAAAAATTTGACCCCTACATTAATGTAGATCCGGGCACGCTAAACCCTTATGAGCATGGCGAATGTTTTGTTACCGAAGACGGAGCAGAAACCGACTTAGATTTAGGACATTACGAACGTTTTTTGAATGTTCCTACATCTCAAGCTAACAATGTAACCACCGGAAGAATTTATCAGTCGGTGATTGATAAGGAGCGTAAAGGCGATTATTTGGGCAAAACCGTTCAGATTATCCCCCATATTACCGACGAGATTAAACGACGTATCAAGTTATTGAGCAAGTCCAATCAGTATGATGTAATTATTACCGAAATAGGTGGTACAATAGGCGATATAGAATCTTTACCTTATATCGAAACCGTTCGTCAGTTAAAGTGGGAAATGGGTAAAGATGCTTTAGTCATTCATTTGACTTTAGTGCCTTTTTTGGCAGCCGCCGGAGAATTAAAAACCAAACCAACACAACATTCTGTAAAGATGATGTTGGAAAACGGAGTTCAACCTGACGTGATTGTTTTAAGAACAGACCGCCCTCTTGGTAACGGAATACGAGAGAAAGTCGCTTTATTCTGTAATGTTAAACCTAACTCTGTCATCGAGTCCATAGATGTTCCGACCATTTATGATGTTCCTATCAAAATGAGCGAGGAAAAGTTAGACGAGATTGTGCTCGAAAAATTAGAACTTCCGCTAAACACCAAGCCCGAGCTTAAAGCATGGAAAGACTTTTTAACTAAACTAAAACATCCTAAGCAGGAAACCAATATTGCTTTAGTGGGTAAATATGTAGAACTGAAAGATGCTTATAAGTCTATTTCGGAAGCTATTATTCACGCCGGTGTGGTTAACGAAGCCAAGGTTAATGTTAAGTGGGTACACTCCGAATCCTTAACGGATGATAATGTGGCTGAGGCATTGCAGGGTATGAATGGTATTTTGGTCGCTCCTGGTTTTGGACACCGAGGGATTGCCGGAAAATTGCGAGCTGTTAAATATGCCCGCGAAAATAACATCCCATTTTTGGGTATTTGTTTGGGAATGCAATGTGCTGTCATAGAATTTGCAAGAAATGTACTAAACTTACCGGAGGCTCATTCTGCCGAAATGAACGAACGAACAGCCCACCCGGTTATCGACCTTATGGAAAGTCAGAAAGACGTCTTTGGTATGGGCGGAACCATGCGTTTAGGGGCGTATCCCTGTCAATTGGTTAAAGGCTCTAAGGTTTACAAAGCATATCAAACAGAGAACGTTAGCGAACGCCATAGACACCGTTACGAGTTTAACAGTTCGTATCTACAGCAATTTGAACAAGGCGGTATGATAGCCACCGGAAAAAATCCGGACTCCGAATTGGTAGAAGTGGTAGAAATACCCGAGCACAAATGGTTCGTAGGGGTTCAGTTTCATCCGGAATATAAAAGTACGGTTATCAATCCGCATCCCGTATTTATTGCATTTGTAAAAGCAACATTATCTTAAAATCTAACATCAAAAGAAAAACGAATTTAAAGTATATCATAAGAAATGAATAAAGATTCAATTATAGGACTTATCCTAATTAGTGTTTTATTTATAGGATATTTTATCTATACACAGCCCAGCCAAGAGCAGATTGAAGCGATGAAGAAACGGGCGGAAGCCGAAAGAGATTCCATTGCTCAGGTGGAAATGAGACAACAAGAAAATCAAAAGCAATATCAAGCAGAATCTTCTGTCAATACCAATATTGAGGTAAATGATAGCCTTAAACAAGCCTTACAAGTTCAGCAGTATGGTATTTTTGCAAACGCTGCCCAAGGCGAGGAACAGCAGTTTGTGTTAGAGAATGATTTGATAAAGGTCTTTTTGTCCAACAAAGGAGGTGCTCCCCAAAGTGTTATGCTTAAAAAATATACCACTTACGGTAAAAAGCCTTTGTATTTGTTCAAAAAAGATTCCGCTCGATTTGTCCTTAATTTCTTTGCCAATAATCAGACGGTATCTACCGAGTCTTTGTTTTTTAAGCCTGTAGGAATCGTATCTAATTTGGACGCAAGCAGTTCTGAAAAATCTTTACGTTTTCGTTTGGAGGCATCTCCGGGCAAACATATCGACTTTGTTTATACCTTGAAGCCGGATGCTTATACTGTCGATTTTGATATTGAAATTGAAGGCTTACAGCAGGAGTTGATTGCCAACCGAAATTATTTAACTTTAGATTGGTCTATTTACTCGCCACAACAAGAGAAAGGAAGCAAAAACGAGGACAAATATTCGCAGATATATTACAAATATTACCAAGACGAAACCGGTTACCTTTCCAATACCAAAGCAGAGGAAGAGGATTTAAAAACCAAAGTACGTTGGGTTGCTTTTAAAGACCAATTCTTTTCGTCTATTTTGATAGCCAAGAAGTATTTCCCAAATATGATTGTTGCAAGCGAACCAATATGGGAGAAAGTACCGGGTTATATTAAAAAATACGATGCCTCTATCTCATTAGCTTACAATCACAACAAAGAAAACATTATTCCGCTTCAGTTTTATTTTGGTCCTAACGATTTCTCAACCCTAAGAGATTACAGCACTCAAAAAGAAGAGGAAGACCTTAATTTAGATGTTATTGTCGATTTAGGATGGGGAATTTTTGGTTGGATAAACCGTTTTGCGGTTATCCCAATGTTCGATGGTTTAAGTGGTTTTATTAGCAGTTATGGTATCATCATTTTGCTAATGACCCTTATCATTAAATTGGTGTTGTTCCCATTGACGTACAAGTCTTATATGTCCACTGCCAAGATGAAGGTACTTAAACCTCAAGTAGATAAAATTAACGAAAAGATACCTGCCGATAAAGCTATGGAGCGTCAGCAAGCCACTATGGCACTTTACCGAAAAGCAGGCGTAAACCCTATGGGTGGTTGTTTGCCTATGCTTTTGCAAATGCCGATATTATTTGCTATGTTCCGCTTCTTTCCGGTATCTATCCAGTTAAGACAACAGAGCTTCTTATGGGCAGACGATTTATCATCTTACGATGCTATTTTTGAATGGTCAACTCAAATTCCTATTTTAAGTTCCATTTACGGTAATCACGTTAGTTTATTTACCCTTTTAATGACCATCTCAACCATTCTTTATACTCGTATGCAAAACTCTATGAACCCACAGAGTAACGCTATGCCGGGTATGCAAACCATGATGTACCTTATGCCTATTATGTTCTTATTCTTTTTGAACGATTACGCATCAGGATTAAGTTATTATTATTTTGTAGCTAACATCTTTACATTTACTCAAATGTACTTTATCAGACGCTTTGTAGATGAAGATAAAGTATTGGCTAAATTGGAATCTAACAAAAAGAAACCTAAGAAAAAATCGGGTTTCCAAGCTAAGTTAGAGGAGATGGCTAAGAAACAGCAGGAAATGCAAAAACAACAACGTAAGAGAAAATAATAAACAAAATTTGACATATTAGGGTTATCGTATCAGCTTGGGTGCGGTATCCCTTTTTACTTTCAGATGAGGTAATAAATATATCGCTCAGTAAATTGCCTTAAATTAATAAACCATGAAATATTCGATAGCCCTTGTGATTTGTTTGAGTTTTATTAATGCCATATATCCCCAAAGTATGCTTTGGAAAATATCCGGTAAGGGTTTAGAAAAACCCTCCTTTCTTTACGGTACTATTCACATTCAAGACAAACGAGTTTTTGCTTATGGCAAAGAGGTTTCGGAAGCGTTTGAGCAATCGGAAGTGTATGCTATGGAGATTGTTTTAGACGAGATAAGCAAAGAGGATATGGAGCCGGTTATTTACATGAAGAAGAAAAATTTAAAAGACTTATACACTCAAGAAGAATATGACCTAATAGACGAGTATTGTCAAAAAAAGATGGGTGTCGATTTGTCGTTTTTAGGAAAGATGAAGCCTTTTTTCTTGTCCTCTCAACTAATGCAAATAGATATGCCAAAGGATATGGACAGACCTTTAGACGCTGACTTTTTAAAGAAGGCTCGGCAATTGGGTAAAAAAATTGTAGGCATAGAAAAACTTAAAGACCAAATGGCAGCCATTGACCAAATATCAATAAAAGAACAAGCTGAACTGCTCCTAAAAGGGGTGCAAGATTCAGTTAATAATATGGAAGTGTTTGAAAACTTAGTCAAAGCCTATCTTCATTTTGATTTTGAGTCTATTCAAACCCTGCTTTCCGACACCACCTTGCCCGAAAAATTTCAAGAAGCCTTGCTAATTAAACGGAATAAAAAAATGGCAAGACACATTGCTAAAATAGCGAAAAAAAACAGTAGCTTTAATGCGATTGGAGCTGCCCATTTATGGGGCGAAAAGGGCGTTATAGAATTGCTTAGAAAAAAAGGCTACACCGTAGAACCTATCCCTTTTAAGTTTAATAATTAATCAGCACCTTTAGTTTTACCTTAGTATATCAACACAAAGTCTATTCCTATTTTTAACCATTAACAATAAGTAAAATATAAAACCGAACACCGCTTAGTATTTATATTTGCAAAAAATATGCGCCATGAGTAAAGACAAACAAAATTTCAGATATCTATTAGAACAGTTCGACGAGTATAAAATTATGCGATACACCGTACCCGGTTTCGAGTCCCTATCACTACAACAAAAAACATTGTTATACTACTTGTCTCAGGCGTCACTATCGGGCAGAGATATAACCTTCGACCAGCATTACAAACACAATCTGTTAATCAGAAAAGTGCTCGAAAATATTTACCGAAATTTAAGCCCTAACACCAATATAGCCCCTAAAGAAGTAGGCTACTTTAAAGATTATCTGAAAGCTATTTGGTTTTCTAACGGTATTCATCATTATAATTCTACCGACAAGTTTTTTCCGAAATTTTCTAAAGCAAGTTGGCATCAGTTTTTTAAACTTTATAATGGCGAGCAAAATATTTATCCGCAGGAATACCCCAATTTAGAATCCTTTTTGGAAGATGTAATGTTCAACCCCAACATTGCTAATAAACGGGTGAGTTTAGAAAGCGACAAGGATATGATTCAAGCATCGGCTGTTAATTTTTACGATAATCTAACACAAAAAGAAGTAGAGACCTATTACCAAGCACAAAAAGACAAGGCAGAAAATCCACGGTGGAGTTTTGGAGTTAATTCGTTTCTAAAAAAAGAAAACGGAAACATTATCGAAGAAGTGTATAAACTTGATGGAAAATACGGAAAAGCCATTGAGCAAATTGTCTTTTGGTTGCAAAAAGCCTTAACGGTTTGCGAAACAGAAGAACAAAAAAAGGCAACTGAATTGTTG
>PDWI01010249.1_pt1 | contig 14401 bp, 9 predicted proteins | sample 1430891 | NCBI WGS metagenome assembly PDWI01 (sample SAMN01162508, study PRJNA174530) | Oral metagenome, whole genome shotgun sequencing project. | biome: Marine environment; feature: Marine mammal; material: Swab sample of the gingival sulcus; isolation source: swab sample of gingival sulcus...
TTTGGTTATTTTTTCCACTCAGATAAAAGACGCCTTGGGCTTACCGATTGAAAAAGTGCCATCGGTCTTTCACGAAAAATGGATGTTGTATTTTGAGAACATAGGAAATGTCAACGAATTAGCCGTTTTGATAACGCTATTGACCATTATTATAACGGTTTTCTCGAAAAAGATAACCAGAAAAATACCGGGCTCGTTTATTGCAATTATTTTGATGACCGTTTTAGTGAATGTCTTCGATTTAGAAGTCTCTACCATAGAAACTTTTTTTGGAACGATTCCCAACCATTTTGAGTTTAGCATTCCTGATTTTCACTTTAGCGACTTGCAACATTATTTTGCACCGGCAATCACCATTGCACTTTTGGGCGGAATAGAATCTTTGCTGTCAGCCGTAGTAGCGGACGGAATGATTGGAGGTAAACATCGCTCTAATACAGAGTTGATTGCACAAGGTGTTGCCAATATCGTAACCCCATTTTTCGGCGGAATTCCGGCTACCGGAGCCATTGCCAGAACTGCTACCAATGTCAAAAACGGAGGTAAAACGCCTATTTCGGGAATGGTACACGCCATCACTTTGCTGTTAATCATGTTATTCTTAGGACAATGGGCAAAATTAATCCCGATGTCTTGCTTAGCAGGAATCTTAATTGTCGTTTCTTATAATATGAGTGAGTGGCGTTCGTTTGTCTCCATTTTGCGAGGGGGATATTTCGATACCCTTATTTTGCTATCAACTTTCTTTATCACCGTGCTTTTCGACCTGACTTTAGCCATACAAGTTGGGGTGTTATTATCGGCGGTTTTATTTATGAAACGAATGGCTGATATTAGCGAAAAAAGGATTGCCGATGTGGTCGATACCGACCTAATTGAAGACTATTCTTCTTTACCTAAGGAGATTAAAATCTACGAGATTAGCGGACCTTTATTTTTCGCTTCGGCAAGGCGGTATTCAGAATCCATACAAGAAATTGGCTTTAAATGCGATGTCTTGATTATTCGTATGAGGCACGTTTCTTTTATAGACCAAACCGGATTAAGAAACTTAAAAGAAGCCTTGAAGACTTTAGAAGACAAAGGGATACGAGTTATTCTATCAGGTGTAAACCCGGAAGTTAAGTCGGAGTTAAAGAAAAATCAACTAACAGAACTTATCCCGGAAGGCTTGATTTTTAACAACTTTAAACTCGCCACAGAGATTGCCCAAGAGATGATAAAATAATGTCAGTCTAAGAAAAAAGTGTAGATTTGTACTTTAATAAAAACAAAACAGATGTTAAAGAAAATATTAATTATTATTGTGGCAATTAATTTGGCTTCTTGTGCTGAACTAAGTCAGATTCTGAATCAAAGCACAAGTACACAATCAGGAGTGTCGCAACAGCAAATTGGTATGGGCTTAAAAGAAGCTCTAACCAATGGTATTGTAAAACAAGTAATGGGTCTAACCAAACCGGATGGATTTTTTAAAGACCAAATGGTTAAAATCAATTACCCTTCACAATTACAAAAAGTAGATAAAACTTTACGCGATTTAGGTATGGGCAGCTTATCCGACCAAGGCTTAAAGTTACTTAATAGAGCGGCTGAACGAGCTGTTTCTGAGGCAATACCTATTTTTAAAAACGCGATTGCTAATATGAGTTTTAGCGATGCTAAGCAAATTTTAATGGGGAGTAAAACTTCTGCAACAGATTATCTTAAATCGGCTACATCTAACTCGCTTAGAGCTAAATTTTACCCGATTATCGAGAAATCTTTTAGTCAAGTAGGTGCAGATAAGTTATGGGGAAAAATCATTAACACTTATAACCAAGTTCCTCTAGTAGAAAAAGTTAATCCAGACCTAACATCTTACGTTACCGATATGGCTCTGGAAGGTGTTTTTAAGAAAGTAGCGGTTGAAGAAGGAAATATCAGAACGAATGTAGGTAGCCGTACCAGCGACTTATTACGCAATGTTTTCTCTTTGCAAGATTAACATTGGATTGCTAAAAAACAAAAATCCCTCGAAGACTTTAAAATCTTTGAGGGATTTTTTTTATACCGTAAAACATTTAACTGATTAGAACAAATAATTTAAACCAATATACAAACCTGACTTACCATCTTGCAAAGACATACTTCTACCGTAATTCACGTGAACAATAAAGTTGTGATTCATAATAACAGCAAAGCCAAGTCCATACGAGCCGTGAAATGTTTCCTCTTTATGATGTAGATTTATATATTCGCTGTAGGGCACATTTGTTTTATCAATATCATACTCTCCGGTAACCATACCGCCTTCTACAAACGTATGTAAGCCTAAATGCAAATTCTGATTAAAGACGACTGTTCGTAAGAACTTCCATCGCAACTCCAAATTACCATACAAAATATCGTTACCAACAATTCTATTACGCATAATGCCCCTAAGCGTTCTGGCTCCACCTAAACCATCTCTATTAATATTGGAGTTATATACAAACGGTAACATATAAAAAGGAATGTTCCCTGCTATTTTAGGTTGATAACTTATTCTATAAGCTAAGTTTAACACCTTCTTACGAAGCGTAAAATACTGTCGATGTGTTAAAGCCAATTTAACAAAAGAAGGTGCTCCCGAAGTAAAGGCAGGTGCTACAAGAAACAGAGCTTCCGACCAAATTCCTTTCATAGCATTAGCTTCTTGATCTCTGGTGTCGTAAACCAATCCCAATCTAAATATATTGGTTCTTCCACCATCCTTTTCCTCAGACTTGATAATGCCCCAATCAACATATTTATCGTACAACGAAGCGGTGTCCGGGAGCATTTCTTCAGAGCTTTTTCCCTTGTTAAGTTTATCAATATCTACCGATGCAACTTTGGTGTTAAAGTGTGCATAACCAAATAAGAGTCTCAATTTCTTCTCCCATATAAATTTCTGAAAATCGGCCTTTAACTTCAGTTGCTCACGAGAATGACGGTAATACATCCTACTGATATAGTTAGGGTTATTATCATTCTCAAAATCAGAAATATAATTGGCTTGATAACCGTTAAAACCGAAGAACTCAAGTGCTTGTTCGGTAAACAGGCTTGCTTCTAAAGTGACCCGTGTTTTGGGTATCAAGAATTCAGAATCGTAAATAATTTGATTAATTCCTGAGCCTTTTGTTGTTCTCGACCACTCTAAATATAAGGAATGTCTGTATTTGGGGTAACTAGAACCATCGCCATAATGATAAATGTTAACCAAACCGCCGTACTTAAAGCCCACATCAGAATCATATGCTACCACTGGTAAGAGTCCCAGCGAAAATCCTTTTTTGATTTGCTCTTTCTTTTTCGGGCTACTTTGCTTTTCTTGCGACCACGCGAAATTAACCAACAACAGAAGACAAATTAAGATACTTATCTTTTTCATAGATATATTTTATTACATTTTCAAGAAAATAAACGCTACCAGAAAGCTACTCTTCCTCGCGGAAATATAATTTATAATATTTCATATCGCGAGAGGCATCGTACCCTTTTTCCAAATTATCGGGGTTGGTATGTACATAAACGTGAAAACTTTTATCCAGCTTCAACACCGATTTAAAATATTTCTTGCTCGACTTTACCGCCTGTTTAGAAATAGGGAAGTTATCTTGAATTTGCACATCAAAGTCACTTTCAAATCCCGGAATATACTCCTCGAAAGCCTTTGTAATTTCAGGGTTACCTATAACTTCATTCGCAAAATCATCTGCTTGAAAATTATCGGCATGTTTTAAATAATCTTCCGTTCTTTGAACAAAAGCAATTTGGTCTGCCGGAGCAATATTATTTTCCTCAATCAAAACCTCATCGCTAAAATTTTTAACCAAAGAGATAAAATTATTGGTATTGTAGAAGTTTTCTTTACGCTGTTTAATAGACAGAAAATCGTATTGCCAATGTGCTGCTAACTCTGCTTTGTTTTTATCGTAATTAAGAATTCGATACCCCTCTTCAGCATCTGTGTTAAAGATTAAACAAGCCCTATCGATTTTTTTTATGTTGATGCCCTCGTGTCTTTCAACTGTTATGGCATTATTGACTAATGGCAATTTTATAAAAGGCTCTTTGGTTTCTGTTTTAAACAAACCGACAGCATTGCAGACCTCTTCATCAAGAATACAATACTGAAAACGTACCACATGCAGTTCACCGCTTTTTATTTTGCTGTTAGTTGTTAATTCATACAACATTTTTGCACTATCTTGCGATACCGAAGCAAAATCGGAAGTTGCTTTAAACAAATCTCGGACAATATTATACATTCTATTGCCATTAAAACGAGTTTCGGGACTTGCGGCTTGCTCTCCGTTGAAACAAAAATATTCATCTGTTTTAAATTGATGAAGGTAATATGTGAGTAAAACGGCCTTTTCATACTCGTCTAAATCCAACTCCATATCGGATAATATTAACTTGCCCTCCTTAGCTCTGTTCCCAACTTGATGAACAACAACTTTCTCTATTTCAATCTGTTTAAAATCGTACATAAACTTTTTTCGATAATTTATAAATTACAAAGTTAATTTAATTATCGGACTCTGTGAATAAAGCTTATCTAGGATTCGTATTAAAATAACAAACGGCTGCCCGATTAGGACAGCCGTCTATTGTTTCTAGTTTTTTTGTTACTGAATAACAATTTGTTGCTTTACAAGACGGTCTTTGGTTTGAATATCGAAAATATACACCCCTTTGTTAAACATATTGGCATTAATATGAACCTTGTTAAGGTTGATGTTCTGATAATGACGAACCTGTTGGCCGGATGTGTTGTAAATACGAATAGAAAGAATGTCCGATTTCGATTGAATATTTAGAACATCTTGTGTTGGATTTGGATACACTTCTACGTTCTTTTCTCCTAGGATGTTGTTAACAGATGTATGTATCTTGCCATCGTCTTCTAGGTTGGAAATAGATTGATAATAAGGTCCTCCATTGGCTTTATTATTTCCGTTCCAAGCATTACAAGGAACATCTTTCGTAACAACTATAGCGTAATATATGGTATCTTCTTCCGCAGTAGGAGTGTAGGAGTATTGTGTGTTGTTAACTGTTGCTAATAAGTTGTAGTCCTGTTCATTATTCCCTTTTCTATAGATGGAAAATGTTGGGTTGTCAAATCCAATATAATCGTCCCAAATCAGTTGTACCTCACTATTTTGAACGTCTGTATTTAATTCCAAATGCATTGTTTTATGTACCGGACTCTTTTCTGATTCTTTTCCACAAGGATCGACCGCTGTTATGTAGTACGAATAAGATCTTAATGATGGAATTGCGGTTAAATCTTCGAAAACTGTAATTTCATCAGCACCTACCGAACCTAACAAGGTACCATCTCCGGAACAGCCTTCTCTATAAATGTTGTAATGATCTATATTTTCGAGTTGAGAACGCTCCCAAATAACGAGATTGTGATTTTCCTCCTCATTATCTATCGTGCCTACACTAACCATACAAATAGGTTGTATTCGAGGAGCTTCACTATAAACATAGATATTTCTTGCTAATTTACAAGCACCGTCAGTAACTAGTAAAGAATAAGTACCTTCATTTAATTCCGATATATCTTGAGTACTTTCTCCGGTTGACCATAAGTAAGTTTCACTACCGGAGCCTCCGGTGTAAGTAACGTTAATAGAACTTTCTCCACAAACAGACGATTCTACGGTATAATCTAAACTGCCGGAGCCGCCATTATCTCCAACGGCAACAGACACAACAATGGAGTGTCCACTTGCGTCAGTTACAGTACATTCGTAAAGTCCGGAAGACAAATTGTTAGCCGTATAAGTAGTTTGTGTAGGGTTTGTATTCCACGCGTAGGAATAAGTGCCTGTTCCACTACCTCCGTAAGCATATACCGATGCCGACCCGTCTGAATCTCCACAAGTTGCATTCGTAGGATTGACGGTTGCCATTAGTGGCATCATACTTGTCGCTCCAATACACTCTGTCTTAATACAACCGTTGGCATCAGTAACGGTTACTGAATAGCTTCCGGGAAACAATTCCGTATTGGTGTTAGAAGTTTCTCCACTTTCCCATAAATACTGATAAGGCTCTTGTCCGCCCGCAACATCAAGACTTATTTGTCCATCATTACAAGTAGAGCAAGAGGCTTCTGTAATAGAAGGGTTTAAATCAGTAATGCCAATGTCATCAATAGTAATGTATTTTGTGTAAACACAAGTTGTATTTTTATCTGTTATATTTACCGAGTAGGTTCCTGCTGATAAGTTATTAACTTGATAGGTTGTGTCTCCGGTACTCCATAGGAAGCTATAGGAGTTGTATAAAGCATCTTCACTTAACTGATCAATCGACTCTACCTTGGCATTACCATCGTTATTGCCACAAGAAGATTCTTGAGTATTCAATGTTATATATGGAGCAAAGGGTTGATCTATCATTTTCCAAAAATACCCTTTACAATTATTAACATCTGTAACAGTTAAGCCATATTCTCCATAATCGCCGGGCATTGCTGTGCCTCCCGATAAATTATAGATACTGTCTGTGGTAGCTCCATTGCTCCATAAATAAGTGTATGGGGTTGTTCCTCCTACAGCATCAACAGCAATACTACCATCGTTAGACCCGGGGCAGGTCGCATTTTGATGATAAGATTCTGTAACTTGAATTTCTTCAGTTTCCGTAAGAGTAAAGGTTGTGTCGAAGCTACATTCATAGCCGTTTGTTGTTAAATAAGATGCATTTAGAATGTAACTATCATCGCTTAAGCCGGAAATTTCATTTGTAGAACCTAAAGATGTAGTGCCGGCAGCATCTGTCCAAGAAAAGCTACCGGAATAGGGTGCAATAAAAGACACCTCAATGGCACCATCATTATTGCTAAAGCAAGGGTGTTTTATAAAATCTACTTGTACAGCAGGAGGAGCTGGGTTTATGATAACATCTTCGTACGTAGTATCCTCTGCAAAACTAATTTCCATAATTTTATAAGCTCCGGGAAGTAAATTCAAGGCTTCAAGAGTTCCCGATGTTTGCCCTTCTGTTAGATATAATACCGGTCCCAAATTACCATTCTCAAGAACCTCGACGTAACTGTAACCAGATTTCCAGTCCGCTATAGGGAAGCTAAAACTTGCGTCCGGGCTGTTCTGGCATATTTGGTGTTGAATGGTTATGTCTAATTGCGAAAATACACTTGTTGTAAAACAAACAATCGTTAAAAATAATAATAACTTTTTCATAACTTTAAATATTATATTTAGTATGCAAGATACATATCGGAGAAAAGTTTATCCCGCATTATTACCTAATAGGTTTCAATTTTTATAATCTCTGAATCCAAAGGCAAATGTAATACTTTTTTTTAAAAGCGTAATTTCGCTAAGATGCACTTCGGTGTAAGCATTATAATTCACCTGAATTTACCTTAAAATAACGTGAATTCTGTGAACAAAGATTATCCCGAGTTCATGTTAAAATAAAGCTATTTGATAATAACTTGTTTCTTAGTGGTGGCGTTTCTAGTTTGAATTTCAAACACATAAACTCCTTTGTTGAAAAAATCTGCATTGATACTTACCCTGTTAAGGTTGATGTTTTGATAATGACGAACCTGCTGACCCGATGTGTTGTAAATACGAATAGAAAGGATGTCTGATTCCGATTGGATGTTTAAGATACTTTGTGTCGGGTTAGGGTACACTTTTATTCCCGTTAATTCAGGGATATTGTTAACAGAAGTATGTATTTTGCCGTCGTCTTCTAAGTTTGAAATAGATTGGTAATAAGGACCTCCGTTAGCTTTGTTATTACCGTTCCATGCATTACAAGAGTCTTCTTTAGTAACAATGATAGCGTAGTAAGCGGTGTCTTCTTGCGATGTTGAAACGTAAGAGTACTGAGTGTTGTTAACTGTTGCCAACAAACTGTAAGCTGTTTCGTCAATTTCTTTTTTGTAAATAGAAAACGTTGGGTTTTCGAATCCTACATAGTCGTCCCAAATAAGCTGTATCTGATTGTTTTCGGGATTGGTGTTTAGCTCTAGGTGAATGGTCTTATGTACGGGGCTCATTTCTGATTCTACTCCACAAGGACTTACTGCTGTAATACGATACGCATAAGATTTTAAAGACGGGATAGAAATTATATCTTCAAAAACTGTAATTTGATTAGCGTCAACAGAGCCTAATAAACTAGGAGAACCTGCACAGTTGTCTCTATAAATATTGTAATGATCCACGTTTTCGAACTGAGTACGTTCCCAAATTACAAGATTATGGGTGGCTTCATTCTCTAAGCTATCTACACTAACCATACAAATAGGCTGTACTTGAGGTTTCTGAGAATGTACCGAAATATTTTTTGCTAATTTACAATTGCCATTGGTTACTAATAATGCATATAGGCCCGGGTTTAAGCCTGATAGGTCTTGAGTTGTATCTCCGGTTGACCACAAGTACGACTCAGAGCCGTCACTTCCTTCGAAGATAATATCAATAGAGCTTTCTCCACAAATAGATTCGTTTATTTCATAAGATAGGCTATCTGTTCCTCCATTGTCTCCAACAGCTAAAGTAACAGTAATAGACTGGTTCAACTCATTGTCTGTTACAACACATTCGTAAAACCCTGATGTAAGGTTGATTGCAGTAGCACTTGTTTGAATAGAAGATGTATTCCATACATAAGCGTAATTTTCGCTACCTCCGGAAACTGTTACTGTAGCGGTGCCATCATTAGAACCACAAGTTGCATTGGTGAAAGATACGGTTGCCGTAAGTTTTTGTTCATTTGCTATACCAATACACTCTGTTTTAACGCAACCATTAGCATCCGTAGCTGTTACAGAGTAACTTCCCGGGAACAATTCATTATTAGTGTTCGTTGTGTTTCCGCCTTCCCATAAGAATTCGTAAGGACTTTGTCCCCCTTCAACATTAAGTGTAATGTGTCCGTCATTACAGCTTTCGCAAGAGGGTTCTATAATAGTAGGGTTTAAGTTTATAGGCTCACTATCGTTGACTGTAACATACCGTGTATAAACACAAGTTGTATTGTTGTCGGTTATATTTACAGAGTATGTCCCGGCCGATAAATTGTTAATTACATATGTTGTATCTCCTGTACTCCACAAAAAGCTGTAAGCATTGTATAAATCGTTTCCGCTTAACAGGTCAACATTATCGACGATAGCACTACCGTCACCACCTCCACAAGAAGAGGCTTGTGTGTTTATTACAATGTCTGGAACAAGATTTTGTACAATTGTTCTTTCCCAATATTGCAAACAGCCGTTACCGTCCGTAACTGTAACCTGATAGGTTTCAGGGCCTGCTTGTCCGGATAAATTGTAAATGCTGTCTGAAGTAGACCCATTACTCCACAAATAAGTATATGGAGGTGTTCCCCCCGCAATATCAATGGATAGGCTTCCGTCGTTAGCTCCTGCACAAGTTGCATTTTGAATAAATGCTTCCGAAGCGATTATTTCTTCGGGTTCTGTTAATGAAAAAATAGTGTCGAAATGGCAATTGTAACTTTCTGAATTATAAGCTATTGTAAGTCTAAAGCTGTCTTTTGGTAAGTAAGAAATGATGCTGTTAGAAGATAGATAATCAGGATGGTTAATAGCCTCCCAAGAAACTTGGAAATTATTGTATTCTAGGTTGTTAAGAGAGATTCCAATAGAGCCGTCATTCCCTCCAAAACAAGATAAATTAACGATAGAATCGACGACCATAGGGATGATGGCAGGGTCGATTACAAAATTTTGCGTAGGACCTTGCATTCCAAAACTAGACGCTACAACGGTATAAGCTCCGGGGGCTAAATCAGTAAAGTTTATAGATTGCCCTGATGTTGCATTTGTGCTGTTAGAGTAATTAGGACCACTACAGGTTATTGAATATGTGATTCCGAAAGTTCCTTCTACAGAAACTAGAATAGATCCATCGTTGGCGTTCCAACAATGCTGGTTTTGTACAGTTCCTTGAATTTGTTGAGAAAAAACAACAGTTGCTAAAGAACAAAACGTCAAAAATAATAAGAACTTTTTCATAACACTGGTATTAGTAAGAATGGAATATGAGGAGTACTAAGAGAGAGCTTCCTTTCACTACCATTCGCGATTAGCTTAAATTGTTTTTTATTAACCTGAGTTCTACTTAACCTTTGCCTGATAGAATTCAGAGTTATCACTCTTCGAGTTCTAACAAAGATAATATTTTTTGCCAAAAAAACAATATTGACGCATGCTTTTAGCTTAAGTAAGAGTTTTTGATAATGTGATTTTAGTGTAGTCTTTTGTTTAATAATCAAGTGGTTATTGTTTGTGTGAACTAAGTTTTAGGAGTCGCTTAGGAATAATACAAGAGAATTTAACTAAATAATAATTTTAATTACCGACATTTGGGGAAATTTTAGATGGACTTAGTTTAACAAGACTATGGCAGAGCAAACAACACGCATCAATAAATATCTTAGCGAGATAGGTTACTGTTCACGCAGAGAGGCAGACCGTCTTGTGGAAAAGGGGAAGGGTAAACCACCCAAAGAATTTGTGTATTTGGCGTTTCATAAACCGGTGGGGATTGTTTGCACGACCGACCAAAAGCGAGAAAGAAACAATATTATAGATTATATTCAGTACCCGAAACGTATTTTTCCCATCGGGCGACTCGACAAGCCTAGCGAAGGACTAATCTTAATGACGAACGACGGCGATATTGTCAATAAGATTCTTAGGGCGAGGAACAATCACGAAAAGGAATATATTGTAACGGTTAATAAGCCTATTTCTTCTGATTTTATCCGAAGGATGCAAAATGGAATTCCAATTTTAGGGACGATTACACGCAAATGTAAGGTCGAAAAACTCAATGCCAATACATTTCGTATTGTACTGACGCAAGGACTAAACCGTCAAATTCGAAGAATGTGCGAATACTTAGATTATAGAGTTGTTAAGCTGAAGCGGGTAAGAATTATGAATATCAAATTGGATATTCCGGTCGGTAAATGGCGAGATTTAAGTTCTAAAGAGCTTCACGAATTGAATAAACTCCTTGTTGATTCTAAGAAAACACACAACGAGAATCCTTAAAAATAAAAAAGAGCCGTTCAACAGATGTCAAACAGCCCCTTTTAATTTATTATTTTACAATATCTTAGTCGATAACTTCAACATTAACCGCATTTAGACCTTTTCTGCCTTCCTGTGTTGTGTACTGAACTTTGTCATTTTCTCTAATAGAGTCAATTAAACCGGAATTATGAACAAAAATGTCTTCTCCTGATTCTGATGATGTAATAAAACCAAATCCTTTGGTGTTGTTGAAAAATTTTACTGTGCCTTCTTGCATCTTTACTAATTTTAATGATTAAATATTTTGTTTAAAAAAGACCGCCTAAGTAATCATTTGGAAATATTTAGAATTTAAGTTACTAAATAACTACTCTTAAAAATAATAAAGCGATGATGAAATAAAAAAGAAAGGAGTAAAACTCGAAAATCTGACTTACTAAATCCTACCTTAAAATTGATAGGTGTCCTAATCGAACTTTGCAAATGTAGAACATTTTATTGGAACAAGCACCATTATTTTATAATTTGTTGAAAATCTGTTTTTTATTCTTGATGTTTATTAGTGATTAAAGTGAGTAAACAAGGGGGCTTTGGCTTCTTATTTTTTTGTTCAAATCTTTTTTGAGTCTTACCTCTGTTTAAAAAGGAAATTTTGTATTTTTACCAAAATGGCAATGAGCGAGATGTTTATAAAATATTTTGATTTTCAAATCTTTATAAATCTCTTGTTTCTTGAACAATTGAGGAATTTAAAAGTGCTGAGAAGTAAAAAATGACGGAGTACAATACATTGGAATATAAAAATATCTTTTTTGTTGGGGTTGGCGGTATCGGGATGAGTGCTATTGCACGTTTCTACAATATGCACGGTAAAAATATTGCCGGTTACGACCGCGTTGGATGAAGTTGATTTAATTCCAAGCGACTTTAAAAATCCGGCAAATACTTTAGTTATTTATACGCCTGCGATTCCTGATGACCATCGCCAATTGAATTATTTTAGAAAGGAAGGGTTTGAAATAATCAAAAGGGCTAAGGCTTTGGGCGAAATATCGAAGTCGTACCATACCATAGGCGTTGCCGGAACTCATGGAAAAACGACTATTTCGACAATGAGCACCCATTTGCTAAACAGCTCTGAACAAAAGGCGAATGGCTTTTTGGGAGGCATTAGCAAAAATTATAACTCCAACCTTGTTTTGTCGAAAAACTCGAATATTGTAGTGATGGAGGCGGACGAATTTGATAGGTCTTTTTTGAATTTGTACCCCGATATGGCACTTATCAGCTCTATGGATGCCGACCATTTGGATATTTACGAGAAAAAAGAAAGTTTGCATAACAGCTTTTTTGAGTATATCAATCAGATAAAATCGGGTGGAACGCTGATTCAGAAATTTGGCTTGCCTTTTAATAACCGTCAGGATATTCGTTATCTTACTTATAGCTTAGATAATGCTCAGTCGGATTATCACGCTCAAAATATAGCTTTGGAAAATGGTCTGTATCGTTTCGATTTACAAACGCCCAAGGGCTTGATTCCGAACCTTAAACTTGGCGTTCCGGGAAAGGTTAATTTAGAAAATGCAGTAGGAGCATCGGCGGTTGCTTTAGAAAACGGATTAAGCAATCAAGCACTCAAAGAGGCTTTGGAGTGTTACTCCGGCGTTAAAAGGCGTTTCGATTACCGCTTGTTGTCCGAAAATTTGATTTATATAGACGATTACGCTCATCACCCGGAGGAACTAAAGGCGTTTATATCTTCTGTTAGAGCGATTTATCCTGATAAAAATATTTGTGGCATTTTTCAGCCTCATTTGTATAGCAGAACGCAAGATTTTGCACCGGAATTTGCTCAAGCATTATCGGCGTTGGACGAGCTTATCTTGTTAGATATTTATCCTGCCAGAGAGTTGCCGATAGAGGGGGTTACTTCAAAAATCATTTTTGATAAAGTAAAACTCGGACGAAAGGCTTTGTGTTCTAAAAGCGAAGTGATAGAACTCTTAAAAACCAGAAAAATAGAAGTCTTGCTGACTTTAGGAGCCGGAGATATCGACACGCTTGTGGAGCCTATCGAGAATTTTTTAAAAGAAAAGTAAAATATTAGAGATTGATGAAAAAGAAACGTTCAAAAATAAGATTAAAACATAAACCGTTGTGGTACGGACTTTTGATAGCCTTATATATGGTCGTTTCTATTAGTTTTGTGCATCAGAAGTCTGATAAACAGCGTTGTACGCAAATTGATATAGAAATAGCGGACAGCAGTTCGCATTTGTTTGTTAGTCCTAAAGACATTCATCGCTTGCTCAAAGAAAATCAATTTCAGATTTCGGGATATCCGATTAAAAACATCAACGATTTAGAGATAGAAAACAGTATTCAGACACATCCGAGTATCGAAAATGCCGAGGTGTATAAAAATTACAAAGGCAGTTTGCATATCCTTATCTCGCAAAGAAAACCTATCGTTAGAATTTTGGATAAAGAGCAAAACAGTTATTACATAGATGAGAACGGAAAACTGATGCCTTTGTCTGAAAATTATACAGCAAGAGTGCCTGTAATTACAGGAGACTTTGTTCGTGCTTACGATAAATTTAAAGATGTCAATTTAAGTGTTAATACATCTGACAGTTTACTTTATAATTTATTTTCTTTATCTAAGGAACTGAAAAACAACGGTTATTGGAGTGCTTTGTGCGACCAAATTGTTGTAAACTCCAAAAATGATATTATTTTAATTCCAAAAACGGGAGCTAAGAAGATTATTTTGGGGCAAAATAATAACTTTGCAAAAAGTTTGGAGGTACTTACCGAATTTTACAATCAAGCATTGCCTTATGTGGGTTGGGAGAAGTACAAAACCATCAACTTAAAATATAACAATCAGATTGTCTGTGTAAAATAAACACCAAAAAAAGATGGGAGATAATACATTTACAGCCATAGACTTAGGAACGACAAAGATAGTCGTTGTACGAGGAAAAAGCATCGGGGAACACAAAGTGGAAATTACCGAAATGGGTAGTTACGAATCTGCCGGAGTGGAACGAGGCATTGTCAAAAACATTGAAGAAACATCGGCTTCTATCCGCAAGGCTATGGAACAAATAAGCACGAGTGAACCCATCGACGATAATGTCTGGGTTGGAATAGCCGGTCAGCATGTTAGAAGCACCAAGAGTAGCCCTCAAATAGAGTTTGACAACGAAGAGCATGTCATTAATTTTAATGATATTGAGAAACTGTGTCGAAAAAATTTCTTGGCAAATGTTAAGCCCGGCGAAAAAGTGGTAAATGTTGCTCCTCAATCGTTTG
>PDWI01010209.1_pt1 | contig 14400 bp, 12 predicted proteins | sample 1430891 | NCBI WGS metagenome assembly PDWI01 (sample SAMN01162508, study PRJNA174530) | Oral metagenome, whole genome shotgun sequencing project. | biome: Marine environment; feature: Marine mammal; material: Swab sample of the gingival sulcus; isolation source: swab sample of gingival sulcus...
CCTTTGTAGAATCCCAAACGCAAGTGGTGCATATTGGACACGGGCACTCCGTAATGTCCCCACACAAGTTCCTCCTCAAATTCTCTAATCATACCTTTTAGCAATTGAATCTCATGTTTGTCCTTGCTGCCTGCATAAGCATTAGTCAAATCTTGGATAATATTTTTAGCAATATCTATTAATTGCTCTTTGCTTTTTATGCCAAAAATATCGACTAAAGCTCTGACCACTCTATGAGAAAATCCCCGACGTTTTTCAAAATCGTTATTTTCTGAAATAGCATCTAAATAATGGAAAATATCTTTAAATGTTTTTAGTTTGTATATTACAAAACTGTTGGTGACGGCAGTAAAACCGCTCGTAAGCACAGAAAAATGAATTTTGTTGCTTTTAAAACGCAATTGCCTATTGATAAGAGGAAAAAGCCCGAGTAGAATATCATCGTGATGAGGACCTGTATGGTATATAGATTGATTTTCTACTTGCTCCATCCCTCTATTCAATTTCTTCTTTATACTCTCAATGACTTTTTTGGTAGCAGATTCTTTATCGGGAATATGCTTACAGTATTCGTCATTATTCAAATCCTCTACAGTAATGTCTTTTAAGTACTTATCAATTTTTTTACTCAGGTCTATTACTGCTCTTTCTGTTTTTTGGTAGTTCCATTCATCTGAAAAATAGTAATGGTTTATGCTGTCTTTTAGTAGTGTTGCCGCTCCTTGTGTAATGTAGAAACGTGCATTTTTGCATTTTTTCAAGACGCTTGCAGGGTGCTCAACCGATGGTTTTGTTTCCAATGATTGCTGTACAATTTTTGCCTTAGCCTCACCTGCTGCAAAAATAATCGCTACAGCATCAGGATTATAGGTAATAGTTTCTAAACCAATTGTAATCACTAGTCGATTTTGTGATACTTCTATGCCGCCTAAATCACCTGCCGCTACAGCTTGTGTCTCAAAGTTTGTAGCCGTTAGTCGAGTGGTGCTGTAATGTGGACTTCCTTTGACGTTGAATGCGATATGTCCGTCAGGACCTATGCCGCCCAAGAAAAATCCTATACCTCCCAAATCTCTTATTTTTTCCTCATATTGATGACACCATTGGTCAATCATATATATAGATTTTTGTTGCTCCTGTTCGCTTGCGTTCATTGGTGCCCTGAACCTCAAAGATAAATCAACTGTGTGGTTTGGGAATACTTCTGAAAAACCTTTACCATCATAAAGGGGAATATTGTCACAATTTATGAGTAATGCCTTTTGGGGATCCAAACCAAAGCCTTTGATATAATATTCGGATACGTAGTTATAAAAACTATTGTGTTGGCTTGGGTCAATCGGATAAAATTCGTCGATTTGTACAAAATGTAATCCGCTAAAATCAGGCTTTTGTTCAATCGTTAGCCCATAGCTTTCTCTTAGTTTTTTTGCTTTTTCACTATCCCAATTATTCAAAAAATATTGAGTATATTTAATAAAGTACTCAGGCGTTTTTCCGGTAGGCAAACTGATGACACCATTGGGATTCTCAGACACCCATTCCAAAAATCTCAATGCAGTAACCAAACCTAATGCAGGGAAATTATCCACTCTCAGGTAAGGAATTTGAGTGGTCATCTTTTTATTTACAGATTTGCCATAAACAGTTTCTTCGATTTTTGAATTGAATTTCATAGTTACTTATCTTTTATCTTTGAAAAAATCTTTTAAAATCAAGCTGCATTTTTCATTTAAAAGTCCATATTCCAATTTAGTTTTAGGGTGCAGTACTTTTTTGCCACAGTTCATAAATCCGTTCTTGGAGTCTTCTGCACCGTAGACGAGTTTGTCGATTTTTGCCCAATTCAGAGCAGAGGCACACATCATACAAGGCTCCAAAGTAACATATAGCGTGCAGCCTTTAAGATATTTGCTGCCTAGAAAATTTGTAGCAGATGTTATTGCCAAAATTTCGGCATGTGCGGTAGGATCTTTTAATAGTTCTACCTGATTGTGTGCTCGTGCTATTATCATATTGTTGGAAACGACTACGGCTCCAACCGGCACTTCACCTATTTCATAGGCTTTTTGAGCTTCTTTATAGGCTTCGTTCATAAAATATTCGTCAGATAGTATATTCATTTTTTTTAATTAATTTCCCAAAGTATATAAGAAACCTTTGAATAATCCAAAATATGAGGCAAGTTTGAGGCTAGAGAAAATTTTAACCCACAGCAACCTTGTGGTTGTGAGGACTTAAAATTTTTGATAACGAAAAAATTGTCCAACCATTATTTAGTTTATTATACCTTTTTAGCAATAAAGGAAATCCCTTTTCAATCCAAAAATCCGAACAAATAAATCCACTTGACATACCTCCAAAATTGAATCGTTTAACAAAATAGTCTTTCGATTTTTTGGGCTTTCCTCCCACGTATTCCTCAAATATATGAATTAAAAAATATTCAAATTCTTGAATATTTGAAATTGAAGAATATTCAAATCTTATTTTTAACTCCTTCCATAAATACGGGTCTCCTCTCAGCCCCCATTGGACAGGCTCTTTAAATAGCTCATCAATCATTTCATTTTTTTTACTTATTTTCTCAAATGGCACATATCTAAGTTATAATTAAGGTTACCCATACGCAAAAGTATTTAATCTAAGATTTGATTTTCAAAAAATCGGTAAATATTTTATAAATTTTGAATAGAGTACATATATTTGCGTATGGAAAATATAAATAAAATAACTTCGATAAAGGAAATGCTTACATTTGATGATGTTTTGTTGCTTCCTGCCTACTCTGAAGTGTTGCCCGGACAGGTTGATACTACAACTAATTTCTCAAGAAATATAAAAATTAAAATTCCCATCGTTTCTGCCGCCATGGATACGGTTACGGAATTTAGACTCGCTATTTCTTTGGCAAAAGAGGGCGGAATTGGGATCATACATAAAAATATGACCATAGAGGAGCAAGCAGAGCAAGTGAGAAAGGTCAAAAGGTCTGAAAGCGGCATGATTATAGATCCTGTTACGTTGGGTATTGATGCTAAAATCGGCGATGCACAAAGATTGATGAAAATTCATTCTATCGGTGGTATTCCAATAGTTGACGGCTCAGGAAAACTCGTTGGAATTTTGACCAATCGTGATTTGAGATTTCAAGAAGATAGCGAAAGATCTATTTCTGAGATAATGACCAAAGAAAATCTTATCACGGCTCCGGTCGGTACGAGTTTGGAACAAGCCAAACAAATACTTCAAAAACATAAGATTGAGAAATTGCCGGTTGTTGACGGTAATCAGAAATTGGTAGGTCTCATTACCTACAAGGATATTCTGAAAATTAAAAATTATCCCAATTCAGCCAAAGACGGATACGGTAGATTATTGGTAGGAGCCGCTGTGGGCATAGCCTCCGATACTATGCAAAGAGTCGATGCCCTTGTAAAAGTAGGTGCTGATGCGCTTGTTGTCGATACAGCTCACGGTCATTCGGCAGGAGTATTGTCAATGGTGAAGGAAATAAAGAAAAAATATCCTGATATAGATATTGTGGGAGGTAATATCGCTACTGCTTCCGGAGCAAAAGCCTTGGCAGAGGCAGGAGCGGATGCCGTAAAGGTTGGTGTTGGTCCCGGAAGTATATGTACTACCCGTATAATCGCCGGAGTTGGTGTTCCTCAATTGTCTGCAATTATGGAGGCTGCCGGTGCTCTACAAGGCACAGGTATTCCCGTTATTGCTGACGGAGGAATAAGATATACAGGAGATATAGCCAAGGCAATAGCCGCCGGTGCAAGTTCTATTATGGCAGGTTCGTTATTTGCCGGCGTGGAAGAAGCTCCGGGCGAAACCATCATTTATAAGGGAAGAAAGTTCAAAATATACCGAGGTATGGGTTCTATCAGCGCGATGGAAAGAGGCTCTAAAGATAGGTATTTTCAAGATAAGGAAGAAGATTCCAAAAAATTGGTGCCGGAAGGAATTGAGGGGAGAATTGCCTACAAAGGCACATTGTCGGAAGTGATGATTCAGTATATAGGTGGCTTAAGGTCAGGAATGGGCTATACAGCTTCCAGGACTATTGAGGATTTGAAAAATGCCAATTTTGTAAAAATAACAAATGCAGGTATCATAGAAAGTCATCCTCACGATGTTGCTATTACTAAAGAAGCTCCGAATTATAATTTGGGGTAATACCTTTGAACTATAAATTGTCGCCTATAAATGGAGTAAAATAAGCCGGCTCATCGTCATAAAGTCTCGCTATAGCTAGTGCCTGCGTTCTATGCCTTGATCTGTCTCATTTTACTCCATATCCATTGCGATACCTATAAGTTTAACCGGTATAATATGCTGAATTTTACAGGTTAAGCGTTAGTGCTTGGGTTGTTTTATCATCTTCTTTCTAGCTATTCTATCACTCTTACGCCTATTATTTTATCGTAAAGACCGCCAAAAGGTTTATCATATACCAAAACCATGTAGTCATTTTGAGTTTCAAACAAAGAGCCTTCCAATGATACCAAATCTATCTTTCCTTCTTTGTTTACGACGGCATAATAGTAATCGTAGACGCCTTGTTTTAGCAGAATAGTGCCGGTATATCCTTCGTATTCTTCGTCGTATTCCAATTTATTTTCGTCGTATATCTGCCAATTGCAAAAATCACCGATAACGTAAACATCACCGGTTGTCAAAGGGGCAAAAGTTTCTAACAGGAAGTTGACGTCCGTATATTGTCCTGTCGTACTGCTATATGAGCCTTCATTTCCAAACACCAGAAAATTGCCGTTAATATCTTTATGAAAGAAGTAGTTGCTGTATTTTCTGATTTCATCTTTTTCCAAAATTACGTCTATTCCTGTTCTGTTGATATCTATTGATTTTATTTCGATATTTGTCGCATGCAAATTACGGGTGTCGAAGTATCTGAATTCATTAACTGCATAAAATTCAAAGGGGCTAAAAGCATCAAATCTGATCTGATTGCCGAGTACAAATTTTGGTTTAATATTTTGTACCGCATCAAACCATTTTCCGTTCTGCAAAACGGAAACACTTATTTCCTTTAACGGGTCAACAATATTGTAGTCTTTACTATTGAGTGTTATTTTGATATTATGAGTAGTTCTATATTTTGAGACATCACTTGAGTGATTTAATTCTGTAAATATTTTTATCAAATTCTCTACGACTACAAATCTTTTGGTGATCACAACTTCGTCCTCGTCATCGTAAACCACCAGCAAATAATTACCGGATATTTTCCACCCTAAGTTCTTATTCGGCAATCTCAAAGAGTAATGAGTGTATTGTAAAAGTGTGAACGAGGAATTTTTTTTATTCACAATTTCTTCTCCGTTAAATCCAAAAAGATAATCGCTTTCATCTAAATCGCTCGGGTTCCAATTTCTATCGCAGTGTATTATTTTGTAATAATAATCCTTAGAATCACCCTCTATATCATCAAATTCAAAAAATAAGGGCGTTCCAGATAAATTTGAAATAGGAAAAGCCAGCGGATTATTTCCTGCAAATAGCTTTACTGATTTTATATTTTCGACATAAACATAGTCTTCAAAATAGAAATTATCTTGACCGAACAACGGTGCAAAAGAAAAGAATAAACTCAATAGTACTAAAAACTTCATTATTTTTATCTTTAAATCGGAAATGACGCATTATAAAAAACGATATGTTGTAAATTTAATTGTCGCAAACCTCTTGTAATTGTCATCGGCATTTTGTTATTTTCTTTGTCTGACCGCTTCAAATACGGAAACTGCGACGGAAACCGAAACATTGAGAGAATCGACGATACCTTTCATCGGTATGGTATAATTTTCGGTACTGTTTTGCAACCAAAAATTGCTTAATCCGTTCGATTCAGTGCCGAATATCAACGCTGTTTTGCCTGTCATATCCAAGGCGTATATATCCTCATAGGCAGGAAGTGCAGCAGCGTAAGCCTTGATATTATTATCTTTTAACCAGTCGTTTAATTCTTTGTTATTTGTCAAAACTACCGGAATATTGAACACAGCACCTATGCTCGCACGAATAACATTGGGATGATATTGATCTACCAAGGATTCCGTTATTATAATGGCATCAACTGCGGCAGCGTCGGCAGTTCTGAGTACTGCACCCAGATTGCCCGGTTTTTCTACGGATTCTAAAATGATAAACAAGGATTTGTTAGTGGCTTTTATATCATCAAGCCCATAAATTTTCTTTTTGAATACTGCTAATATACCCTCTGTATTATCTCTATATGTCAGCTTTTTATAGACTTCTTTTTCTACTTCAAATACTTCAAAATCATTATTGTAATTTTTGAGAAACTCATTTATGTTTTTCTGAAATATATCAGGGCAATAAAATAGCATGTCAACGTCAAAATCAGCATCAAGTCCTCTCGATACCTCAAGTACGCCCTCTGCTATAAAGAGGTTACTTTCTTTACGCTCTCTGTTTTTGTACAGTTTTCGTATTCGTAAAATTTTTTTGTTATTTACACTTGTTATCTTCATTTTGTAAACCGTGATTTGTAGTACAAAGGTAATATAATTCCAACTTTAAATCACGATTGGTTTAAATTTACAACTAATTTTCTGTATATTTGCGTTGAGTATTACGGCAGGTTGCACATTGTACTATCCTTTGAGGTTTATAACAAAAGGCTGCAATAGGTGGTGTAGTACGGTATTATTTGTTGAACTTAGGAATAAAAAAATAGAAAAATGAAAAAAATAGTTTTAATTCGTCACGGGGAAAGCGTTTGGAACAAGCAAAATCGCTTTACCGGCTGGACAGATGTAGATTTATCCGAAAAAGGTGTAAAAGAAGCACATGAAGCAGGTAAATTACTAAAAAAAGAGGGATTCCATTTTGAAAAGGCATTTACATCGTATTTGAAAAGAGCCATAAAAACACTCAATATAGTATTGGATGAGATGGATTTGGATTGGATTCCCGTTGAAAAATGTTGGAGGCTAAATGAGAAGCATTATGGCAATTTGCAGGGATTGAACAAAGCGGAGACTGCCGAAAAATATGGCAATGAACAAGTACATAAATGGAGAAGAAGCTATGATATACCACCGGCAGAATTGAAAAAAGACGAAGAACGTTCTCCGTTTTTAGATCCAAGATACAAAGGTGTTGATGAAAAAGACTTGCCATTGACAGAGTCTTTAAAGGATACCGTAGCTCGTATTTTGCCGTATTGGAACAATACTATTTTGCCAAGTTTAAAAGATTATGATGAGGTGATAGTTGCCGCTCACGGAAATAGCTTGAGAGGTATAGTTAAACATCTGAAAAATATCTCCGATGAAGATATTCCGGGACTAAATTTGCCTACAGGTATTCCTTATGTCTTTGAATTTGACGATAAATTGAATGTGGTCAATGATTACTTTTTGGGAGATCCGGAAGTTATCAAAAAATTGATGGACGCAGTAGCCAATCAAGCAAAGAAGAAGTAATACAAAAAGGGAAACGAACAGTTTGGGCGTTTCCCTTTTTCAAAACTAATTAGTCTCTGAAAAATTAAGGGTTTTCTTGCGGGCACTAATTATCAGCCTTAGCGTGCCTATATCCTTTGACTTTGTTCCAATTTCCTCTCGTAAAGTCAGGAACTTCTACCGGAGCACTGTTATTTTCTAGGGAAATTTCGGTCAATGCCGGCAAACAAGACCATTCCGCAAGGTCATACACATCCATATCCAAAGGTAATCCGTTTCGTAAGCAATAGATCAATCGATAATCCATTATAAAGTCCATTCCTCCGTGTCCGCCTACTTTTTTTGCTGTTTCTGTCAATTCTTTTTGTATCGGATGCTGATATTTTTTCATCAAAGCCTTTTTTACTTCTTCCGACACAAATCTATGTGAGTTCAAATTTTCAATATTCGGAGCTACATCTTTACTCAAATTATCAGGTCGTAAAGCGTATCCCTCAACAGGATATTTATTGGCGAATCCTTCTGTTCCTGTAAGTTGATACATACGTGTGTAAGGTCGTGGTGATACCACATCGTGTTGAATTTGGATGGTTTTACCTTTTTCGGTACGAATCATGGTCATTGTGTGGTCTCCGTTTTTGAAGTCCTTAACATCTTTTCCCGTTGTCTTTTTTATGTATTCAGGTCCACCGACGGCTTTTGTATCCATAGACACCAAATAATTCATTTTGTCTCCACGATGAATATCAAGTAATTGACAAGCTGGTCCTAGTCCGTGCGTAGGATAGACATCGCCTCTGTGCTTTTGATTGTAATCCAAACGCCAATTGTTCCAATATTCACCCCAATATTCTTCTAAATTGTGTATATAAGATCCTTCTACATGCAAAATCTCTCCGAATACTCCCTGTTGAGCCATATTCAATGTGGTTAACTCAAAAAAGTCATAAACGCAATTTTCCAGCATCATACAGTGCTTTCGAGTCTTCTCCGACATATCGATTAATGCCCAAATATCTTCCAAAGTCATGGCTCCGGGGACTTCTACCACTACATGCTTCCCTTTTTCCATAGCGTACAATGCCATTGGAGCGTGATGTCTCCAGTCTGTAGCAATATACACAAGGTCTATGTCGTCTCTTTCGCAGAGCTTTTTCCACGCATCTTCCGCACCCGAATATCCTTTTGCCTTAGGTAGTTTAGCTTTTTCCAGTATTTTTTGTGCGTTCTCCACTCTCTCGGGACGTAAGTCACAGAGTGCTTGTATCTTGGTACCGGGGATGTGTGTAAATCTCTCAACTGCTCCCGGACCTCTCATCCCCAATCCTATAAAACCGACTCTCACGGTCTCTAGTTTTGGTGCTGTTAGTTGGATAACATCCTTTTGTCCTTTGGCTCTTTTTGGAACATCGGTTTTTATAATTCCGGATATCGTCCTTGTTTCTTTTTCCTGTTTTTTATCCTCACAATTGCAAGCGAGCATCAAAATTGAGGATAGTACTATCAGTATTATGTTTTTCATCATCTGTTTGTTTTTTTATCCTTATTCAAAGGGTTTTTACAATAAATTGTTGAAATAATTTTTTAATATTTCCATATTTTTTTCTCTCGGCGTAAATAACTCAAGCAGTGCAGGGCGATTGTTATTCTGATTTTCAAAGAATTGGTTTAGCACTTTTCGCAAGTCATTAGCGTTATTTGCAGAATAATAATTCACATCAAATGCTTTCGATATATTTTCGGCTTTGGTACTGTGATGAGCTTCAAAAAACTCTTCAAGTTGTTTTGTTTTTGATGGTCCCGGAATAAACCTAAATATATTACCACCGAAATTGTTAAAAACAATTATACGAATACTCGTCGGTAAATATTTATTCCAAAGAGCGTTGGAATCGTACAGAAATGCTACGTCTCCTGTCAAAAGTACTGTGAGTTTGCCGTTTACCACCCCGGCACCTACGGCTGTTGACGTACAACCGTCTATTCCTGCAACACCTCTATTGGCATTGAAATGTATATCCTTTCTCGGTTGCATAAGCTGTGCATATCTCACGGCGGTGCTATTTGCCATTTGCAAATTGATATTTTGGGGTAACTGTTGGTAGATAATGCTGTATGCTTTCAGGTCACACCATTCCGTATTTTCGATAAATTTCAAATGTTTTGATTTTACTTTATCTTCCCGCTCAAAGAAATTGCTTTTAAAGGTTGATTTTTGGGCGATTTTCCTATTGTTAAGCTCTGTTATAAATGATTTTATATCACTTTTTATATTTTTTGTCAACGATTTATATGTGTCGATTACTTTTGAAGATTCATTCACATCCCAATGCTCGGTTGGCTTCCATTTTCTCAATAGTTTTTTTACTTTTTTCGAAACGATATTGCTTCCGAGAGTCATAAGTATTTCCGGCATAAATTGTTCTTCTTCATCTTTGCCGATGCTCATGATGAATCTATCTATATTATTGATGAATTTTTCGCTGTAAATATTCGATGTTGTTTCCGTGAATACTACCACCGATTCATCATCTGCCAAATGCTCTAAAGCCAATTTTAATTCTGCATCTTGATTGAGTATTCCGGTTATTATGAGTTTCTTTTTGCTAGAATTCCAGGTCTTTGACAAATCGTCTAATGTCTTATCAGACAATTTTGGCTGTGGTTCCATTTGTTCAATAATCTTAGGGGTAGAACTTTTGAAGTCAATATCGGTAAAATATAGAGGCTCTCTCAACGGGAGGTTTATATGAACAGGACCTTTGGGTGCCATTTGTGTCAAATTTATAGCCTCGTTGAACATCCGAGAATTGAACCACAATTCATCGGGGTGATCCGTTTCCTGAAATATCTCAAAACTATCTTTTATAAAATTTTGATATATTTTGTGTTGCTTCATGGTCTGTCCCTCGCCTTGGTCTATCCATTCCAAAGGGCGATCTGCGGTTATTACCAATAAAGGAATTTTTTGGTAATAGGCTTCTGCTATTGCCGGTGCGTAATTGAGTACTGCAGAACCGGAAGTACAGGCAATAGCCACAGTTTCTCGCGTTTGTTGGGCTATTCCCAAAGCAAAAAATGCCGCTGACCTCTCGTCATGAATGGAATAAGTTTGAAAGCCGCCATGTTCATTGAACGCGATAACAATAGTTGCATTCCGTGAACCACTTGAAAAAACAACATGCCTAATTCCTTTCTTGTGAGAAATATTTACTAAATCAATTACGGATTGTTTTGACTTCATTTTTCTGCTTTTACCTTTATGACAATGATGGTATAATCATAAATTCTCAATACAGATGCAAATATATCACTTTCATTTGTCGTAACTATAACAGTAGGGGATTTGTTTTAATCGGAATTACTCAATAATGAATATGCATTTAGGATTATTCAAAGGTTTTTTTAATCGTACCAAATGTGTTACGAAGCTTTTTTCTCGAAAAACCATGAATTTTGTTAAAAATCAGGAAGCTATTTTATTAGCTCGTAGTTTTAAATTTTTAGTTTTTAGTCTTACCTTGCGCAGGTTTTAGGTGTTGGCTAAGGGCGCAATAATATTTGGCGGTTGGTTATTAGCCGTTGCCCTTTGGCTTATGCCGGTATGTATTAGGTTTTAGTTTTTAGTTTTTAGTTTTTAGTTTTTAGTTTGTTTTGGGTTATTTAAAGGTTTCTTAAAAAAGTTAAAGGCAAAAGCCAATAGTGAAAAAAATATATAAACAGATGAAGGCTATGATATTTTCGGCAGGGTTGGGAACAAGGCTTATGCCATTGACTGAGAATTTGCCAAAGGCTCTTGCTCCGATTGCAGACACTACACTTTTGGGATACAATTTGATGTTTCTGAAAAATCAAGGGATAAAGAGTTTTATAATAAATACACATCACTTTGCTGATGAGATTGATAAATACCTTGAAAAAAATAACAATTTCGGGTTGGATATTCATATTTCCTACGAAAAAGAACTGTTGGACACTGCCGGTGGTTTGGCGAATGTTTCACATTTACTCAATCCCGATTCGAGTACACTGCTCTATAATGTTGATATAATTTCAAATATCAACGTGAAAAAGATGTTTGAATTTCATAATAAGCAAAAATCCGATTTTACTTTGGCTGTTAGGAATAGACAGTCTTCGAGGTATCTTATTTTTTCAGAAAATCGAATGATAGGTTGGAAAAATACTAAAACAGGCGAAGAAATAATAAAATCAAAGGCAATTCACAAGCAAGATTTAGCGTTTAGTGGTATAAGTATTGTGAACAATAGTATTGTAAAGAACTTGGGAAGTATCGGAAAAATGTCATTGGTTCAATTACTTTTGGATGGGTGTTCCGAGAGTCTTTTCTTGTCATACAACTATACCGGCGATTATTGGTTCGATTGTGGCACGGTAAAAAAATTGAGAGATGCAGAGAGTTACGTATTATCTAAGATTTAGTCTATTGCTAATATTCTTATTGTCCTTTTTCATGGCTAAAGGGCAAGACAAAGAGTTGTCTGAAGCTGAAAAATCCTATAAAGACCGGAAATATAACGAGGCTATATCCGTCTACAAAAAATTGATGGACAAAGGGTATTACTCTTCATCCATGTACTATAATTTAGGAAACTGCTACTATAAGATAAATGATTTGAGCAATGCCAGATTATACTACGAAAAAGCCTTAAAATATTCGCCTTACAACAGTGAAATCAACAAAAATTTGAATATCGTAATTCGTGATTTGGATTCTGAAATAGTAGAATTGCCTGATTTTTTTCTTCTGAGATGGTGGAGAGCTTTTTCTGCGATTTTCAGTAGTACTATCTGGGCTATCATCTCAATATTACTAGCGATAGGCTTAGTCTTTTTGGTTTGGGCAAAACTTTTTAGCAATTTTGGTTCATCAACTTTGTTAGGTAAAGTTTCATATCCTTTGGTCATTTTGTTGCTATTGTCGGTCTTGGCATCTTATTCAAGCAAAAGTAGGATTGAAGACAATTCAAATGCTATTATTTCAAAACAAGTTCGAGTTTTGAGTGGTCCGGACGAGAGAAGCGAATTGCTTTACGATTTGAAAAAAGGAGAAAAAGTAAAGTTGGTGGACAGTATAAAACAGTGGTATCAAGTTAAATTATTGAATAAAGAAGTAGGGTGGATAGAGGGAAAGCAATTTTTAAAAATATAAAATAAGCTTATTTATTTATTAAAATTTGATTTGTTTTATCCTGCAATTATTACATTTGTCGGTGGAGATATTATTTGTCGCAGAGTTATCTATTGGATAATCTTTTTATCGCTCCGGGCAATCCGGGTACACAGGAATATGGTGTCAATATTTCTCTGGATTTGGATAACTATGATGAAGTTGCTGATTTTGTAGAAAAAGAGGATATTAGAATGGTCATAGTCGGTCCCGAAAAATACCTTGTGGATGGTATGTATGATGAACTGCGGGAAAGATGCCCAAAACTTATGATTATAGGACCTTCTAAAAAAGGTGCGATGCTTGAAGGTAGCAAGTCATTTGCAAAAGAATTTATGGCGGAGTACCGAATACCGACGGCAAAGTACAAATCTTTTAATTCCGATGAATTGGAGGAAGCGAAAAAGTATATCGACACGATGAACACCCCGATTGTTATAAAAGCCGACGGTTTGGCGGCAGGCAAAGGCGTTTCTATCGTAAATACCAAGCAAGAAGCTATAGATGAGATAACAAGTATGTTCGCCGGTAAATTCGGCGAGGCAAGCTCTAAAGTTGTTATCGAAGAATTTTTGCAAGGACAAGAATATTCTGTTTTTGTGCTTACTGACGGGCGTGGATTTAAGATGTTACCGACGGCGAAGGATTATAAGCGTGTTGGTGAAGGCGATACCGGTTTGAACACGGGAGGTATGGGGGCTATTTCGCCCGTGCCTTTTATTGATGATGAATTGATGATAAAGACCGTTATCAAAATAGTTCAGCCCACTGTTTCCGGATTGTACCAAAAGAATATAGATTATAAAGGTTTTATATTTTTCGGACTTATAAATGTGAACGGAGAACCTTATGTGATTGAATATAATTGTAGAATGGGAGACCCTGAGTCGGAAGTCGTTTTTCCAAGGCTTAAAAATGATTTAATAGAGCTTTTGGAGTCCGTTTATTCTATCGAGCTTATGCAGCAAAATGTGTTGCACCATCCGAAAAGTGCAGCGACTGTTATGCTTACTTCCGGAGGTTATCCTGAGAAATATAAAACAGGATATAAGATACACAATCTCGATGAAGTCAAAGACAGCCTGATATTTCATGCCGGCACAAAAGAAGACGATGATGGAATTGTAACCGCCGGCGGTAGGGTTTTGGCGATTACATCTTACGGCAGTGAAATAGAAGATGCTTTGAAAATGAGTATGAAAAATGCTGAAATAATAGATTTTGAGGGAAAAAATTATAGAAAAGATATAGGTTTTGATTTGTGATGGTGGAAAAGTGGGAAGTTGGAAGTCGGAAGACGGAAGACGGAAGACGGAAGAAAATTAAAAATGCGCTCTAACGGACGCTTTTTTAATGGAGAATTGAAAATGACGGAAATTAGTTATGAATTTTGAATTTTGAGTTTTTAGTTGCGCTCTGACGTGTGCAATGACGAATTAAAAATGACGAATTACGAATCATTTGCTTTGCGTCCTTTGCGTCTTATTTGTGCTCTTTGTGGTTAAACCAAGTGAGAGGGACACCTGTTAGAGCGAAATGCTTCGGTCTTCGGTCTTCGGTCTTAAAACTTTTTAACTAAAACAAGCTAACACCTAATACCCAAAACCTAACACCTTAAAAAACAAATAGATGAAAAAACCACGACTGAAATTTTGGGATATTTGGAATATGAGTTTAGGATTTTTTGGAATCCAATTTGGTTTCGCATTGCAAAATGGTAATGTGAGTAGGATATTTCAAACTTTA
>PDWI01006668.1_pt1 | contig 14399 bp, 8 predicted proteins | sample 1430891 | NCBI WGS metagenome assembly PDWI01 (sample SAMN01162508, study PRJNA174530) | Oral metagenome, whole genome shotgun sequencing project. | biome: Marine environment; feature: Marine mammal; material: Swab sample of the gingival sulcus; isolation source: swab sample of gingival sulcus...
GGATATAGCTGTGAAGATGGGAAAGACCACTGAATTTACAGCGAGAAAAAATAAGATAGTAAAGAAGGCTGGCAAGATGGAAAGAGACTTTGGCTTACTATACTACTATATAGATGGTTACAGGGTAGATGGTGGAGAGTTTAAAATTCAGCTTAAAAATTATGTGAATAGGATATATAGTATGGAAAATTATACAGGTGCCGCTTCTGAGTCCGCTCCAGAGATATCTATCCCTAGAGAGCTAGGGGCTTATCCTAGGCTAAATATAGTCATGGTTTATGATAAATTTTTGAATGGCTTTAAAAATACCTCTGAGTCTACAGTGGGTATGGGTGAGCTAAGTGCTACCTTTAGGCCTATAAATGATGAGTACATAAAAATATCAGATAGATTGGAAGAAATAGATTATGAGATAGAGGATATAGAAGAAGAAATATTTGACTTGGAAGATGAGCAAAGTGAGAATACAGATGATGATGAAGAAGATTATTATCAAGACGAGATAGATGAGCTTGAAGTGGAATTAAGTGAGCTGGAGTCTGAAAAAGATAGGCTAGAAGACAGAAAAGATGAGATAGAAGAAGAGTATAAGAGCTTGAAGAAAGAGCTAGAACGTAGACTAGACTTGCTAGAGAGTGGGATAAATAATATAAATCAAACATATGAGATCATAGGTGATATAAGTCTTACAGACAATGAAAATAAGATGAATAATAATTATGCAGTAGCCTTTTCTAACCCTGATAATAGCTATCTAGAAAATAATAAAAGGGTGGCTAAGCTTTGCTTGGAAATTACCAAAAATGGAGAAGAAATAGGGGGAGATATAAATAGTTTTTTGAATGAAGAAGAGTCCAAAAAATCAGACTATATCTATGGTGCCTTTGAGGGAGCAAAGGATAGTTTGTCTAAGATAAGTAGGCAGTATGGTTTCGCTACAAAGAAGAGCTATGATAGAAAAAATAATCTAAAATTAATGGGGGAATTAGCTAAGAAGAATGTGGATATAATAGAGGGGGTAAAGGATGATAATGATTTTATTTACCTAAATTTATATGATGAAATAGGTGCCTTATTTGCAAGTGAAAATATGACTAAGACTGACTTAGACTATTTGAATGAAAATTTACTAGAAAGTTCAATAATAGAAGATATATTATCAAAAGTTAAATTTTCATCGGAGTCCAAGGGGGATATAAATACTTCTGTAGCTAGGGTTAGAGAAGCGCTCGTAGATTACAAAGTTGTACCAAATTTAGACTATGATGGAGCACTTGCAGACAGGTCCTCTTTTGTAAATGCCTATGAGAGTATGAAGGCTTTTTATAGCACTTGCAATGATTTGTTAAGTTCTCAGTTTACTGGTTTTGACACTTATCAATTACCAGCGGACTTGGAATCTTTAAGTTTTGGTGAAGTGGATAAATTTACTGTAGATACAGACTATGATAAGGCTGATATTTCTAGTTATGATGATGAGGGGTTTTCTAAGATGGGAAATGCTTTGGCTAATTTAGATAAGCTTAGTAATGCAGGCGAAAAAGTTCTGCTTACAGAATACGCCCTCACTATGTTTAAGGCTTATCCAGATAAGTTTATCAGTAGGGAGAGTATGAGTGGATATCCGTTAAAAACTCATGCCTTTGATGCGGAGGTGGAGTACATACTGACAGGTATAAGGTATAACAGGCTTGCGACCTTAGCTGTAGCCAGTCAAATACTCGCCATGCGTATTCCTTTTAACATAGCATTTTTAGGAATAAATGCGGCCAAGAGGCAGGAGATAATTAGCTTTTCTAATATGGTAGCTGGCTGGTGGTCTTTGGGTTCAGGAGCTTTAGTTCTTGCGTTTATAGTAGCTGGGATTTGGGCTACTATAGAGTCCTTGGTAGATGTGATGGTTTTAAGCCATGGTGGTAAGGTGGCACTTATAAAGAGTGAATCTACTTGGTTTACCAGTTTGGGTGGTATGACGGGAGCTGGATTTAGAGCCTTAGTTTCCACTGCCATATCCAAGGGAAGTGCTGTAGCTGAAGAAGTAATAACTAGGCTTCCGAAGGAAGTAAAGTCTAGTCTTGATGATGTGACTAAGGGGTTTTCCGAGGAGTCAAAAGATGTTTTTGCAAGGGAAATAGATGGGATTTATTCGAATTGTGATGCTGTACTAGATAGGGCATTTAATGAGGTAGATATAGTAGTTAATGAGGCTGTTAACCAAGCTTTAGCCGAAAAAGAGGTTCTTGCTGAAAGTGGGAGCATTAAAATGGACTTAAATGAAAAAGAGAAAGGCGTGCTTGATAAGGCAATGAAGATGATAGAAAAATCAGATATAGAAGAAGGTGATTATGATGCATATGTAGCTCTAAAAGATAGGATAGATGAAGCTATATCTGAAGATATAGATGATTATAAGGAAGAATTGAAAAGGCAGTATTCATCGAAGGTAGATACCCTGGTGGGATTTAGCTTAGAAGAGGTAAATAAGGCTATAGATGACCTTAGTGAAGAGGGGGAAAAGGCTAGTCTAGAATATTTTAAGAAATTGGAAGCGGATATAAATAAAGAATTAGATGAAGAATTTGGAGAGATAAGCCATGGTGACAAGACTTCCTTTATGCTTAGTATGGACTATTTCGACTATCTTAGGATAATAGGACTTTTAAATACGGATGAGGATCTTATACTAGCTAGGATGATTGATATGATGGATGTGAATCTCACGTATTCAAAGACAGCGAGTAAGCCTGCTAGTGCTGATGAGCTCCTATTTAAGAACTTCGCCTATGAGCTCAGTTTAGAGGGTGAGTTTGAAAGTGGTTTTGCCTTTGTAGATATTTTTTCATCTCCTTTTAAAATGCATTCTAGGAAGGTGATGGGGTATGAATAGGAGATCTGGTTCTGTAAGTGTAGAAGCGGCTATAGTAATGCCCTTTATCTTAGTAGTATTTGCGAGTCTTTTATATATGAGCCATATACTATATGTGGAGAGTTTGCTTCGTTCCAATATGCTTATAGCCACGCATGAACTCGCTGTATCTGCTACTGTTTTAGATGAGATAAAACTAGTAGATGACTTGCAGGAAAGATACCAGGCTGGCGATGAGGTCATAGGGCAGTCTTGGGAGGAGTATTCAAAGATAGGTACTGTAGTGGCTGGAGCAAGTGATAGGATAGATGGAGTTTTGGCTGCTAAAGACGAGGTGTTTGCTGAAATATCTGGTTTAGATAAACACAGCTCTATGCCTGAATTAGCTGAAAGTGGTATAGGTATAATAGATAATTTTGTGCGAGTCAAAAATGAAGTGGAGGGAGATATATCTATACTATTAGATGGGATAAAGTTTTTCATGCTAAATGGAAAGAGCCTAGTCTTAGATGGTGGAGCTGCTACAGGACTTTGTTTTTTAGATGACTTGTTAGCCAAAAATTATGCCAGTGCGAAGTTTCATTCTTTGATTTCTGCTGAGGATTTAAAACAGTTAAATGTGAATGATTTTACCGTGGTGACAGGCAGGTATATGCTACCAGATGACAGTGTAGAACTAACTTATATCTATGATGTGTACATACCTTTTATCAGTGATTTTTTAGGAGAGAGGCATGAGCTCAGTGGAAGGGTTTTGGCTAGGGCTTATACTGGTAGCTATGATAGCAAGGATGTAAAAGCCAAGAAGAAGAAAGCTGATAAATCTTATGTATATATTGCAAGTGCCAGCGCTTTCAATAAGTGTTATCATGTGTATTCATGCCTTAGGAAGCCACTTATAGAAGCCTCTGCCTTTACCAGTTTGGGGAGGGATGAATGTAAGTATTGTAAGGAACACTCTTCTAAGGGGTTTAAGGTCTATTTTGTAAGTGGTACTAGCAAGGTGCATTTTGATAAAAAATGTCCTAGGATTTATAGCAAGAAGGTGAAAAAGATGACTGCAGGTGAGGCAAAGAAATTGGGTTATAGACCTTGTATGAAGAAGGGGTGTACAGGAGGGAAGTGAGGACTTTGTTTATTTGTTTTAAAGAAGAAAGCTGTTCTGGCTATATTACAGTAGAAGCGTCCATAGTCATACCTATTTGTCTGTTTATGCTTACAAGTGTTTTGGTGTTTAGTATTTTGTACCATGATGTGATTGTGGCTAGAGCAGATATGGAAGATCAAATCTTATGTGAGTATTTTGATTCGGATATATCTACGAGTTCTCAACATATACTTTTTAAGCCTGATATAGAGCTTAATGCCTCAGATGGCTTTATGAAAAAGGCGATATATGCTAGAACTTTTGGTAAAAAGGGCGTATTATTTCACAAATTTGAGGTTGATGCTAGTTTTTCTCAAGGTATTTCCGTATATAAGAAAAAAGCTCTGCTTAGGACGCTGGATTCAGTAGATAATATTTATGGGATTTTTTCTAATCAAGATGTGCGTGATAAAGTGGCTGAATTAAAGTCGAAAATACGGTAAAATTTTAAGCAAAAATCGAGATAAAATGCCTTTTTTGGGTCTTTTAAGATAAAATAAATTTTAATATTGTATTAAATTAAAATAAATTCAAAAAAACTACTTTTTTTTAAGACTTTTTTTGGTATAATATAGACGTTGAGAAAAAGAGTAATACTCTAGGAAAGGTTAGTTTGATAAATGTTTGGAATAGATATAGGAATTGATTTAGGAACAGCGAACGTAATAGTTTACATCAAAGGCAAGGGAGTGGTTCTTAGGGAGCCATCAGTAGTAGCCTTTGATAGGGATACGAATAAGATTTTGGCTGTGGGAAATGAGGCCAGAACCATGCTTGGTAGGACACCTGGAAATATCGTGGCGATTAGACCACTTAGAGAAGGTGTTATAAGTGATTATACAGTAACAGAAAAGATGCTCAAATACTTCATACAAAAGGCAGTAGGTAGGACTTTTAGAAGACCTAGAATTACTGTTTGTGTGCCTAGTGGGGTAACAGAGGTAGAGAAGAGAGCTGTAGAAGATGCGACTTATACAGCAGGGGCTAAGAAGGTAGAGATTATAGAAGAACCTATAGCAGCGGCTATTGGGGCAGGCATAGATATTTCTAAGGCGTGTGGAAGCATGGTAGTAGATATAGGTGGTGGTACCAGTGATATAGCAGTTATTTCGCTTGGTGGTACTGTAGTATCTAGTTCCATAAAGGTAGCTGGAGATGTCTTTGACGAAGCTATAGTTAGATATATGAGGAAGAAACACAACTTACTTATAGGTGAACGTACAGCAGAAGAAATAAAGATAAAAGTAGGAACTTGCTTTAAGAGACCAGAAGTGGTAGAGATGGACGTTACGGGTAGAAACCTTATTACCGGACTTCCAAAGACTATCTCTGTAACTAGTGAAGAGACTGAAGAAGCCCTTAGGGAGAGTGCTGCCAAGGTTATCGAGGCTGTACATTCCGTACTTGAGAGGACACCGCCAGAGCTAGCATCAGACGTAGCTGAGCGTGGTATAGTGCTTACAGGTGGTGGAAGTTTGCTTCAGGGCTTAGACCAGCTTATAGAGTCCAAGACTGGCATAGATGTTATTACAGCAGAGGATGCCAATACCTGTGTAGCCATTGGTACTGGTAAGTATGTGGAGTTTTTAGCTAGTCAAAATGATAAATTTAAAGAGTAAGTATAGCAAATAGGGCTTGGAGAAATTTTTTCTCTGGGCTCAGCTTACAGGATAAAAGAATGTTGAAATAGGATGTTAGAAAGAGTTTCAGGACTTGTAGAAGAGATTATTTATAGAAATGAGGAAAATGGTTATACCATTATGAATGTAGTGGTGGATAAAGACTTCGTTACCTTGGTGGGTAATTTATTCCACGTTTCTGTAGGTGAGCAGATAGAAGCGGTAGGTGAGTACGTCAAGCATAGTGTTTATGGAGAGCAGTTTAAGGTCGAGAGCTTTGAGACTGTGTTTCCAAACACTAATGATGGCATAAAGGCTTACCTAGCTTCTGGAGCTATAAAGGGAGTAAAGGCGGTCCTAGCGGGTAAGATAGTATCACATTTTGGTGATGAGACCCTCTATGTTTTAGAGCAAGACCCGCTTAGATTAAAGGAAGTAAAGGGTATAAGTTTAAAAAAGGCACAGGATATAGGGGAGCAGTTTCAGGAACAACTGGAGCTAAGAAATGCCTTTATGTTTTTAAACAAATATAATATTTCGTATAATTTCAGTGTCAAAATTTTTAAAAAGTACAAAAATAAATGCTATGATATTATCAAGGAAAATCCATATGTTTTAGCGGATGATATAGAGGGGATTTCCTTTAAAAAGGCTGATGAAATAGCATATAAGACAGGCGTGGATAGAAATAGTGAGTTTAGGATAGCTAGCTGTATAAAGTATGTCCTAAATAACCATCTTTTAAATGGTCATGTTTATTTGGCGAGGAAAGAACTTAAAGAGGAAGTCTTAGATTTGATAGAAATAGCTGAGGAGGACTTCGAGAATGGTCTTATCCTACTTTCTATGAAAAATGAAGTGATCATAGATGTAGTAAATGAGGATGAAAATAACATATACTTGGCGAGTCTTTATACCATGGAGAAGTTTGTAGCGCTTAAGCTATTGGAACTAGAGAGGGTAGAAGTAAAAACTGAGATAGATATAGATGCCCAGATAGAGCAGCTTGAAGATGAGTTTGAGCTTATTTTTGAAGAGAAGCAAAAGCGTTCTGTTAAGGAAGTAATAAGAAATAATGTCCTTGTTATAACTGGTGGGCCTGGTACAGGTAAGACTACCACCCTAGATGGTATTTTGAAAATATTTAAGAAAAATGGTATCAAAACCCTACTAGCGGCACCTACAGGTAGGGCAGCTAAGCGCATGGCAGAGGCTACATCTTATGAGGCTAAGACTATACACAGGCTCTTGGAAGTTGTGGTAGATGAAGAGGGAAACAATGGTTTTATGCATAATGAAGAAAATCCTTTGGAATGTGATGCCATTATTATAGACGAGGTATCCATGCTAGATACTTGGCTTTTTTATCATTTATTAAAGGCTGTTTCTATAGGTACCAAGCTCGTTCTCGTAGGGGATAAGGACCAGTTACCATCGGTTGGAGCGGGTAATATCTTAAATGATATTATAAAGAGTGGGACCATAAATACAGAGAAGTTGGACGTGATTTTTAGGCAAAAAGAAGAGAGTGATATAGTGATGAACGCTCATAGGATAAATGCTGGTCAGATGATTTCGCTCAATAATAAAAATGACTTCTTTGTTATAAAAAGGGATAATGCGACTGCTAGTTTAAAGGAGATTATATCCCTTGTGCAGACTCGCTTACCTAAGTATTTGGATACTACAGATAAGTTTGATATCCAGGTGCTTTCGCCCATGAAGAAAGGGCCTCTTGGTGTAGCAGGACTAAATACAGAGCTTCAAGCTGTTATGAATCCTAAGGATAAGGCTAAGAGGGAAAAAGCTTTTAAGGATATTACCTTTAGGCAGGGCGATAAAGTCATGCAGATAAAAAATAACTATGATATAGAATGGAAGGTATATAATAAACTTAGATATGTCATAGATGAGGGTAATGGCGTTTTTAATGGCGATATAGGTACGGTTTTAGATATAAATGAATACACCGAGACCCTGACTGTGCTATTTGATGACGATAGAGAGGTAGATTATAAGTTTAAGCAGCTAGATGAGTTGGTGCTTTCCTATGCTGTTACCATACATAAATCTCAGGGGAGTGAGTATAAGTGTGTTATCATTCCTATATTCAAGGGTCCTCCTATGCTGCTTACTAGGAATCTCTTGTATACTGCAGTTACTAGGGCGAAGAACTTAGTGGTTTTAGTTGGAGACATAGGTGTAGTAAAAACTATGATTAATAATAACTTTATTACTAAGAGGAATTCATCACTTGATAGGAGGCTAAGAGAGTATAAGGAATTGCTATAGATTTATAAATAAGGGGGAAGTGTGAATAGTTTTGTTTTAGACATTTTTTACCCTAAGAAGTGTATTTTTTGTGGAGAAGTGCTCAGTTTTGGAAGTGAAAATGTGCTTTGTAATAGCTGTACAGATAAGGTCCATACTATTGGGGAATACTGTGAGAGATGTGGTAAGGAGATTGATCCTAAAGAAACCTTGTGCAGTGATTGTAAGCACCCCTTACATTTTTTTGATAAGGGTAGGTCAGTTTTTGTATATGAGGATGAGGTAAAAAATGCTATACTAGATATGAAATACCATGAAAAGATGTATTTGTCAGAGTTTTTTGCCAAGCTTTTATATGATTTATTTGCTAGTGAGCTCGCTTGGGATATTGATGTCGTTGTTTCTGTTCCCTTGCATAAGGCTAGATTCAGAAAAAGAGGGTACAATCAGAGTGAACTTTTAGCTAGAGCTTTTGCTAGCTTAGCTGGAATAAAGTATAAAAATGACATTTTAAAAAAGGTGAAAAATACTCATTCCCAGCAGGAATTGAGCAGGGAAGAAAGGCTAAAGAATATGATGGGTACATTTGAGGCTAGGCCTAACAAGGTATATAGTAAGGTTTTAATAATAGATGATGTATATACTACAGGTTCTACTATTGATGCATGTTCAAAAGCTTTGCTAGATAATGGATATAAGGAAGTTTACTTTTTAACTATAGCTACCGGTAGAAGGGTTTAATATTTGGAACTTTGGTGCCGATATAGGGAATGTACTAGATAAAACTTTATTATTCATAGGGTACTTTAGGATGGACTAAGGATGCTTTAAAGAGATAGGAGAGGTATATGGCTGTTTTAAATTGTAAACATTGTGGAAAAATATTTAACTATAATGTAGGTGAGAAAATATGTACTGAGTGTAGGCAACAGTTGGCTGATGATTTTCAAAAGACTAAGAACTACCTTCGTGCGAATCCTAATTCATCTATTTCTGATGTTTCGCAGGCTTGTGATGTGACTGTTGCTCAGATTAAGAATTGGGTGAGACAGGAGAGACTAGTTTTTTCTGGTGACTCAGCCGTAGGTATAGAATGTATGGGATGTGGAAGAAATATCAATACAGGAAAATATTGTGATGAGTGTAAAAATATGTTGCTTAAAGGTTTGACACCTACTAAGAAAAAAGAAAGTCCTAAGAAGAGGCATATAGATTCAGATGAACATACTAGACTTAGGTTTAAGTAGCAGTTTAGGGTATACACCTTAAGTGGAGGCTTGTGTGATAGAACTTATAAGTAAGGACAATAAGGTCTTTATGAATCATATTTTAAAATTGGATACTTTTGATAATTTCTTGCTAAAAAAGGCAGAGCTAGATATAAGGATATCATATAGGATTTTTGGTGATTTATTGGAAGATGAGGCTAGAAATATCTCATGGGGAGAAGTTAGAGAAGACTTCTTTTCGCTTATAAAAGGCAAGACCACTCCTAAGTCTATGAAGATAGTTCTAGGTGCAAATGATATGATATATGAGAGACTTGCGGGTGACTTCCTTGATCTCATAAATGGCTTTACCCTTAGCATAAACTTCGATGGTACTACTATTAAAGCTATTACAGGAGTAAACTATAAATCTTTTAGTTTAGATAAAACCGCTGAGAAAGCCTTTGATGAAAGTATATATAAGTTTTTTGAGAAAAAAGGCATAGAAGTGGAATGAGATGATTTCTACGTCATAGAAAATCTTGAGATATTTTCTATGTCACAGCTTCTATAGTTTGTTACGAGATATTTTCTATGTCACAGCTTCTATAGTTTGTTACGAGATATTTTCTATGTCACAGCTTCTATAGTTTGTTACGAGATATTTTCTATGTCACAGTTTCTATAGTTTGCTACATAACAGCACTTGAAATATTTAATAGGTATATAAATTTAAACGTAGATAATTTCTCAAACAAAACTAAGAAAACAACTTTTGTTAGCACTCTTACAAAAAGAGTGCTAGTTTTTTATTGATTTTTTATATTTTTTGTTTTACAATAGTTGGTAAATAAGAAAATAAGGTTTTGGAGGCGCTAAGCTAGGGAGATCATCATACTAGCTTTTGCTAATCCAAACTTAATCAGGAGGTAAAATAATGAGTGTAGAAAAAGGAAATTTAACTATTCATAGCGAAAATATCTTCCCTATTATCAAGAAGTGGCTTTATTCAGACCACGATATATTTCTTAGGGAAGTGGTATCCAATGCCTGTGATGCCATAACCAAGTTAAACAAATTAAATGGCATGGGTGAGGTAAACCTAGCAGAAGAAGAGACATTTAAGGTAGAAGTTTTTTATGATAAGGAAAAAGAAACTATTACCATTTCAGATAACGGTGTAGGTCTAGATGCAGAGGAAGTCAAAAAGTATATAAATCAGATAGCTTTTTCTGGTGCAGAAGATTTCTTAAATAAGTATAAGGACAAGGCGGACAAAGACCAGATAATAGGTCACTTCGGATTAGGATTTTATTCTACCTTTATGGTAAGTGATTCGGTAGAAATAGAGTCTCTTTCATATAAAGAGGGGGCTGAACCAGTTCACTGGACTTGTGATGGTGGAACTGACTTCGAGATTTCAGAAGGTAGTAGGACTACTAGGGGTACTGACATCATCTTGCACCTAGGTGAAGACGGAAATGACTTTAAAAATCAGGCTAAGATTAGAGAAACATTAAATAAATACTGTTCTTTTATGCCTTATGATATATATTTCACTACATCAGAGGATAAGAAGATAGATGATGAGGGAAATGAAATAGAAGTACACCCTATAAATACTACTAAGCCGCTATATACTAAGAAACCTAATGAGTGTTCAGACGAGGATTATTTGAACTTTTATAGAGAGACCTTCTTCGATTTTAAAGAGCCACTCTTCCATATACATTTGAATATGGACTTTCCATTTAACCTAAAGGGTATACTTTACTTCCCTAAGATAAACACAGAGTTCGAGGGAATAGAAGGCCAGGTGAAGTTATACAATTCACAGGTTTTTGTAGCTGATAATATCAAAGAAGTAATACCTGAGTATTTATTGCTTTTGAAGGGTGTTATGGACTGCCCAGACCTACCACTGAATGTGTCTAGGAGCTTCTTGCAAAACGACGGATTTGTTAAGAAAATATCAGAGTATATTACCAGAAAAGTTGCTGATAAACTGAAAGAGATATTTAAAGATGATAAGGAAAAGTATACAAGCATCTGGGATGACATCAATCCTTTTGTAAAATATGGAAGTATAAGGGATGAGAAGTTTTATGATAGGGTTAAGAAGGCTATTATTTATAAGACTACTAGTGGAGACTATGTGAGCTTGGATGAGTTCTTAGAGAGAAATGCTGAAAAGACAGAGAAAAAGGTATTTTATGTAACAGATGAAAACAAGCAAGCTAACTACATCAAGATGTTCAAGGATGCTGGATTAGAGGCAGTAATACTTGAAGAGAGGATAGACCAAGCCTTTATATCTGCTATTGAAACTAAAAATGAGGGCGTGTCTTTCGCTAGAATAGATGCAGATATAGAAAGTGTTCTCACAGAAAAGGCTGATGAAGAAGTCCTAAAGGCGAATGAAGAAGAAGCGACTAAGCTAGCAGAAGTCTTCAAAAATGCTATAGGTACAGATGTAAAGGTAAAACTAGAAAGTTTCAAAGACCAAAACACTTCAGCCCTTATCGTACTTGCAGAGCAAAGCCGCAGGATGCAGGATATGAGCAAGATGTACGGATTAGCAGGTATGGGACTTGGTGATATGCCATCAGATGAAACCCTTCTTTTAAATAAGGAAAACAAGCTAGTAGGCTTCATTATAGCAAACAAGGATGATGAAGATAAAAAGGCAGATGTAGAGCTCTTTAGTAAACACATCTACGACCTAGCCATGATGAGTCACAAGCCACTCGAGGCAGAACAGATGACAGCCTTTATCGCTAGGACAAATGAAATAATGGAAAAATTAATATAGTAAGATATAAAGAAAAAGAGTCCTGGAAGGGGCTCTTTTTTTAAAAACATTTCATTTATTTTATAGGTATATTTTATAGGTCTATAGCCCTATAAAATATACACGAATGTGTATAAACAAAAACCTAAATATCTAAATTTAGCACAATTAGTTTGCACAAACCCTTGTTTTTACTAGTTTTATAGGAAGCTAGTCTTTATCGGCATTAAAAACAAAAACTTTAGGAAAAATTTAATGATTTTATAAAAATAACTGGACGGACTTATGTATATGTGGTATAATAGTCCTATACAAAAAACAAGCTATGGGCAAAGCAGGCGAAAGCCTGCGACGCAAAGCCATGAGTCTAAAGCGGATAGCTAGAAATAGCTAGAAATAGCTAGAAATAGCTAGAAATAGCTAGAAATAGCTTTAGCTATGATTGTCAGGTTGCTACACATCGGGAGACCGATGGGTACCAGCCTTTTTTCTTTTGTTAATATTTATACTTGTACTTTTATTTATGCTAGAGACATAGGGGGAAAGGTCTTAAGTTTCTTAGTTGGAGTTTAGTTTATATACTGTTAGCTTGGGTATGTAGGCGAGATAAGTATCGGTAATTTATTTTATGAAAGGAAGGAAGACTTATGAGTAAGAAGTTCAAACGCATTTCAGCTATAATGATGAGTTTGATAATGCTTGTTGCATTTATTCCAAATAATGTAAATGCAATAGATAATAATCTTAAAGTTGCTGATTCGGGTGTAGAAAATCGAGACTTGGCTACTACACTTAAAAAGGGGCAAATCGACGTGGTTAAGACTGTAGAGAAGATAAATGATGAGGAGTTTAAGATTACCTTAAGTGCAGTCGGAAGGAACTATGAGGAGACTATAAATAAACAGAAGGCTCTAGATGTAGTTCTTATAATGGATTCATCAGGTTCTATGGAGGGTGATAAGCTTGCAGAGTTGAAGGAATCTGCTAAGGAGGCTGTAGCCACTATTATAAATTCTAATTCTGATAGCAGGGTAGGACTTGTAGAGTTTGCAAGTAGAAGTTATGAATTAATTGATTTTACCAATGATTTTACAGTAATAAATACTAAAATAGATAGCTTGGTAGCAGGTAGTGGAAGCAATCCACAAGCTGGTTTTCTTCGTGCTCAAAAGATGGTAAAAAATAGCACTAATAAGCCTATATTCATCCTTATCTGTGATGGTGAACCTACATATTCATATGGTGAAGTAACCGATGATGTAGACCATGATGTTACAGATGGTGGTGATGCTATGGAGGCTAGTGGTGAAGAAATCATGCTTACTATCAAACAAGCACAAAAGGCGAAAGATGAGATAGATGGTTTAGAAATATATACCCTAGGTATAGGTACTGATGGGGATGGTGAGGCAGAAGCTACGCTAATGCCAACAGAGGAAAATACTAAGTCTTATAGAGATTGGAATTATGTTTGGAGAGGTAGCAAGACTACCAAAATAGGTACTGCTAAAGCTGAATATAGAAAAGATAGATTTGTTACATGGGGGAGTTGGTACCAGACAGGAAATTATGAAGACGTACAAGTTACAGATAGCAATACGGAAGAAAATCTAGAATATACTGAAGATAAATCAGATACTATGGTTTTTGATGGTGGAAATAATGACATGGAAGATGTTGAACAACATGGAGTTATTGCACCATATAAAACAGGCTGGAAAAAAGGAACATTTGAAGAAGTAAAATATGATCTAGAAAAAGTTAAGAAATATGAACCTTTCAATGAAAAATACTGGTCTGAAGGTAGCACTACAGCTGGTGAGGCTAATGCTATAAAAGATGCCCTTGCTGGTATAGTTGATACAGTTACAAATTCTAAGAAACCTTTTACAGGCAAGTTTATAGTAGAAGATGTAATAGGTGAAGGTTTTGAATTAAAAGAAGAATTAACAGATGAGCAAAAAGCGAAAGGCTTATCACGAGTTGATGATAAAATCACTTGGACTATTGCAAATAAAGACTTCGAAGCTGTAAATGCAGATATTGAAGAAGTAGGCGATGTGAAAAATGAAATAAGTTTCACAGTTAAGTTAAAAGACGATGTGAAACTAGAAGAAGGTGAGACATCTCATAAATACTTCACAAATGCTTCAGCAGAAGCTAGGTTTACTGTAGAAGATAAAAATCCGGCTTATGATAATGCAGATGAGCAGATTATAAAACTTACTGAGAAAACAGCTGGCGAAGTTCAAGAGGGCTACGGTTGGGTAGAGCTAGAAAAGAAAGAACCTTTTGAAGTTACTATAACAGTCATAAAGGAACTAGAGGATGCTCCTCCGTTTTACAATAAAAAATTCAACTTCGAAGTAAGTAGTAATGCTCTAGATGAAGCCGATACATTTGGGATAGAGGCAAGTTTTAATAGTGATGGAGAAGAAAGTAAAACTTATAAAGTTACTTGGGATAAACTAGATGCCAATGGTGGAATAGATTTCTT
>PDWI01006669.1_pt1 | contig 14398 bp, 8 predicted proteins | sample 1430891 | NCBI WGS metagenome assembly PDWI01 (sample SAMN01162508, study PRJNA174530) | Oral metagenome, whole genome shotgun sequencing project. | biome: Marine environment; feature: Marine mammal; material: Swab sample of the gingival sulcus; isolation source: swab sample of gingival sulcus...
TCCATCCATAAAGAGACTTAGTATAAATGGAAGAGCCATCATTATCCCTGAGCCGAGAATCACCCAAACTAATAGCTGAGTTAGACCGACCAAACCAATACCAATGATTTTACCCATCATCAGCTCAAACGGCTTAACAGAAGAAACAATCACTTCCAATATTCTATTCTTCTTCTCCTCTAGTACTCCTTGACTGACCATCATCCCATACATCATAATAAACATATAGGAGATGAATGTCAATACCATACCAATACCACTAGCAGCAACACCCGAACTTGTAACTTCAGAGCCTTGATCGCCCCACTTATAACTAGAAATATTAATTCTAACCTTACTACTATTAACAATCTCGTGAATATTAGGGATATTATGACTTTCTAACTTTTTATTAGATAGGTAGTCCGAGAGAGTTGCATTGATGTAGCTATCCAATCCAGGAGGCAAAGTCTTGTAAGAGAAAAGACTTGCCGAACGAGGATCTTCCTCTAATGACTGATTGATTTGCAAATAAGCATCAATCGTAGTATCTTCTGTTTCCTTATACTCATTAAGAGACTTCTCTGCTTTGACAAATGTAAAGTCTCCATTATCCTTAAACAAAGACTCATACTCACCAGTCTTGTCAATGACAGCCACCACTTGCTTATCTTCGCCAGCAAACTTCATCAAGAGTGCTGGTAACATAGAGATTAACAAAAACAATAATGGACCTAATAAAGTGAAGAAGAGAAAGCTCTTCTTAAATACACGTGTTGTATATTCTCTATTAATAATAATACCTATTTTACTTACCTTCGCCATTTCCTTGTACTGTTTTGATGAATATTTCGTGCATTGAAGGGATCACTTGAGAGAAGGCAATATAATCTAAACCTTCTGGCAAACTTGTCAAGAATGCTCTATTACTTTGCCCTTCTGCTTTCTCTAACAAGATATAATAGTTACCATTCTCTATACCCTCTTCTATTATAGACAGACCAGCTAGCAATTCATCGCTAAGCTTTTCTACAAAAGTAACCTTCATTAGATTAGAGGCAAACTTCTGTCTCACCTCCGACACCTTACCACTAAGCACAACCTTAGACTGATTAATCAGAGCAATATCATCACATATTTCCTCCACACTCTGCATATTATGAGTAGAGAAAATGATTGTCTTACCTTGCTTTTTTAGCTCCAAAATCTCTTTTTTCAAAAGTTCTGCATTCACTGGATCAAAGCCACTAAAAGGCTCATCAAAGATAAAGAGGTCTGGCTCGTGAAGCACCGTACAGATAAACTGTACCTTCTGTTGCATACCTTTTGAGAGTTCCTCCACTTTCTTATCCCACCAAGGCATTATCTCGAACTTCTCAAACCACTGCGCCAAGCGTTTTTTAGCCTCTGCTTTCGACAGACCTTTCAGCTGAGCTAGATAGATCGCTTGATCCCCTACTTTCATTTTAGGATACAAGCCACGCTCTTCAGGCAAGTAACCAATTCGGGAAATATCACTTCTCTCAAGAGCTCTACCCTTAAACAACACTTCGCCCTCATCGGGAGCTGTAATCTGATTGATAATACGGATTAGCGATGTCTTACCTGCTCCATTAGGACCTAGCAAGCCAAAGATATGTCCCTCCTCTAGCTGAATGCTTACATTATCCAAAGCCCTATGACTGGCATACTGCTTGACAACATTTTTAACTTCTAAAAACATATAATTAGTTTTTTATTACTCAAATGCTAATAGTTCTTGATAACTTGGAAAACTCTCTAGAACATCATAACTCAAATCATCATAATTCAAACGATAAGCGTAATGTTCCAAGCCGTTACTAATGACAAGGCAAGGCACTTTCAGTGTAAAATTATACCTCAGCACCTGCTCTATCGTCTGTTGTCCTAGAGTGATATTAGGAGCTTTATACTCCAATATCATCAAAGGCTTAATCATCCTATCATAGACAACCGTATCGGCACGAAGATTGTCACCACCCACCTTAACTTGCTGTTCATTAGCGATTAACTCTTCTGGGTAAGCAAGCTGTCCTATTAGGAAATGTACAAAATGCTGTCGTACCCATTCCTCTGGCGTAAGACGTACATAACGTTTCCTCAGCTCGTCATAGACGTAAGCCTTTCCATCTTGTTCTTTTATACGCAACTCACATTGCGGTAGATTAAGTATCTCCAAACTATCTTTATATTTATAACAAAGATACAATTTTTTCAAAAACTACCCTATTTCTCAATTCAAAAAAAAGAACTATCTTTGCAGAAAGATTTAATATAAGAGCAATACTATCCTTATCAGATAGCATTGCTCTTTTTCTTTTCTAAATGCAAGAATTTAAGCTTAAACCTTAACTTTTCCTAGGATAAATTCATCAAATTGCGAGCTCAAAATTTTATAAACTCAGCTCAATCTTTTTTATTATGAGCTCAATCTTTTCAAATGTAAGCTTATGTATAGAAATTATCAACTTAATCATATCAATTTTAAGAGATGAATTAGCACTCCGCTAGCTTCAAACAAAAAAATTACGTACAATTAAGATAGATTACTGACAAGCTGTCAGCTATACAACACAAATAAAACTAAGCACCCCACTTGGCACAAATCTTGCATAAGTCATTAACAAATAAATTATCAATATAAAATAAAAATAAGATATGAGTACAACTGGAAAAATTGGGGTAACTAGTGAAAACATCTTCCCCGTCATCAAAAAATTCCTCTATAGCGAACACGACATCTTCCTAAGAGAGCTAGTAAGTAACGCTGTAGATGCTTCTAATAAGCTTAAAACTCTTAGTTCAACAGGCGAATTCAAGGGCGAACTAGGAGACTTGAAAGTGCGTATTAGCCTTGACGAAGCAGCCAAAACGATTACTATTAGTGATAATGGTATCGGTATGACTAGCGAAGAGGTGGACAAATACATCAACCAAATCGCTTTCTCTGGAGCGGAAGAATTCCTCGGCAAATACAAAGATGATAAGGTGGCAATTATTGGACACTTCGGACTTGGATTCTACTCGTCATTTATGGTTTCTGAGCGAGTGGACATCATCACAAAGTCTTACCAAGACGGAGCAAAGGCTGTTAAGTGGAGCTGTGATGGTTCGCCAGAATACACACTAGAAGAGACAGAACGCTCTGAACGTGGGACTGACATCATTCTTCATATAGATGAGGAGAGCAAGGAGTTCTTAGCTAAAGAACGTTTGCAGACACTTTTGGATAAATACTGCAAGTTCCTCACTGTGCCAGTAGTATTCGGCAAAAAGCAAGAATGGAAAGACGGCAAGCACGTAGATACAGACGAAGATAATCAAATCAACGACACTAATCCAGCGTGGACCAAGAAGCCTAGCGACCTCAAGGACGAAGACTATAAGGCATTCTACCGCCAGCTCTATCCTATGAATATGGAAGAGCCACTATTCTGGATTCATCTAAACGTGGACTATCCATTCAACCTAACAGGTATCCTTTACTTCCCTAAAATCAAAAATCAGATGGAGCTACAACGCAATAAGATACAGCTCTACTGCAATCAGGTTTTTGTGACAGAGGAAGTGCAAGACATCGTGCCTGAATACCTAACATTACTTCACGGCGTTATTGACTCGCCAGACATTCCGCTTAACGTATCTCGTTCGTACTTACAGAGCGATGCTCAGGTAAAAAAAATCTCTAACCATATCGCTAAGAAAGTTGCTGACCGCCTTGACGAAATCTTCAAGAAAGATCGCAACCTATTTGAAGAAAAATGGGACAGCCTAAAGCTATTTGTTCAGTACGGAATGCTTAGCGATGAGAAGTTCTACGACAGAGCTTCTAAGTTCAACCTCTTCACTGATGTCAATGATAAGAAGTTCACACTTGACGAATACAAGGAACTAATTACAGCGAACCAAACAGACAAGAACGAGCAACTAATCATTCTTTACACTACAGACAAGGCATCACAATACAGCCACATCAAACGTGCCGAAGAGAAGGGCTATTCTGTCCTTGTGATGGATGGACCACTTGACGTTCATAGCGTAGGACAGCTAGAGCAGAAGTTAGAAAAGACACGTTTCGTGCGTGTGGACTCTGACTCTATCGCTAAGCTGATCGTCAAGGATGAAGTGGCAGAGGTTAAGTTCTCTGACGAAGAAAAGAGCCGTCTAACGGATATATTCTCAGGACGACTACCAGAAGAGGAAAAACGTCATTACAACGTGACAATAGAAGCTCTTGGTTCTGACGCTGAGCCTGTACTTGTAACACAAGCAGAATTTATGAGACGTATGCAAGAGATGGCTCGCCTACAACCTAATATGAGTTTCTATGGCGAGATGCCTGAGAGCTACAACATCGTACTTAACGCTGACCACAGCCTAGTACAACGTATCTTGGCTAATGAAGGCGAAGCTCTAGAAAGCACGCTCACAGCTCAACGTAATGAGCTTAAAGCGAAGACAGAAGAACTAGCAAGCCTCAAGAAAGCTACAGAAGGCAAGAAAGATGAGGAAATATCTGCTAGCGAAAAGGAAGTGATGGAGGATGTAGCGATGAAGCAAGCTGAGATTGAAGGAGCTATCCGCAGTTTACTCAAGGAGTATGGAAAGTCTGATGACCTAGTAGGGCAGTTAATTGACCTTGCATTACTTGGCAGTGGACTTCTTACTGGCGAAGCTTTGGCTAACTTCATCCAACGTAGCCAACGTTTGCTATAAACCCTAAGCAATAAACTTATATAATAATACAGGCTGTGTCTCTAGAGACACAGCCTGTATTATTATATATTTATTAAGTTAAAGAGATTAATCTAACTTTGGCGGATAGACTTCATCTCGTAGAGCTTTGTAAGTTCGCTCATACAATGGCAATGACAAGCCAAGAGCTTGTGCTTCTCTGACAACATAACCAGTCAAGTTCTCTAGCTCCGTCGTCGTATTATTTAGGAAATCAACGTGCATAGATGAAGTTGTCTCAGGTGGCATTATCCTCTGCCTTTTGTGGATAAAAGACTTATGCTCTGATATATCAAAGCCTTTTATCTTAATTAAGAGCAAGACCTCATCCACGAGTTGCTCCATCTCCTTAGCATAAGAGTTCAAAGCCTCCCCCACAAGGCAGTTGAAGTAAGATGTACCAGTAGCCGTTGCTGAGATCATTGCGAACTTTTTATAGATAGTCTCCTTGATATTCAAATGATTCTCAGCTTTAATCCCAGCACGCAAAAGTAAATCTAGCAACTCGGCTTCCTCCTTAGTTTGACTTCCTTGAGCCGAACCATACAAGAAGAGCTCCGCATCATTGAGTAGCTCCACGACTCCAGCTGACTTCTTACGACCAGAGATATAGGTACAGCCATACCAAACTATACTATTAGGAAAGACCTTTTGAATACGCTCTGTAATGTTTGCTCCATTGAGCAATGGCAGAATAATTGTCTGCTCACCAACAAGCGGTCTAAGCTGTTCTATGTTATGCTCTAGGTCATAGCTCTTCGTTGCTACGATAATCAGATCCATTTTAGGTAGAGCGTCTGTCTCCCCTAGCTTCATCTCGCTATCAATTACAGCTGTTGGTTCTACCTCGTAGCGACGACTAGGCGTAATGACAGATAAACCATTCTCTCTGATAGCTCTTAGATGTTCCCCTCTTGCAATGAAATAAACCTCTCTACCCTGCTTCTCTCTTAAAACTTCTTGCATTATCTGCCCAGCATAGTAACCGCCGACACCTCCCAGCCCAGAGATCGCAATCTTCTTGAGTAACATAATATAATTGCTTTTATTTCTTATATAGTTTTATACTCATTGTCTTTTGTGCCTTGCTTAGCTTCAAGAGATAGTAACCTTTAGCTAAGTAAGACAAGTCTAAGCTTTGCTCTGTTGCTCCTCCCAAAGGATAAGTCTTCAGCCTGACACCTGACATATTATAGAGCGTAGCTATCTCCCACGAGCCTTTGATGTGCAAGAGCTGACTGACATTTGTCGGATAGACAAGAGCATTCTGCCCATCTATTGAGACAATAGCCGTCTTTGTAGGGTCTTCTTTCTCATCTTTTTTCTCAGGCTGAGGCTTCTCGCCCTCCTTCTTATCATCTTCTTTCTTGTCATCCGCTGGATCTTCTTTCTTTTCTTTTTTATCGTCCTTTTCTTTTGGTACGACTTCCTCAGCTTTCTTAAAACCTAAGACATCAAGATAATAACGCTTGAAGTCTTTGTTCCACACATCAAACTCCAATTCTTCATTTTTAGCTATAATATGTAATTCATACAGCCCGTCAGGTATCTCATTAAAGCTAATCTGCTCTAGTGATAGCTTGTTTGACGGCATTGTCTTACCCACATCCAAACGCTCCTCAGCAGAAGTGAACAAATCTATCGTATAACCATTATCTACATTCTGCAGACAATAGATAAACATTCCTGTAAAACTTCTATCACTCACGTTCTTAATCGTTGTAAATAAAGATATTTGTCCTTCAGATATGAGTTTAGGCGTAATATGGAAGGTATAGAGAGGCATCCAGTCTTGAGCAAAATCAATACTTGAACAAATCAAGTCTGGTACTTTAGTCGGATCTAAAATCTTAATAAGACAATCCTTATACGGATTAGTAATTAGATAGTCCTCTGTAAGCTTCTTCGTTTTATCTTTGAGGTATCTATAGTAGAAACTTAACTTATAAACTCCCGCCTTAATATCTTGATGCTGACTAAAATCAAGAGAGAGAATCATACTTTTAGTCTCTAAAGAGTAGAAGCGGTTGTCATCTAATAAGATTTCATAGCTCTTACCTGTTGATTGATGCTCCATTTTCACCAGCAAGCAACCATCAGTAATTCTCGAACTAGCATTCTTCACCCTCACAGCCACCTGAGCCACTCCACCCTCAAAGGCTGTCAAGTAATCACGTGTAGGAGCAACCAATTTAAACTTACAATCATGGTCATTGGCAAGATACTTGATCGTACCGTCTTTGACACATAACTTAATCTTATTACCACCTTGGAAACCAATCCATTCGCCCTCCTCTACACGACTAACAGCAGAGAGCATATAGACTCCTTCATCTAAGTCTTCAGCAGATACCTCTAGAGTCGTACGAGGCATCGTACCAATCGTGATATAACCACTTACCTTTTCTACCTTGACAACCTTACCTTGCTCATCATAGAACGCAATGCCAATCTGTCCCACATACTCTTCATCCACACTGAGTGTCCCCCAGTTCGTCATCAGCAGACTGATCTTCTCCGACTGAGCAATCTTAGGCTTAGACTTATAGTCAAGATAACCATTTAAGAAGTAAGTTAGACGCAATGGAGCAGTCTTGACTTTCGCTCCAGTCTTATTAGGTCTAACAATGATGATATCTTGTTGATCATTATAGACACCATCTCCGCCACCGATACCTAAAGTAGAAGGTCGCATATTGTTAATGTCAAAATATCCTTCTGCGACACCTTCCCAACCCCAGTTGCAATGCAGATAATCATTCTCGTCATAGCCATCTACTACCCAAGCATGTCCACTACTTGTTGAAGAACCAGAAAAGATTATCGGACGCTTCTCCTTTAGCTCACGACGAATAATATCCATAAACTCATCACCATAACAAGCATCACGAACAATATATTCGGCTTTGTACTTAAAGTATTCATTAAACGCCTTTGCTGCCAAGCGAGTATAAGTGCCACTACCGCCATCTGAGAATAAACCATACTGCATATCTACCGAGACGCCGATGTCATACATCAGTTTTGCTACCGACTTAGCCTTTTTCTCATCATAATAGATATTCTCTTTGATAGAACCATCAGCTTGCTTGATATAATGAATACGATAGATATTCTCCATCTTGTCCCATTCATATCTAGAGCTCCAGAACCTTGCCGACAGACGAACATTAGTAATGGGATTAGTATAGGAATGCTTCCCCTCTCCTCGCTCGGGCCACTTATGATAATACATTATCTGTCCCATAGCCGTTGCTACACAGCCTGCAGGAGCAGGTCGTCGGCTACCATTAACCTTTGGCATTAGGCTGTTGAATGGCTTCCTCTGAGACCATTTTGAGGTTAGCAACGGCTCTACCACTACTTGCGGATTGCGAATAAAAACCTTCCTTGCTCTAGCTTCGTCCTTACCACCATTCTTTCTGAAGTCCTTTACTCGCTCATCATAGCTCTTGAGTAAACTTTTGAGCTGAATAGGCAAATCATTATAGTCTAGATAGCTCTGACGAGAGTAAGCAATGACACTTGGCAGATGATTTTCGCCTGAAACGATAACGAAACCTTTCTTCCCCTTGCCATTGAAGATATAGTAACTAGGATTATCCGACGAAGACGCTCGGAAGTTATCTTCCTCTACCTCTATCAAATGAGAAGCTATCGCCTTAGCTTTCCTCAAACCAATAGGACCAGCCCACAACTGATGAGAGCCAATCAAAGACAATATAGCTATCAGTAGTAACTTATCTAATCTATATTTTTTCATAATTATCTTATTATTCAGTTGGTGCGAGTCGCACGGACAGTTGTGGGACTTTTCTACTTTATAATTAAGTTCGCCTATCGTGGATCACAACTGCCCCCACGCCTCGTGGGTCAATTTTGAATTATTGCAGTAAGACCTCCTCATAGACAGCTCTCAGCTTGCTTGCCACAGGCTTATCTGAGAAACGTTTGACATAACTCTTACCCTCTGCTATCATCTCCTCAGCAAAAGCGTCATCAGACAAGACTTTATTCATCATTGAGGCTAACATATCCGCATCGTTAGGGTCAGTATATAGACTCCTTGGTCCACCGGCCTCCTCTAGACAGCTCCCCGTCGCTCCTATGACAGGTGTGCCACAGCTCAAAGCTTCTATCAATGGGATACCGAAGCCCTCAAATCTTGACGGATAGACGAATAGCTCCGCCCCTGCATAGAAACCTGGCAAATGCTCCGAAGGTACATTATGTAATAAGCGAAGACGATTAGCCACGCCGAGACGCTTCGCCTCGTTAAGTACTGCCGTACAATATGCCGTTTTGCGACCTACAGCCACCAGTTCTATCTCCTTATCTTCTAGTAGTGAGAGGGCTTGAACGGCAAGTTTTAAGTTCTTTCGCTCCTCAATACTACCCACAAAAAGCATATAACGTCTTGGCAACTGATAGCTACCACGACAGAAAGCCACCTCTTCGGGCTTCACTATCGCAAAACGTGGCGAGCAACCTTGATATACCACCGAGATACGTTCGCTAGGAATATCATAAATATCCATTATATCATTCTTAGTGTACTCGCTCACAGCGATGATGTGATCGGAATGCTTGGCAGAAGCTCCATATTTCATTCTATACATCGTTCTATCTAGGAAGTTGTAGAACTTAGGGTAACGGATAAACGCCAAGTCGTGAAGTGTTACAATAGTCTTGATATGCTTACTATTGTATAAGCCCATCGGTATTTCATTGCTCAAGCCGTGGAAGAGATCCACATCTTCAGCCTTGAGTATGTCATTCAGTCCAAAGTTACGCCACATATTCCTAAAGATCTGTGAAAGCTGACTCTCTGGCGTATGGAGTGAAATATTGCGATGTTCTAGAAGATAACTATATAGACTTTTATGTCCCTCACCTGTGGAGAATAGGAAATAGTCATTCTCTGGATAATGCTCGGCTAGGATACGCATTATATAGCGACTATAGTTACCTAGTCCAGTAAAATTATGAGTAATCCTCTTAGCATCAAAAGCTATATTCATATATTATTTGTACTTATTAGCAATTAAATTCTCTTGTAAGTGTAGCCATCCTTTCTCTTGAGGGCAAAGCGAATATCTTCATAGCAGAGGTGTTGACGATATAGAACTTCTGCCTCTTGTTTCAGCTCCTCGGCACGATGACCTGTAGCGAGCTTTCGTCTTAGCCTTAACCAACGATATTTGGTATAGACCTTCAGTATATCTAATGTTGTCATCCCTTGACGCTTTTTCATCCAACGAAATGCCAATTTCTTCAGTCTATTGAGCCAAAATGCATCCGAATAGCTATTCAGCAAAGCCCTCGTTCGCCCAATATCCCAGCCACGCTCTTCGGCATAATAAGTTGCCAGCTGACCGCTCACAGAGGAGCTACTCGCTAGTCGCTCCATATTATGCAAGCTTTGACGCTCATTAAGAGGAAAAGTATAGAAAGACATCCTATTCACATCCACTAGATAGAAGTCATAATGCTTCTTAGTCTCATCATATTTATATAGGATATTACCAGGTGAAAGGTCTGTATGCTCTACGCCCAGCTCGTGGAGATGAACAATAAACTTAGCCAAAGCTCCCAAGAAACCTTGAGGAGCTGTCCACCCTCTCATAGCCTCTTGAATGTGAGCCTCGGTGTAATCGATCCAATCAGCAATATAGTACGAACGTTGCAGTAACCCCATAGCATTCTTCTCCTCTACAAAAGCACGAGGCTTGGCAGTCCCTACCTCTAAGCTCTCCAAAAGTAGGCTATTCTGAAATGAACGCTTCGCCTTGCTCTGCCCAAAGTAACTATAGTAAACACCTCGTAAATAATGAGGTACAGCAAAGCACTTGACAACTAGGTCGTAAGATTTGTACCTCAGACGATACAACTTATTACGACCATTATAGATCAATTCTATCTGAAAGCCCTCACGCTCCCTTGTTTTGTCTTCCTCCTTGGCTTGAATTGTCAAAATTATCTCTTCCAAGTCCTCCAACAACTCATCCTCTAGGGTATAATATGCTAACTTTTCTCTTCCCACAAACAGCTCATATTCATTAGACTAAGAAACTCTCCTCATAGCCTAATCATCACTTATACTACAAAGATAACACAATTCTCTTAATCAGTTAGTAGAAACACCTTACTAGATAACTCAGAAGCAAACTGCTACCAACTTTGAAATTTCAATAAAATTGCTACCTTTGTGATATGAAAATAAGTTAAGTTCTGACAATACACTCATTGTCAGAACTTTTTCTTTTCCTTAAAGAAGCAACACAAGAACTGATAAAGACTAAAATCTCAGCTCAATCTTACATACTACACCTCACAACTGAAAAGTTGCAAAGAGAAACTTCTCAAACAACAGCTCAATTTTTCCAAAAGTCAGCTCAAACTCAAACATTAGTCCTTACAGCTTATAAATTGCGAGGACAAAGCAAAACATTACAAGTTAAAATTTAGTTTTAATAGCTTAAAATAGGAGACTATGCTAAATATCATATAAAATTAGCAACATTCAGTGCAAGTTTATGACAAAGCTTTTTAGCTGACTTCTGCTGAACTATATACATTCTTTATCTGTTTCATAAAAATAAGACTTACATTTGTAAGTTACAGATATTAAAGCATAAGAATGTTATCACAAGAATTATTACTGCGTTACGACAAAACCGTACCACGATATACAAGTTATCCACCAGCTACAAGCTTTCATTCAGCCTTTACTTCGCCAGACTATATCCGTCTCGTGGAAGCTTCTAACAACGCTGAGCCACAAAATATCTCACTCTACGTACATATCCCTTTTTGTCTGCAACGTTGCCACTTCTGTGGCTGTAATACCGTTCTATACCCACGAGAGAAGCAGATAGCCGAATATGTAAACTGCGTCATACAAGAGATTAAAATGGTGGCACCGCACATCAGCCGAGAGCGAAAAGTGAGCCAAGTTAGCTGGGGAGGTGGTACACCTAATTCTATTCGCTACGAATATTTGGAGCGAATAATGAATACATTCAGAGAACATTTCACTTTTGACGAAAACGCTGAGATTGCTATTGAGTGTAGTCCAGCTTACCTAGAGCCCAAACACATTGAGCTACTTCGTCATATAGGCTTTAATCGTATCAGCTTAGGCATACAAGACTTTCATCCGCCAGTACTCAAGGCTATTAATAGAAAAGCTTCTTTTCTGCCCGAGGATGAGTTACTTCAGTTGATTAAAGAGGCTGGCTTTACAGGGACGAATATTGACCTCGTCTATGGCTTGCCTCTACAGTCGGTAGCTAGCTTTGATGAAAATATAGACCACATTCTAGAGCTAAGACCTGATAGATTGGCTACATTCTCTTACGCCCACGTGCCGTGGTTCAATGAAAAGCAACGTATCTTGGAGCAATACCGCTTGCCTCTAGCTCAGGAAAAATTTGCTATGCTAAGTAATACTATTGAACGAATGACAAAGGCTGGCTACGTTGCCGTAGGTATGGATCACTTCGCCCTACCTAATGACGCCCTAGCTGTAGCGAGAAAAGAGGGCAACCTACACCGCAACTTCCAAGGATATAATACCAAAGCAACAGCAGGACAAGTCTATGCTTTTGGAGCATCAGGTATCAGCCAATTAGATGGAGCTTATGCCCAGAATAGCAAAAGCACAGAAGAATACATCAAGCATATCCAAGCTGGGGAGCTACCCATAGAGCGAGGCTATGAGATGAGTTTCAACGACAAAGTCGTGCGTGATGTCATCAATGAGATAATGTGTAATGGCGTGCTAGAGTATCAAACGATTTGCACGAAGTATCAGCTATCGCTTGAGGACTTTATGCAGATTACACAATTTAGAGTAGAGAATGTGCAACAAGCTCTTGATGATGAGTTGCTTCTCTTAGATAACAACGGTCTCAAACTGACAACAGAAGGAATGATGATTGTTCGCAACATCGCAGTAGCTTTTGACCCAGCTTACGAAGAGGGCAAAGGACGTTTCTCTCGCTCACTATAGCCAAAAAGAACAATTATGATAGAGCATAAAGCTATTATTTACTCAGTATTAGCGAGAATATGGGGTAATAATCAGAGCAATCTAAGAGAGAATGGCACTCTTGAAGAGAATGGAACGGGTCATTTAGCTGACTTTGACAAAGAGTTTTTCCAATATGTCAAGGACTTAGGCTGTAATTATGTTTGGTTCATCGGACTGCTAGAGCATAGCACGACGACGGATTTTGAGGGGATAGCCAGTGATCCGTCATCAATTGTCAAGGGGAAAGCAGGCTCGCCCTATGCTGTCAAAGACTATTACGATATTGCCCCCTATCTATCGCAAGAGCCAAGCAAAAGACAAAAAGAGTTTGATGCCTTAGTAGAGCGTACACACGAGGCTGGGCTGAAGTTTATGATGGACTTTATCCCCAATCACGTGGCAAGAACTTACCACAGCGATGTTAAGGGGAAGGGCGAACTAGACTTCGGTCTCTCGGATGACAATACTCAATATTCAGCAAGTAATAACTTCTACTATATCAGTGGTGAGCCACTACAAATACCTAATAACTCTGACAATTACACTGAATATCCTGCCCGAGCAAGCGGTAACGATGTCTTCTCAGCCTACCCCTCTATCAATGATTGGTACGAGACAGTCAAACTTAACTATGGCATAGATTATCAAGCAGGCGGTAAGACTTATTACGAGCAAGTGCCTGATACTTGGCAGAAGATGTACCAGATCCTTAGCTATTGGCTAGAGAGAGGTGTGGACGCATTCCGCTGTGATATGGTGGAGCTTGTACCAACTCCTTTCTGGCAATGGCTCATTAGTCAATTAAAAAGCCAATATCCTGAGGTCAAATTCCTTGCCGAAGTCTATCAAAAGGAGCGTTATCAAGAGTTCCTCACGGCAGGCTTTGACTATCTTTATGACAAAGTAGGCGTTTATGATAGTATGCGTAATGTTGTTTGTCATAGAGAACCAGCCGAGGCAATACACCATCAGCGACAAGCGACAGAAGGGTATCAAGAGCAAATGTGCTACTTCCTAGAGAATCACGATGAGCAACGATTTAACTCTGACTTTTTTGCTGGCGAAGGCAGAAGCTCCCTCCCAGCCTTGACAAGCTTAGCTCTCCTAGGCACAAACCCATTCTTACTATACTTCGGTGGCGAGCTACAAGAACGAGGTATGGACAAAGAAGGCTTCAGCGGTAGAGATGGACGAACTTCAATCTTTGACTACTGGGCTTTGGATAAAATACAACGACTAAGAAAAGGTCATTGTACAGAGCAATATCTAAGCCAAGAAGAGTCTCAATCTTTGCAGAGCTATAGGCAAATATTAAGACTTGCTAATACGGAACAAGCCTTCACGCAAGGTGAATATTTTGGCTTAAATTATGCTCAAGGCACAACATTCTCAGCCACTCGCTGTTTAGTATATATACGTTATTACCAAAATGAGTGTATCTTGGTGGTAACTAACTTCTCCCCTAAAGCTGAGAAGCTAGCCCTTCAACTGCCAAAAGAGTTTTTTGAGATTAGCGAACTCAGAGCAAATAGTCTCCTTATGCAAGAAGACTTGATCACGGATAAACAAATGCTGACGACACTCACAGCCAATGCTCCATATCATATAGAGGTGGAGGCAGAGCATATC